>Ga0209702_10005327_pt1 | contig 17642 bp, 33 predicted proteins | sample FRY01_FD_187210 | JGI IMG/M metagenome (GOLD analysis project Ga0209702, IMG submission 187210) | Freshwater microbial communities from Lake Fryxell liftoff mats and glacier meltwater in Antarctica - FRY-01 (SPAdes) (version 2) | ecosystem: Environmental > Aquatic > Freshwater > Ice > Glacier...
AAGGGGGCGAGTTCTCGACTCGTCCATCTGTGGCGTACTCGACTGTCTTTGCTATGGCTGTCGCTTTGTTCAAGTGTTCGAGTATTTTCTCGAGCTTGTACTTGAGATCCGAGATCTCGATATCTTTTTTGTTCGTCATTTCGTTTCCTCTCGTCGTGGTTATGAGATCATTATACATTCCCTAGAACTTGCGAGCCCTTATCGGGCCCGCATGTTCATAGGTGTCTTGTAGAGGTAGCCACCGTATGGATCCCACTTCGCTTTGAGATCATCGAACGATGCTTCGTCGAGGATGTTGAAGCGGGAGCCATTGAGCGCTGGTGCCTTCCAGCTTCCGGCCTTGTAGACATCGCCTGTGAGGGCGTCGACGAAGCAGTGGACCGAACCCCCGCCGCCATCGCACTGGCCATCACTGCCATGAGCGATCTTGATGTACTTGCGACCGCTAGCGACCCAGTACTTGTCTACTCTCAGTGATGGGAAGTGGGTTGCTTTGTGGGCGGCTTCCGCTTCGTTAAAGAAGGCCACCAGTGTGGTGACTGCTTCGCGAACTTTCAGATCTGTCATTTGCTTTGTCCTTTCGTCGTGGTTGCTGTATGAGATCATTATACAATCCCTAGAAAAACGGTGGCCGCTAACTCGTTCGGGCGTTGCAGGTTTCCTCCTGAGAGGCATTCTGACTTGCCGTCGTTTGAGGCATGCTTAGCTCTTTTGGAGCACCACCGCTGAGATCATTATACAATCCTTAGTTTTAGCTTCGAACGCAGATGATCGTTTCGACCACACCCTGCTCGTCGAGGCTGAGTTCAGCGTCGTTGCAGACCGCCCTTAGCAGTTCGTCGATTACCTCGCCGCGGACTTCGTCTGGGTACTCCGCTGCTGCGCCAAGGATATCCTCAGCTAAGCTAATAAGTCGCTTTGTTGATTGTGCCATGTCTTGTCCTTTGTTCGTCGTTGATACACTCATTATACAATCCCTAGATTTGATGCCCGTCACATGTCGCGGCGTATGCCCCAGGCCTGTGTCAAGATATTGGTACATAAGTAGGGCAAGTTTGCCGATCATCTTGAGCGTGTTGGTGCCTCTGGTGTCCACACGCATCACAGACCTCGAACTCGGTGCCCGTCATAAGATCACGTGCGTGCTTGCGTGCCTGCCTTTTTCCATAGTTGTAGGCGAGTGTCATCGACAAGATTCCCACTTCTATTTAACCCGTCTCTCAAACTGAATGATCTGCGCATCTGGCGGATCAGGTATTTCGTCGACCGTCACGCTGACTGACCCGGCCAATATCATTGTTGATGACAGTGACGAGATCAATGTATCAATAATCGCGTGCTCTTCATCTTGCGGTCCGTTGATCTCAAACCCAACATGAACCTTATACGTTGTCATCGTGCCTCCTCATGAGTAGTGCGAGTGTGAGCCCGGAGACGAAAGGAAGTATCCGGGCTCAAACACGTCGCTGCCCAACGGCGACGAACCGCCGGGCATTGGTGATCCATCCGCGCACCCAACGCAGACGGCATCAACATTTTATTAGCTCACAACTCGTGGTTGCGACAACATTTTCAAGACCGCTTCCAAATCGAATGACTCGTCGATGAACATTGTGATTCGTCCACCGCGGTAATCGATGTCAACTGTGTGAGTGCCTGCCTCCATTTTGTGGATAGAGATCTCTGGCATCTCGCCATCGGCGATGTGTATCATCATCGAATGCGTTGCCACAGTGTCGAGTGATACTCGTGTGTCGTTGCTCATTTAGTTTCTCCTTCGTTGTCGATTTCTTCGAATGCCGCTTCGCGGATGTCCCATGCCAGACTCATTGCCGCATCATAGGCAGCCTCAGCAGGCTTCACTATCTCGCGGTGAACTGCTCGTGCAGCGTTCAGTGCTTCGTCATAGGCTTTCAGTGCAAACTCTTTTGACGCATCACGGATTACAGTCGCGATTTGTTTTGAGATGTTGTAGATTTTCTCCGCATCGACTTTTTGTTCGTCTTTGGTTTTCATTTCGTTCCTCTCGTCGTTGTTCATGAATTCATTATACAATCCCTAGAACATATACGCCTGCCCATGCGGGGATTCGCGTTCCCGCTGGACAGGTCAGTATTAGTCGCTATCGCGATTTATTTTGCTTGAAGCACCGTGTATGGCGACTGCACCATCACAGCTTCAAACGCTTCTGGGAAGGCTGTCTTGAGTAGATCACGATCGACCTTGGTCAGCGAGCGATGTGCGATCCGCACGCGCTCTACGCCATTGATCGTTCCGACCTCAGTGCTCCCGAGCATCCCGCGGATGAGAGCTTCTGTTGAAGCTTTCAGAACCTCGAGAGCTTTGATCGCCGACTTCGTCGAGTTGAACTCAACAATCAGCGCTTCCGCTGATGCGTCAAGTTCAGTGACGTCCTCGGTGCGAAGCACCTCTGTTTTGGATGTGACTGTTACTGTCATTTCGTATTCCTTTCGTCATTATTGGTTAGTGAGATCATTATACATTCCCTAGAATTGAAGTGTGCCCCACGATCCTCGCTAACTCGCCGGCTAGGCGTCAACGCAAACCGGCTAAGCGCGCGAGGCGCGGGCCACACATTCATTATACATTCCCTAGTTTTAAAGAATCGACACAAGTCCTCTTGCTGGCTTAGATGAGTCGATCGACGGGGCACCTGTGAGGGTTACCCAAGCATCCCACCAGCGGGTCTCGCCATCCGCAAAGGCGATGCCCTGCGGGTCGACGATGAATCCTGGGGAGCAGGGGCACATCGAGCATCCGGCCTTCTGAGACCACTTTAGAGTGCCCAGAGAGATGATGCTGCCCAGGCCGCTTGCGTGGATTAGCGTCTTGTAAATGTTGTACGGACGGCGCTTACGATTGACCATGTTGTCCATGATCGTCTCGTCTTCGACGTGAACGTACAATCGCGGTGCTGTGAAGTACTCACTCGACCGACCGGAACGATATTCTCTAGCAATTAGCTTGAGCGTCCCTCCATTGAATTCGATTACTCGCTGTTTCATTTCTTGTCCTTTCGTCGTGGTTGTAAGATCATTATACATTCCTTAGTTTTAAGAGCGCGCCCAGACCAGTGTCGCAACCTGAGCTCGCTCTTCACGATCGAGTCCATTCTTATCAGTAAGGATATCGAGCAGTTGCTCGATCGCGTCTTCGCGAACGTTTTCTGGATATGTCTCTACTGTAAACATGATGCCATTGGCAAAGCTAATTAGCCGATCAGTTGTTCGTGCCATGTTCTTGTCCCTTCGTCTTGGTTGGTTGTATAGGTCTATTATACATTCCTTAGAATTCAATGCGCTTGAACTCGTAGGTTCGACCACAGAACTCGGCCGTGACTTCGGGGAAGTAGAGCAGCGTGCTGGTCATGAGAGTCTTAATTGCCTTAATTCTGGTTGGGCACCAGGTCAGTGGTGAGCTGTGGTCCTCGGCGCGCGGCACCCACCTGTCGTCTCGTGCGGCATCGTCGTCTCGTGTGATGTTACCGAGCTGGGTCCTGCCGAGCGCACTCAGCATGTAGACATCCCAAGTGTTTTTTGCATACCGGAGTGCGGCATACGATGACCCTGGGAGTGGCTTACGCTTGGTGACTTCGATTGCAACTAGTGTTTTCATTTTTGTCCTTTCGTCGTTGTTAGACTCATTATACTTTCCCTAGAACTTAGCTGCCGTAGATCGCATCCATTGGATGAAACACGTCGACAGTGTCTGCTGTGTCGAGAGCGGTGCTGCCTAGTTCGTCACAGTCTGCGTTGTCGATTGCGGCCCAGTCGTCGTCTGACCAGTCTTCTGTGTTAATGATGAGAATGCCGCCTGCATCTCCATAGCTTCCGTCTCTTGCAAAATATGTGTAGTTTGCCATTGTGTCTCCTTCGTCGTTTTTAGTTGTTGAACTCATTGTACATTCCCTAGATAAATAACCACCACCCGGCCGCAAAAGGGGAATGCAGCCGGGCGGTAGACTTAAACTCTCGCTGGTTGTTTGAACACCGAGAGGAATACGTCGAATCCGTAGTTGACTAGCACGTTATCTGAGCGTGACTCGACGACTGAGACGGTTTGATCTTCCCAGTTAACGATAAGCACCTCGTCAGCGTTTGGCTCGGAATACGAATTGTAATCTCCGGCTGAGATGCCGAAGCCAGTTGAGTCGCCCCAGTTCTCGCCAACGATCATTGAGATCGCGATGCGAGTCGCATAGGAAGGATCTGACCAGCGCTCGCGTGCCACCTCGACCGCTCGAGCGACTAGCTGTCCGCTGTTCTTGCCACCGTAGTGCGAGTATAGCCACACTGGCGTCTTATCTTTTTCGTTGGTTCTGAATCCAACGACATATCTGTCACCCATATCTTGGGTCCTTTCGTTTGGTTGATGTTGCTGAGCTCATTATACATTCCCTAGAATCTACATCCCCGGGAATTGTAGCTGTTCACCGGCGAGGTTGCTTGCGAACTCGAATGCAAGCTCTACACGGGCGTCATCCTCGCATTCATCAATGGCTCCCCACTGCGTGACTGTCCAGTTCGTTGTGTCAACTGTGAGCACAGGACCTGAGCCGTAGCTTCCATCGCTTGCGAAGTAATGTGTTGACACTATTGGTATTGCCTTTCTATTGTTGGTGAACTCATTGTACATTCCCTAGAACACGGCCCGTCGCACATTGCGGCGCTATAGGCAGGCCTGTGATTTTTATTTGCTGCCCGTCGAGTTAGGCGGCGCTATAGCACGCCTGTAAGTTTTAAAGCCGGCTTGAGGTCCTCCATAAAGAGTGTGCCTGCACCATTGCCTTCGTCATCTCGCGATGGAATCAAAGCGATCCCGTTGTCGAGTATAAGCGCAAATGGCACTGAGCCACCCGAACCTTCCCAACCGAAACTCTCTCGCTCGACGCCCGTCAACGGACGCACCGCCTTAATTGTTCGCCCGACTAGTATGCCATAAGCTTCTTTGATGTACGTTGCGTTGCTTGCCATGTTACCCCGTCCTTTATAGTTGTGTATACCTTATTGTATATTCCCTAGATTCGTGCCCGTCCTGTTACTCGGCCTCCGGCATGCCTTCAATTGCTTTGTAAGCATCGGCACGTACTATATAAGCTCTGCGCATTGCAGCGCTGTGCGCCGCGTGATTATCTTTTCGGATGTCTTCATCCTCGAGACGATTCGCTGCGAGATTGTCTGCTTTGAAGACGCGCCAAGCCTCTGCACAGTTGGCGGTAAAGGCTATCTCAATTTCGTCATTGAGTACTTTGGTTGTCATTTAGGTCCGTTTCGACTGGGTTGATACTTGTCTTTGATGACTTGGTAGTCGCGCTGGTACTCGTCATTGAGTGCTTCAAGGATGTCCTCGAACTCGCGCAGCGCTGTGTACTTCTGTTCTTTGCTGTGCTCAGCGAGTTCCGCAAGTTTCCCCCGGAATAGTTCCCACTCTGCTGCCAGCGCTGCCAGTGTTTTGTCGACTACTTCACTCATCGTTGTCCCAGTCGCTGTTGAACATCGCATCCCAGCATTTAGGGTGGGTGCCAGTCATGATCTGCTCGCGCTCTGGTGCGGACGTGTTTGGGTAAGCTTCTTGAATGAGTGCACCTGCCCAACGTAGGTTCGCGCCGTGTTCGGCATCGTCGACAGACATAGTGATCTCACCAGTGTTGCCACATATCGGACACGTCCGAGTTGGGATAAACGTTTGGTTACTCATTGTTGCTTCCTGAGTTTACAGCCGGCGACGGTGTTAGTGTCTTCACGGCCGCTTTAATTCTTGTGATGTCTGCGTTCTTAGAAGTGAGTGGTGTGACTGTGAACTTCCTAACGACTCGCTCTGTGAGCCCCGCTTGTTTTGCGACTTTGTTGACTCCGAGTTCTGTGATTGTTTCACCGAGCTGCTCCATAGTCATGATTGCATCATCAGTTGCTTTTCCCATTGCATGTCCTTTCGTTGGTTGATATGTTCATTATACATTCCTTAGTTTTAGAACGCGCGCGGCCGAGGAGCGAAAGGACAAATAACGACTCCTCGACCGGCGACACTTTAGCCACGGCCTGCCGCTGTGAGCGCTGTAGCGGCGGCCATTCCGATCTCCGTAGCGACCTCTACTGGGTTTGTGGTATTCGCAAGCACCACGGCTTTTGTCCCTGAGAGCAGGGCCCTAGCGTGATAGCCATTGTCAATCGACAACCACAGAACTCCAACACCCGCACGCTCACATTCGAGCACCCACTTGCCAGCGGCCTTTATTTCTTCGCCCACGTAGCAAGCGTCACTCACAACAACGAGGAGTCGAGCTCCTGTCCCATTGAGTAGCCCAACAGAACCATCAAGCGCTTTGAATGCTTGATTGAACTTCTCTGTTCCATCAGGTGCGGAATATATTTGGACTTTGTCGAGGTGTTGGCCGGGGCTCAGTGTTGAGAATACTCCCGACCCAAAGTAAATCATCGCGGCTTTGCCTTGCACGCGGCGAACGGCTTCGCTCATCACCCACGCTGTTACCGCCATAGGTTCCATTGCGTATCCCATTGAACCGGAGATGTCAACCATGACGCCAACAGTAAGTGTTGGGTCATCGACGTGCTTGCGCTTAGTGCGCCTCCACGGCTCAACTTGCGTCATCGCCCCGCGAGCTTTGAACGCTGCGCTCTGCACCATCGCGCGAGTGCGCAAACGGCCCGGAGGGAGAACTGAAGTTATCTCAGTCTCATCGCGATCGCGGTACTTCGCTTTCTCGAGTAGCTGCGCTATTCGAACTGCAACCGCTCGCTCTGGTCCTGACGGGCTGCGCGTGTCACGCAGGCTGCTGCTTGTCTTGTTGTTCGCATCAGGGCCTGTGCCCTTACCAAATACTTCCGACGCAGCTTGCTTGTGCTCGTTTGTTCGCTTCGCTGTTCCCTGTCGAGCAGTAGCCTCTTCCTTCCACTCCTCAGCAGTCTGCTGATCGTTGAGGTCGTCATGTGATTCGATCTCGGCAGTATCAGCCGCCTCAGCAAGTGCATCAAGCAGCTCACCAAGGGCACCGCCTAGGCCTTCACCAGAACCAATGTCGTCACCATCTTCGTCTTTGCCGCGACCACCTTCGCCTTTACCTGAGCCTTCTTCATCTTCAGGCCCGGCAAGTTCGTTGAGGATGCGCACCCACTCTTTTGCTATCGGATATATTTCGATCGCGCTGCTGTGAGCTGTATGGCTTTGCATTTGCAACCACAAGGCGCGAAGTTTTTCGAGCACCTCTTCACCGAGCTGCTTGACGATTACTTCGCGAAGAACTTCGCAGTCCTCTTCAAGGACTGAGCCAGCGTCGACACGAGCAAGAGTAAGTGCAGCGAGCGAAGCAGCGGCACGCACATTGTTCTCGGGCAGTGGCTCGTCAGCGAGATCAGCCATGACGATTTGAAGCACGCACGCCCGAAGGAACCCAGCATTTTCTGGGAATAGCTCGAGGCCCTGCGATTCGATGCGGCCTTCCTCGAGGAAGACCAGCGCGCGGAATTCAGCCTGTGTCAGATCTTTCTGAGCTTGCTGAATGTCCCAGCTCGAGAAGCGAGCGTGCAAGGCTTCGTGAAAGATCACGCCAACAGCTTTCGGCCACTCGTATTGAGTTGCGCGAATTCGCAGGTCACCGATATCTTCGGGCTTGATTGCAGCTCCAAAGGCAAGCGTGACATCAACATCAACTTCCGCTGTTGCGGGAGTGAAGCATGCGGGTGAGCCATTGCCGGCGCCTGGGCCAACGTAGGCGATTAAGTCGCTACGGCCTGACCAGATGTTTGCGAGCTGGCCAATCTGAGCGCCAGCGGCGAGCCATGTAACGTCCGTAGCTTCAGCTTTGGTACGCCTTGTAAGTGTCTTAGTATCGAAGTGTGACATTTTGTCCTTGTCCTTTGTTTGTCCTTTGGTTGTATGATCATTATACATTCCCTAGAATTCCCGCCGGGCCGGCCCCAACCAAAAGACCGACCCGGGGGAGACTTGTTAGATCTTCGCCGGGCGGCACTCTTCGCCGAATACCCTGGTGAAGACATCAGCCACTACGGGCCGATCGATCTCGGGAGAAGCGGCGAGCAGGTTCGCAATAGCGAACTTAGTCCCGAATGCTTTTGCGAGATCTCTGAATGCGAGAAGCTCACGCATCTGTGGCGACCACGATACTTCCGATGAAGCCTGCTTTTTGCTCAAGTTCTGAGCTGCTGTCACAATCGTTGTTGGTGCGCCAAGCTTTCGAGCCAAGCTCCAATCTGTTGTCATCTCTGCTTGCACAGTGAACCTCGACAGAAGAGCTTCAGAGAGTCGCACGCCTGGCGCATTCGGGTTTGTTGCTGCAACAACGAAGAATCCTGGCGCTGCTTTAACAATTCCACGATCCGGGTTTGCCGTGACGAGATATTCTCGACGACCATCCATGAGACCGTAAATAATCGACAGGACCTTGGGATCAATGAGCCCAACTTCGTCGATGAGTAGCACTCCGCCTGACTCAGCCGCTTGAAGCAGCGGGCCATCAACCCACTCGAATCCGCCGCTCAGTGTTTGCACGTACCCGCCGACTAAGTCAGCAACCTCAGTGTCACCTGAGCCAAGGATCGTGAACACTCCACCTGGCTGATCAAAGAACGCTGCTTCAACGAGTGCGGTCTTTCCGCAACCTGGAGCACCGTAGATCAAAGTGTAGTTGTCGGTGCTGCGCGCTGTGCGGAGGACCATGATGTCGTCGTGCTCGCCCCACTTGCGTGTGTAGTACGCTTCGCCATTGGGACGCATGTAGCTGTCGCCAGCGATCAAAGTTTCTGTGGTTGTCATGGTTGGTTTCTTTCTTGGTGTCGAGGCCGACCTCGATTTTACGCGGCCTGCGGCATTGACAAGACTGTCAAGTCGTGTTGACGCATCGGGGGAGTTAGCTTGCATGACGAGATCGTCGAGTATCTGTGTCATACCTGGATACAATGCGTCACGGGTAAGTGTGATTGTCATTTCGTGTGTCCTTTACTGTTGGTTGTTGGTTGTGAATTCATTATACATTCCCTAGAATTAGATCGTGCTTTGAAAGAATTCTTTCGGGAAGCCCATCGCAATGCGTGACTTCCATACTCGACCAAGGATCTTGTAAGGCGTCTTCGCGAGCATCACCGCTGTCAAATCGTCCGCTGTCACGTCGACAACGATTGGTGCAATGTGGAGTTTCCACGAGTTGTCAGCCATCGCTCCGAGAATCCCATCCACAAGCGGAACGAGAATGACGTTGCACAGGTCTGGATTGTCACCTTTTGCGGCACCACCAGTGCCGCTAATAACGGTGGCCCACGATGCAGGTGTCGCAGCTGCCGCAACTGAGTAAGGGATCGCTCCAGCAACACAGCGCCATACACGGCGCTTGTGAGATGTGCTGATGCGTCGTCGGTACATTGACACCGGAATCGGCTTCGTCGTGCTCTCGGCACTGTAGCCTTCGGGGGTGATGAGAATCTGCGTAGTCAGGTTTGACTTACAGAACTCAAGGTAGACGGCTTTGCCGACAGGAAGTAATGTGTTGGTTGTCATTTCGTTTGTCCTTTGTTTATGGTTGTAGGTTCATTATACATTCCCTAGAATTTCCTAGCGGGTGAGGAGAGAATCGAACTCTCCAAGCAATCTCCGGAGGTTTATTAAACCGTGTTGCTATTATCCTCTCACCAGACCACCGAGCTGCTATGTTCCTCAACGTAGCGCCCGGTATGTTCATTATACGTTCCCTAGTTTTCTGGAACCCAGTCGTTCGGGTATAAAAGTGGTGATGCGCAGTCGAGGCAGCACGGCCAAGCTTCCCCGCTTGTCAGTCCTGATACGACTACACAAGGGAGAACCTGGTCAAGACCACCTACGAGTGCCACTACCATTCCGCAGTTGGCACACTCGTCCAGATCTGGTGAGAAGTCGTAGATACCAGCAGTCGAAAGTTCGAGTATATCCTCGAACGATTCGACGATGTAAACTGAGATCCCGCGCCACATGGACGCATTCTACGCTACTTGTTGACGACCGCTCGTACCTTTGCGAGTTTCGCTTCAAGCTTGACGATTGTTGCTTCGAGCCTGGCGACTTTGTTATGAAGGCCGCGTGAGCTGTCGACGATATCTTTCAGCAAAGCATCAAGTGACGCGGATGTTGACGCCGGGGCTTTGAAAGCCTTCGCCTTCACCTTGTTCTTCTTCTTGCTGTACTTCGCCCGTGACTTGTTATATGACGTCACTTTGAACGGAACCGGCACCGCTGTGTAGCGAGTTGCGTTGTGGTTACGCGACGTCGAGTAGACGTTTTGATCTGGGCCTTTTCCAGCTTTGCGGGCTGCCCGCTCAGAGAGCGTCTCGACTCGAACGGAGATGCGCTTTGACGCAAGAAGTGTCACGGCAAGTGATCTCACGTATTCGCGTGAAACGCTCTTATTGAGAATTGTCGAAGACAATGCTGTAATCTCGTTAATAGTCAGCGGAACGCTGCTATCGTTAATCGTGTTGTAGATCGCCTCTTTTGTGGCGATACCTCGCGCTCGATTAGTAGCGATCGATCGCTGCAAATACAGTGGAAATTGTTTTGTGCTGGCTGTCATATGTTTTTGCTCCTGGTGTCGTTATTGATGTTTTCATATTACATTCCTTAGTTTTCACTACGTATGGAATTACAGCGCCGGCTAATCCAGTCAAAGGTGTTGAACCTACTCCGCTCTGAATGCTTCTACAAATGAAGCACTCTTGCAGGGGTGTCAAGACCACTAAACTAGCCAGCTCTGTAACTCCACACATGTTCAATATAACTCGTCGATTGGAATCAATCGTGATGTACTGGCTTATTTTATATTCCCTAGTTTCCCGGCGTCCCTAATGACATTAGAACACGCGACGTGGGTTTACAGGTAGTTTGGTTGTTTTGGGGTTAGAAGTGATCTCGCAACACTAGACACGCACATCGCCTTCATCTAGCCTGAAGCAGCCTGTTGTCTTTCCGAGGCGAATCAACGTCGACGGATTTGGGATTCCAGTCGCTTCAGTCGAGACGACGCCGATCATTCGCTGCCAACGGGCGTACGCTTTACGCGTTGGTTCGTCGAAGTGCCCTAGTTTATGGCCTTTAAGATTACAGATGATGATGAGAGCGTTTTGAACGTACGCGATTGTCTTGTGCTTCTTTCCAGGCAAGATCTGCGAAACTAGAATCTGTGGCCCGTCGCCATTATTGGCGCCTATAGCAGGCCTGCGATTCCAAAACGGCTGCCCGTCGCTATTATTTTCGCTACGTGCAGGCCTGCGATTAAAATTAGGTCGTCCGAAACCGAGAGCATCGTATTTCCAACGAATACGTTCATGTATCCCGTCGTTGTCTTTTTGCGCCCTAGGCAGGCCTGCGTTTACTCCAGCCTCAACAGCATAGAACGTTCCGTCTATTTTCCAGCGAGAGACGCCCGTCACGATTCCGCAGTGTGGCATGCCAAAAGCAACGTCGATTGGGAAGGCATAGAAAACTATGTCGCCGGGTTTTGGAGTGTTCCGCCACCGTCGTTGATGGATGAACTCGGCAAGCCCGTTGGGGCTATAGATGCAGGCCGGCATGTCCACGCCTGCGTCCCGTGCAACAACATCTATAAACGCGCCTGACCAGGGCACGCCCGTCGAGGTGTAGCCCATGCGCTCTGTGAAATCATTTCTACCGCCGGGGGATGCGCGGTAGCCACAATGTTTTAGTGCGGCGGCAACGAAATCTTCGGCGGTCACTGCTGCTCTGCTCTGCCAGACCACTGAATGAGGTTAATACCGAAAGATACACCCAGTAGACCGAAGATGTCTAAAAACCACGGGTAAGCTACAGTAAATTCTAAACCACCCCAGATCAGCATCAAGCCCAATATCACTACCCCGTTGCGCTTCAATAATTTCAACATTAGCTTTTTTCTGTGCTTACAGTGTTAGTTGAGATAGCGGCTTTTGCTAGCCGGTATAGAAATATAGAAACGTAAACCTGAGTCCAAGGAAGCTGCCACTCGATAACGTCAGCAGCACGAAGCATCGCAAGCGTGTACATTACAAATAGTGTACCGAGAAGTGGGGTAAGCATAAGCACAAATACCGTGGCAACAACGGCGGCTTCTTTTTTTGATTTTGTGCTAGTCATGTGTCTCCTGTTGTTGTGCTAGTGAGTGCGGGGGAATCGAACCCCCAGCAACGATACGCAGTCCGTGCTGCATCCAGCCACACCCAGTGTCCGGTGGAACTCAAATCGCTCTGTCAACAACTGGGGTTTATGACTATTGAGTGCATTTGGAGTCCACCGGACGATTTAACTATAACACCCTTAAAATATTGGATTGTAACGTACGTGAATTTCCAAGCGCGGTTAGTGGCACATGTATAGTCTCGAACGGCAAGTATGTTTAGCCTTTAGTTTGTGAGTTCTAAGCTAAAGCTAACTTTGTAAAAAGCCGCGTGCGGCTATCTTAACATCCCTAGAATCCGGAATCGGGACGTACCCCCTAGGGGTATGTGATTTTCCAGCGGGTGCCTTAAGAAGAGAATCGGAACCGGAGGAGCTTGGATGAGTCTGTTTTTTGAGATTAGTGGTTTGTAACTTAAAATGGCTGGGCACGTATTGATACGTGCAATCGTACATTCCCTAGAATTTTAGCTTGAGGACTTCGGTCAGAGCTTCCATGTCGGTGAGCATCACCTGCGCTTCGTTAGCTCTAGCGGATACGCGGATGTGCTCTTCTCTCGTCTTCGCGAGAGGGATGTCACTCAGCAACCTAGCAACAAGCTCTCTCGCCGCGGTGATGATTGCTAAAGTCATTCGCTCTCTTCCTCTACAATTTCCGCGTCAACGATGTCTGCGTCGTTGGGAACTGTAACACCAGCTGCAGCCATTCTTGCGGCTGCTGCGACAGCGCCCGCTGCTAAACGATTGAGACGCTCAGCGATCACTTGGGCCGGTGCTTTTTCGTCTGTGACTACGATACGAGCATCAAACTCGACGCCGCCACGAACACCGGCACGGTCAAGGATTTCGGTTGAGGCTTTAAGTTTGACTGGCTCAGACGAAGCGTTCAGCATCAGCTCCTCGAGCATGTCAACTGCGTAGGGTGCAGCTTGGACTAGTCTCGCCCGCGCCCGTTCGACATCCTCGCCTGGTTTTGATAGCTGCGAGCCAAGATGAACACGACAGAGACGGTCATCACTTAAGCGGCCAGACGACCATAGCATGCACCGGATTCGGTCTTCTTTGATGTGACGGCATCTTGTCGGAAGCGTCGCTGGTTTTTTCTTTGAAGTTGGCGGAAGTGGCGTTGTTTGCTCTGACTGCCATTTCCGCGTCGCGCCGAGTACCCAGCTTGGGACGAGATAGTCGGACTTCTCTTCGGCTAAAAGATCTAAGCCCGTCAAGTAGTCTGAGTTCAAGAACGTCGGGTCGACAAGAATCGGTTTCTTTTCTGTGAGAGAAATTGTTCGGTACGCAGCGAGCATCTCTTTTGAGCGAGCTTGGATCAGACCAGTCGGCACGCCGTTAGTGGCGTAGACCGGGTCCCAGCCCATCGACGCGCTTCTCAGAATAGCTCTGTTCTGGTGAGTGTCTTGGCAGACGCCCCGCTCGACTTCGATGATCCCCAACTTCTCAAGCTCAGGCCGGATGTTTAGAGCCGCGTCTATTTCAAGATCCGGCCGTTCGGGAATAACAACAGGCTCAAAAAGAGAAACTGGGAGACTCTCGCTTGACTCGGACATTCGGATGATTCCTTAGTTTTAAGAGTGATTGAATCTAGATTTACTCTTGCCTTGATAACCAGGCGTGACTAAAGATTGAAGAACTTCTTCCAGAACGAGCGTGCAACTACGACTTCAACTTTAGGTTCAGGTTTAGCTGCTGGTTTCTTTTTAGCAGGAGCTTTCTTGGCGGGCGCCTTTGTTGCTAACTTCTTAACAGGGGCCTTAGCTTTCTTTTCAGCAGCCATTACTGTGTGTCCCGACCGAACGCAGGATCGTTGGCATTAACCCAACGAAGAAGAACCGGAACGAGTGCTGCTGCACCGGCAGCAAGAATGTCGCGTGGGCTCTGGTTGCCAGTCATGTAGACAGCAATCGAGGCTCCAAGGAACGAACGAGCATACGAGGCGAGCATGGCTTTTGTTTTAGAGCTAATGTTTAGTTTCATGCTGATGACACTACTTCGTTGACGAAGCCGTGATTCTTGTGAGTTTTTTAGGATTTGGGGACAGAGGCCCGGTAAACCTTTACGAAAGCACAGTTGCGGGAAGTGAATTAGCTCTACAAAAATGCTTTTCAACGAGAACTGTTATTAGTCTACGCGCTTCTTCTTTTGCCGACTATTCATTGCTGTAGTCCCTAGTCACCTTCGACAGTCACGGCTAATTACCCGCTAGGGGATTAGTCTATTTGTTGAGGTAGTTAATCGCTGCGTTAGTCACTGTGACGAACCCCGCTACGGCGAGACCCGAACCTACAATGTTAACCCATTCTTGGGTTGATCCAAGACCAAACGTGCCCAGGATATTCACGTCACCCAGCCAGACAAGCAGGACCGAAGTCAGGATGAACAGATTGCGCTCGGTGCCAATGACTGGGATCTTCCCAATTGCTGGGACGTGAGCTACAAGAGTTTCTACTACGATCGAACCAATAAGTCCGATCAATACAAGCATTGCTATTGTGTACATTTATCTACTTCCTTTTATCGTTGTTGATGTTAATCATTACAAGTTCAACAATAACTCTCTCAAGAGCAAGAATCATGATCTACGACCAAGTTTTCCCGGCGCGGCTATTGATGAAGTAGAAGACGACTACGGTTCTAGGTTAGGTGGTTGTCTGTGCTTTGACCCAGTCAATGAATTCTTTTAGTCCTGCTCGGATAGCTAAGCTGTTGTCGCGTCGAGCTCTCTCGTACTCCAAATACACGAGCAGCCTCTCTGGGACTGTTCGTGGGAGTGGAGTATTGGCGTCGATTTTCATATTGTGGCCCGGCACTCAAGGCAGAGAAGCGCATCAAAGCCGGTTGGCTCATCTGTAGCAAAGCCGCTTTTTGTCACTAAATACGGCATTACACCAACGTCTGTTCTTTTGCATAGCTCGCAGGCGGGAGGTTCTAACCACTCGAGTGTCCCTGCTGTTTTCGCACGGCGCACCAGCCTGCCTTCAGCGTCGCGAGCGGGGGCGCGATTCTGGTCAAGCACTTGCTCATCAGTTGCAAGCAACGCTGCTACTCCCAGCATAAGAGCGTGCTGTCTGCCTCCACCGCGAGACTTCCTCAAGAACTTACGCGTGTCACTCACCGCGATGACTGGCTTCACTTTTTTGCACGGGCAGCCCATCGCGCTCGGCTTGCAGTACACTATGCCATTCGTAATTGAGTGTCTCGAAACAGCGTGGCCACACAAACAAATCCTAGGGTCTCGAGGATTTCTAAGAACTTGCGTCCGGTTGAGAGCGTCGGCTTCTTGTAGCTCTTCATATGTTATTCCAAATGTTTTGAGAAGTTCTTCTTCACTGCTATGCTCACTCTGTATTTCGTCCATGATGGCACTATATCAACTAATACTGTCAATCCGGCTTATTTTACTTTTTTCTTTTGGTAATGCTCTCGCGTGTACAGAAAATGGTTGTACACAAAAAACAGTATTTCAACCACTTAAAATCAGTAAACAGTTGCTTCGACTATTTCCTAGGTCAGCTCTAGGTATACGCATCACACGTAATACTATTTTTAATTGAAGTAACTGTTTACTACATGCTAGTTCACCACGTACTAAGCTCCAAAAACAAAACCAAAACCAAAAACGAACTTAGTATCGTTTTCAGCATCGTCTTCCTTTTCTTCTTCTCACTTACTCGCGCCTGGAAAAAAGCACCCAAAGTTAAAGTACTATTCGCCAGAAGATTCTAGAGTGGCGCCAAGACGAATTCTGTATTGGCCCGTCTAAAATTCTAGAGTGGCCCGTTCTTAACGTACTACTCGACGATTAAGCGCCGGGTTTATTGTTCATCTACCTCAAAAGCTACACACAGGACGCCTAACACTATGTAACAGTACCCGGTACACACGCTAGAACAGCAAGAGCTTTGCATGTTAATGGACGTCCTCAAAAACTAACTTAGAACGAGCGAACGCACTGTTATCATTTATTTCAACAATGCAAGTTGCTCATTCGCCCACACAAACCTCGCAACATAGACATCGTTTCGTTTCGTTTCGTTTCGTTTCGTTTCGTTTCGTTTCGTAACTTAGAACACGTAACGTAACGGTTCGCACTCCAAAACCAATGTAAACACCAAAGCCAGTTTATGATACAATAATGCTATACGTCCCCGCACGGTTTCAGCCGCCGGGGATCTGAACGAAATGAGTCGTCCCATGAAAGAGAATAGTAACACACTCGAAGAGAGAAAATACTGCGTATACGCTCACTGGTATTCAACCGAGCTGGGTCACGTACGGTACATCGGCTGGTCCGGCATAGGTGCTGATAAAAGACTCTTGGGGCACCTAAGAGACGAGCGAAAATACAGAAAGACCGGCTGGTACAAAGGCTGTAATACTTATAAATGCAGCTCGATTGGTGTTCTGCTTGCTGCCGGTGGCCACGTGATTCCAGCAGTTCTAGAGCACTGTTCTACAAAAGCAGAGGCTAGGCTGCGAGAGAGACACTGGATTCAGTATTACAAAGCTTTAGGCCACAAGCTTACAAATGGTACTAGCGGCGGCGACGGATGCCCAGACATAGTCTGGACTGATGAACACAAAAAACGTAGGAGTGCTGCTACAAAAAAGCGCTTCGAAGACATGACAGCTGCTGAACGCGCTGAGTGGGCAGAAAACTGCCGCACCGTGCAGGCAAATATGTCAAAAGAAGCTAAAGCGCAGAAAAGTACAAAAATAAAGGCTGCAAAAACTGGAAAAAAGCTAGGGCCGCTGTCACAGGCGCACTACAGCGCCATAATGGCAGGACGCGCGGGCATGTCTCTAGAAGCAACAGCGCAAATGCACACAAACAGAATGGCCGGGCTTGCTGCAATGTCTGAGAAAGCAGAAGAACAGAGGCGCACAAAAATAAGTGTAGCGCTGAAAGGGAAACCGAGCCCACTCAAAGGGGGACCTAGTTGGAAGAAAGGGATAAAAACTGGAAAACCAGCTTGGAATTCTGGGAAACAGACAGGAAAACTTTCATCTACATCACTAGCAAAAAGACGCACTCGGATTCAACAGCGCGCGGCTGAAAAAGGTGGCAACGCCCTAGCCTGACAGTACTATCGCGCTACTGATCAAGTAGTAGTATTTCTACATGGCACACGGTTTTATTGAAGAAACTCAGCACCAGAGAACACTCCGCAGAATCGCCTCGTGTGTTCACACGATAAGCTCAATTGTTGAAGAACTTGACGATCCCGAAAGCGTGTCCGAGCGTGGTGATATTTTAATCGCCGTTGAGGAGCTTGCAGATGTTTCTGAATATTTGGTAAGCGTCGGTCGCTATGTCGCTTGGCAAGACAAAGAAGAAAACGAGAGTGAAGACGTAGATTTAGACGCAGACGGCAACGAATACTAGTGGAAGACGATAACTGGATCTACGAGCTTATGCCAGAAGCCGAGGCTGATCAGAT
>Ga0209702_10005329_pt1 | contig 17638 bp, 12 predicted proteins | sample FRY01_FD_187210 | JGI IMG/M metagenome (GOLD analysis project Ga0209702, IMG submission 187210) | Freshwater microbial communities from Lake Fryxell liftoff mats and glacier meltwater in Antarctica - FRY-01 (SPAdes) (version 2) | ecosystem: Environmental > Aquatic > Freshwater > Ice > Glacier...
AGAGTATGGCATTCATTGATGCTGGACTGGCGATAATGGCGGGTAACTCCGCTAATGCCTTTGAGAACATCGGTAAAGGCGCACTGGTTGGCACCAAGGCGTACAAAGAAGGCATGGACAAGATCGACACCAAGCGTACTAAGCTGGACGAGGCGTTTATGAACCTGTACGACATACGTCGCGGGGAGAAGGTTGCCAATAAGAAGGACCTCCGCGCTGCTGAAAACGCATTTGAGATGGCCAAAGCGCAGAGCGAGAAGACAATGGCGGACGTTACCGGCAAGCTGTATGACGGTAGCCAAGCCGCTGCAAGGGCCGCCGTAGACGCTCACCTTAAAGCCATAGAAAACAAATTAGGCCGCGACGCAACTCTAGAGGCTGCGCGTATTGCTGCCGCGGCTAAAGGGGAAACTAAAGAGATGACCCCGGCGCAGATAGTCTCGGCCAAACAAACGGCTATAGCGCAAGTAGATAAAACAATTGCCGCTAATGTGAGTCTGCAGCAACAGGTACGGAAAGACCCAACTATCCGAACCCGCATGTTGGAGGCAGCGCTCAGAGAGGCTGGTGTGCCTACCGATGGACAAAGTGGGGCGGGAGGGAGTAAACTTAGGTTTGACGCGCAGGGGAACATTATTTCATAACCCTGCCAAATACCACGAAAGTGAGACCTAAATGGCGATTGAAGCGCAACTAGCGGACGGACGAATTCTTGAGTTCCCAGATGGAACCGATCCAACCGTTATACAAAACACAGTTAAGCGCATAATTGCCGAGGGTCAAGCCGCCCAACAGCCCGCGATACCGCAGGAAGACCGTGAAGGTTTCGGTGCTGCAGCGGCAGCATCCATGGCGCGTATGGAGGGGGAACGGGCTCTTGCTAAAGGCAAGGCGGGCCTAATCAGTGAAGAAGAAGCGATGCGCGTATACAACGCGCAAAAAGCTGAGGCCGATCGGCTCTTCACTCCTACAGACGACACTTTCTCATTTCGCAATCTTAAAGAGCTGGCCGGTGGCTCCCTGCCGTATATGGCGGCCCCAGTTGCTGCAGGCGTTGCGGGCTCAGTTGCCGGATCAGTTATACCGGGGGTAGGTACGGCGCTTGGTGGTATTGGTGCATCCTTTGCTGCCTCTGCAGCACAATTCTCTGGCTCCTTCTTGGCACGCCAGATCGACGAAGGTAAGTCTTTCCAAGAAGCCTCTGGCGCTAAAGCCCTTGCAGGCGCACTTCCTGCGGCGGCGTTAGACACGTTCGCACTGGGTAAAATTCCCGGCGTTCGCCAAATTCTAGGCCGCGCTGGTATTGAGGTGTCTGAAGGTGCCGCCGCAGCTATTGCCCGTAAGGGTGTCGCCAATGCCGCAATAGATTACACAACGGCTACTGGTAAAGCCCTGACATACGAAGGCGCAACTGAAGCCGGACAGCAGTTTATCGAGCGCCTGCAGGCCGGACTAAATATTGGTGATGAAGCCGCACGTGGCGAGTACTTTGACAGCTTTATTGGCGGTGCTATATTGGGCGGCGCCATTGCTCCTGCGGGTCGATTCTTAGAACGCCGTGGGGCTCAGAAAGATGTTGAGAATAAAGCCGCAAAAGAGGAAAGCGAAACTCTGCAGGATCGAGTCCTTGCGGGACAGGCCGAAGAAGAAGCGGTAATCGCTGCGCAGGATATTGACCCCGATGCTTCTATTGATGATCTACTGCGGGAGCAAGCGACCTTACGTAATTCCGGAGAAACGGACCCGGTAACCAGAGCGCGCTTAGCGGCTCTCAACGCGGTAATTCGTCCCCAACTAGCGGGTGATGTAGAAGCCCTTCGCGCCCAAACTACGGCGGAGCAGGACGTTGCCTTGCAGGAGCAGACCGCACAGAATGATAATGATGCTAGGGCTCAGGCCAGCGCGTTTTCTACCGCGGAAGAAGATATATTTGGCAATCTGGTATCTCCTGCCGCAGCGCTATCCACGGAGCCTGAAGTCGAGGCCGCATCTACTCCGGCGGCAATGCGGCGTAGCCGTCAAGAGGCAAAAGACGCGGGTCAGATAGAGCTGCCACTACGCCGCACACCGGCTGGTCGGCCAACAACTACTCCTATCCCCGAAACGCCGTCAACGACTCCCCTGCCTGAAGGGGCGCTATCCCTACAAGACATTAAGGACACGAATGTCCCAATGAAAACCTCAAAGGGCTGGTTCGAGGCGAACGTAGTAGGGAAAACCCCAGAGGAAGTACAGGCGCTGGTTACTGCGGACCCAACCTTGGTTGTCGGACCCGGACAGCGCGCCAAAGTACTGCGTGAGATACTAGCACCTATACCCCCCGCATTTAAAGAGGCCCCACGTGACATTATCCTTGCAGAACCGGGACTTACCGATGGACCCGCAGCTACCGAACCTACCGTTTCTGAACGAGCAACAGATGAGCCAAGCTTGGGCCTACCTGATGTCGCCGCTCCCATTGCCGAACCCACCGGAGAGCCTGCAGCATCTGAACAGTCGGGAGTGGTCAGTACTGGACTACCTGCTGGAGATGGAGATGCAAAGCCTAAACGAAGCCGCGTACGTACACTAAAACCTGTCCGCGCCGAAGACATAGTTGCCGGAAACGAGCTTAATAAATGGCGCACGACCCGCGCCCGCGTAACAACCCCCGGCGCAATGGTTGGTAATACCGAGGTAGAGGCGTTCCTGCATGCGATAGACACTCAAGATGGTGCGGGTGCGCAGATAGCCCTTGACGACATAGCGCGAGTCCTACGTAGCCTGCCTAAAAGCGGGGATCAAGCTGCGCGTGCGTTTGTTACGTACATGAATAAGCAGACCGATGGAGGGTTTGACGGCCCGTTGAACAATGCGTTTAACCGTATTAGGGAAACTCCTAGTGCTTCGGCTCCTATAGCTGAGACAGAGTCGCAAGAGCGCACGCGCCGTAAGGCCCCAGTAGATAAGAAGTATCTCGAGCCGGTACGTATAACTAAAGACAATAGGGTTGTGCGTAGTAGCCAGCGCTTGCTTGTCCCTATGGGTGACGACGTTGCTAAGAAGTACCTGATGGAGCGCGGGCTTAATGCGGCGGAACGTAAGCTCGATGAGATAGATGCGGCACCAAAACGCGATACCCCCCAAGCTGGTCAGCAGGAGCTAGACTTCACCGCGCCTGTACAGGAGGCCAAGAAGCCCAAACCCGTAAAGGCTGCGAAAGCGGAAGTCAAAGTTGAGCCAAAAGCCAAACCCGCTAAGGTAGAGACCAAGACCAAATACCGTGTCACCTACGACGGTAAACCCGCAACAGTAACTATCGTCCGCACTACCGAAGACCCGACAAAAATTGACGACGTTACGGTCAAAGTAGATGGTGAAAAGTATGCGGGGGTTAATTTAGGTAAGCAGGGGGTTGTCAGCGACGAGAAGATGCTCAATAACTTGATCGATACGGATATTATTGACGCCATAGGCGCGTTAGACTCGCCTATACAAAAAAATTCTACGGGCGTAGAGGCTGCGAAACCTACGGTGCAGCCGTGGATGGATGACATCGCGTCGCAATTTAACGGTGGTGCTAGAGTCGTTCCTGTGTCTGATACGCTAGCCGTAGCCGTAGTCCAGTCAGCAGAAACAGACAACATAATTATTGGCGTTAAACACAAACCAACTGCCAACGACCCTAACAACTTTACCTACACTACGCAAGATTTATCTGCAGGGATTCCTAAGAGCTTTACAGCCGAAGAGACCGCCCTGATAACAGATGCGCATGCTAAGTTAGTTAAAGAGCGCGCTGACTTAGACGCTAAATACCCAGATGGAAAGTTTAGCGCTACGGACTCAAACGTAAAAGCCACTCCTGCAATGGAGCCCTACGCAAAGTTTGTAGAGGGACTGCTAAAGCAGTTGGGGCTAAGCGATCAACGCATCATACTAATCGCCAGCGGAGAAACGCGCTCTAACCCATTAGCGTATGGCCTGACCCCCAGCATGGAGTGGTTTGATTCAAAACTAGGCGCAGAAACTCAGGGAACGCATCGTGCACGCCTTAGTAAGCCCGGGGTCAGCGGAATTACCATTAACCCCTCCGTGCTAGCTACTGGCGATCGCCAGCTAATTATTGAAACTATTGCGCACGAGTTGGGGCACATGATCGAGCATCGTGCGTTGGCGTCTGCCTCTCCGGAGGTCCGCGCAGGTCTACAGAAAGCGCACGAAGCGTGGCTCCGCCAACAAAAAGGCAAGACCGCCAAAGAGTTAGTAGAAGCGCTACGTAACCGCAAGATGGCGGAGTCTGGCATTAACGCCATGTCGTTCGCGCAGCAAGCAGATTCGGTAGACACCCCCGCTAGCCGGGAAATGGAAATACATGTCGACTACCTCAAATCGTTTAGCGAGTGGTTTGCGGATAACGTATCCCGCTGGACGACTACAAACGAGAAACCAGTTGGGTTGGTCGAGAAGTTCTTTGCAGACCTAGCGAAGCAGTTACGCAAACTAGCTAGTATCGTTACCGGTAAGCGCTTTATGCCAGACCGCGCAGTAGCCAAGTTTCTGGACGAGATGGGGGCAATGGACTTCGCTAGCGTTAACTCGGCGTTGAGCGGTCGAGTCGAAAACTTCGCTAAGAGTACGCCTATTGATGCTATCGTGGCGTCAAGTGAAATGGCTCAGGTGCCGCCCGGCCCAATGACGCGCGCTGTGAAAATGATAATCGAAGCCTTTAGCGATACCGCAGGGATTGACTTTGTGGATAAGTTTCGCACGTTGACTGTTGACGCTGCTGCCTCCGCGGAACGACGCTTAAATGTATTGTTTGATGGGGCCGTACGCTCCTCCAAAGGTATCTTAAACCCGATGGGGCTATACCGCCAAGCTCAGGACACCAGCAAGCTCTTGCTGGATTGGTTCATTGACGGCGCCCTCGCGAAGGACAAACTGACCGGCACTTACCGTACTGTCAAAGGCGCGCACTCAATGAACGAGGTGCTGACTATGGTGAAAGCATGGGGTACGGCCAACGGGTACAAGTTCGACGAGGCATACAACACGCTCTCTAAAGTGTTTGAGGCTAAACGTCTGGACTCTCTACGTAAAGAAAACGTCGTCCTTAAAAGTAACGGCGAGACCCAGTACGGCATAAACGCGTTATCCAAAAAACGCGAACAGCAGGGAGTTAGCAAAGATAAGCAAATTGACGAGATGTTGGCGTTTGCTGCGGAACATAAGAAAGCAGTTGACGCGATTCAAACTGCTATGGACAGCGTTCGTTTCGGCCTAATCGACGGCATGGTGTCTACTGGCCGGTTGTCTGCGGTGGACGGTGTTAACTGGAAGCAGAACTCAAACTACATTCCGTTTGAGCGCATGTCAGAGTACGACGACACGTTTCGTACGCAAAAAAGTACAGGTAAGGGGATTTCTCAACTTAAAAAACTACCCGAGTTCCTTGGCTCAGAAACTCGTGAAGTCGGCAATACCTTCGACAACTTTGTGAAGACTTCTGGATGGATGATTGAGCAGACTCTAAAGCAAGACGCCAACCTTTCCACTCTTAAGATGCTGGAGCGCTTAGGTCAAGCTACTCGTCATCGGGCTAAAGGCAACATATCAGACTCAAAACTCGTGGCCGCGTTCGACAAGGGTGAGAAGGTTTACTACGAGTTGCCTTCTCGCTGGGATGTCATGGCGTTTAAAGACCTCGCACCGCCAAAAGGCGCGTTGGTTAACTTCCTGTCCAGCTTCTCTAACGTCCTGCGTACAACTATTACGTCCATGCCTCCGTTCGCGGTTCGACAACTTGTAAACGACATCCAGCGTGCGTTCGCTTATTCTGGTGTGGAGCAGCCTCTAAAACTCGTGTACCCTGCGCTACGCAACTTTTTAGTAATTAGCGGGGCTGAGTTAATGGGTAAGCGCCATCCTTCCGTACGTGAGGCTGGAAGGAGGGGCACTGTAGGTGACTTTGACTTTAACACCCGCGACCCGATGAGCTCTATCCTGTACGACCTTGGCTACCAGTCCCGCGGCAAAGTAAAAGAAGTGTTACACCGGTTGGAAGGTATTACCCGGGCGTCTGACTTGGCGGTTCGTAAGGCAATCTACGACCAGACCATAGCCGAGAAAGGTGACGCCCTGCTGGCTACTACACGTTCACGCGAGTTTATTAACTTCCGTAGGCGTGGGGCCAGTAGTGTGATGCCCGCCTTAGCAAGCACCATTCCGTTCTTTAACGCGTACCTGCAGGGTATGGACGTATTGCTTCGCGCCGCCACGGGTAAATCTGCTGCTGCGGGACTAGATAAAGCCGCTGCTAAAAAGATGTTCTATGCGAAGGTAACGCAGATGGCCGCGTTCTCAACGCTATACGCCATCATGTCTTCTGGCGAAGACTACTACGACGAGGCGGGCCTGCAAATTCGCCACAACAACTGGATGTTACCCGGCGGAATCAAGTTTCCGGTGCCAGAGGAATTGGGCGCAATCTTTAAGGTGCCTGCGGAGATGATGGTCGAGTACTTCATGCGTAACGGCACGAAAGAAGAGATGCAGGCATCGGATGCCACCTTTACTGCGCTAAAGTATGCGTTCGCTCAGTACTCCCCAATCGGCGGGCGCATGACCCCAATCCCTGCCGCCATCAAGCCCGTCATTGAGGCGGTTACAAACTACTCATTCTTTACAGGGCGCGAACTGGAGGGTGTCTACCAACGCGGTCAACTTCTGCCATCACAGCGTACACGTGGTAACACCAGCGAGCTGGCACAGGCAATATCAAAGTTCACGGAGACTCTCCTTGGAGAAAACAACGCCATCTCCCCCATCATGATCGACAACACACTGCAGGGTTACTTTGGCTCTGTGGCGGGCATAATCACGATGGGTACAGACCAGTTGATAAACTCTGACCGGATGGACCGCCCCCTGCAGAAATACTGGATGCTGAGTAACTTCCTATACGACCCAATTGGTAGCCGCCGCTTAGACGAGTTCTACGAGTTGCGCAGCAAGACGTTTGGGGTAAAAGGTACGCTGGATAAACTGGCCAAGGAAGACCCCGATGCCGCAGTGAAGTTCGCGAACGAGCACATAAACGAACTGTCGCTGGCGCAAGGTATTGGCTCGGCACTAGGACAACTCTCCGACACGCGCAAGTACAAGAACTACCTAAACTCAAATATGGCGGCGCAGTCGATGAGCCAAGACGAGCGTGCGACCAGTATGGAAGAGACTCGTCGTCTGGAGCAGGGGCTGGTCGGTTGGCTACGTGAAGTTCAGGCGGATATGAACAAGGCTAAGTAACTCGCCAGACGCGCACACCATAGAGTCCGTACTCACAACGATTGCGGGTCTCTATGCGTATGCGTAGCCATCTAGTGTACGGACGTAATGCCTTGTGTACGTCCTCTGCCTGCGCCGTTGTAGGTAAGAAAAAGGACGAGCCGTGCGTCAGTCTGTCCCACATTATGTAGAAGGTCACCCCAAGAAACGGGAACACGTTAATGTCCTCGCTGGGGATGGCAGGTTTCTTAAAGGTCTTGGTCTTCGTTAAACGCCGTCGATTCGATGCCAATTAGTACTCCATCAAAAATGTAACATCTCACGGGGATACCGCTCATACTGCCTAGCGCTCCGGCCCCAAGACGAGTCAGGTGTGACTTGCCCTCATGCTTGAGGTAGTTCAGCTTGGTCAGGTTCGCTATTGCCCGTTTAACATCCACTGAGCGGCTCGAGAAGAACTTGCGAAACTCCGCCACCGGTATAGCCAGCTCATTACTTGCTGGGTCGTACCGCATCTTTAACTCCCCCTTGGGCATCATGGCAGGTCTTTGCGGCGCGCCGCCTGCTGCAGAATACGGTGCTACCAATGCGTTGTTAATATTCGCATGGATAAACTGAGCCAACGTTTCACGTGCTACAGCCGTAGGGTCGCTTACATCGGTACTGTGAACCAACTTACGCTGGGCAATCTCTACCTGCATGGACTGGTAGACCCGCTTGATGTCAATGCTGTGCAGACCCAACCGCTGTGAGATGAGTGCGCCCGTAAAGCAAATCGTCAGTAAGCATGAGTAGAAACGGTCACGCTGGTCTAACTTAAACTCCCGGTCAACCTTCTTCTGCATGTCAGCCAGCATCTCCATCACTTTGTCCATATTCTGGATGATGTAGTCAATGTAGACAGGGCCCGCCACACCGTAGTTCGTGCTCAGCTTAGAGAACACTGCGTCGATTTCTTCTTTGCTAGCGCCCATATACACAGGTACATCCAACTGCAGGACGCGACGTAACTCACCATCAGACATATTCTTGTTCTGCATCAGCATGTCGATTACTGACGAGTTAGAAGAGGTGATAGTAATGTTGCACCAAGTGGTTGTGTTCTGGCGCAGAGTGTTGGACTGCGCGTTCATACGGTTCTTACCGCGCCCATCCGTCACACCATAGGCCATGTCCGACACCATCTCGGGCGTGTCGTTGCTAATCTCGTCAATCGTAGCCACGATGCTATTCAACATACCGACCAAGTGGTTCTTAGATGCCGCGGTATCCTTTGGGCGAATCAACAAATCCTCGGGGGAACCGAAGATTGAGTTGGCCACCATCTGTGCCGTTGACTTACCCGCGCCAGACTCTGCGTTGTACAAGTGAACCAGCACGCCCTTAACAACTGGGTGGTTCAGCAGCTTCAACAAAGGTGAACCAAACCCGCAGAACAACGTGAATGCATGCGCCTCTAGTCCAACTCGGTCGTAGAAGTTGGCAATGGTTTTCCACTCTTCTAGAGTACCGGTTGGCTTGAACGCTGCCGCCATTTGTCTCGTTCCACTTGCGGGGGGAGCCAGTTTTGTACCGCTTGCGGTGTACTCAAGGTCGCCAACAACAAACCCAAGTCTGTCAGAGGTCCAACCCATCTGGTGACGAGTCCGGTTAGCCGCGTATTGTGACTGCAGGCGGCGCAGTGAGGATGCAAAGTAGGCCATAAGCTCTTGTGTATGTTTTCCATAAGTAATAACGCCGTTGCGCACTAGCAAGTCACGCAAGGTGTCGGGCTTCATGATGTCCTTGACGGAGCTGTAGAACCGGCGTAAGCCGTCCTTGCGCATGTGCAGGTTGATGCCTACCATCTCGCCTTCGCCGTCCCCATTAGTATCCGAGTCGTAAAACCGTTCAGTTAGATACAGGTCATCTCGGTATACTTCAACCTCCGTCTCGGTCTCGCCGTCAGCGGCTTTAACCTTCTTGAACACACCACCGTTCACACCACGAAAATATGGGTGGCCGTACGAGGGGACGCTAATCTCTCTAGACGCGTGGTCCTCATCTTCTGGTGCGGCAATAGTGTATTCACCTTCCGCAGTGAGCGGAGCTTCCGCAACAGTCTTACCCAGCATCAAAGGCGTACTGACGGTCTGCTTACAACCCTCACACCCAGCGCCATAGTTCTCTTTGTACCAGCTACACAGGTACGGACCTTTAGTCTCTGCTGCCTTCTCTTCCGTGGTCGTTGGCTCGTAGTCTGGGTGCGGACTAGACAACTTGTGGATGGCAATTACGCGGTCAGAGCAACGCGTAGCGATAGACAACGCGGCACGCCACAAAGGCTCCTCTAGCGTAGTTGACTCCCGCAGTGCCCGGTCGATCTGCGCACAGCCATTACCTTTCAGGCTGAGCTTGGCCAACTTCTTAAACGAACACTCAGGGTAGTCCCCAGCCAGTTCGCGTGATGTGTCATCCATGCCGAACATCTTTGCTGCGGATAAATCCACAGGCGGCGTAGGCAGGAGGCCCAACATTGTCTCAACATCTACAGGCTGACCCTGTGAAATGATCTGTACCGGACGGCTCTGGCCGTTCTTAAAATTAGCAGTGCCCGGCAAACGCAAAATACGAGCCGCGTCTGTAGTCACAGAAGGGTCGGCGTGCAAAGCTTGGTTGCTACATAACTGTTTCAGGGAACGGGCCATAGGCTTCCATTCTTCAACAGTCACATCGCGAGTCAGCGGCCAATATACGTGCAGGCCGCCACCAGAATTTACAAGAGTAGGCGTGGGTAATCCCGTTGCCGTAATAAATGCAGAGAGCGCTTTAGCGCCGTCCGCTTGGTCGATGTAGTCTTTCTTAGGTCCGCAATCAATATCAAGGAACAAAGCGCGAAGGAACTGGACATTGGGTAATTTACGCATGCCTTGGTCATCATAAGATGCCATTGCAAAATACGCGTCTACACCCGTAGAGTTATGCCCGTCCGCAACCGCCTCGACTTCCTCAAGGGAATCGTGAAACGTCTGGTGAACCACACCACCGCGAATACCAACGGCGCAATACCTGCCACTCGTAGGTAAGATGGAGTGAAGAAAATCTGTCACATGCACTCTTTCAGAAAAGAGGATAAAAGGGTGGCACTCAGTGCCACCCTTCGGACGACATCACTTGTAGTATCGGGAAACGAATTTCTCAATAGCCGCAAGGTGAAGACGTGAGCGTGGAGCGGAACTACCGGTCAGCCAGTTGTACACGGTCGCCCGAGTAACACCCAACTTATCTGCTACGAACATCACAGGATATTCTTTTAGTAGAAGTAGCGCCGCCAAGGTTTTTACGGGCTCGGTAAGAGCCGCACGTTCCACACGCCGCAAGAAGTGGACGCTATGTCCACGCCCTGAATTAATCTTCATCGTCAGTCAACCACTGGCTCAACACGTCCTCTGCGGCTTTGCCAACTTTCGCTGGCTCTGCTTTTTGCTTTGGACGAATAACTGGCTCGTCTTCTACATCCTCCACTGGCTCTTCCACTTTAGCTTTCTTCGCTACTACTGGAGCTTGCGTGAACGCCGCGGGTAATGCAGGTGTATTGTCTTTCTTAGGAGCAAAGCGCAATTCCAATGCCGCGCGGACATCGTCAGTTGTACTCTGAGCCTTAGCGGTATTCCACTCCTGCTCACTCAACGGGCGAACTGCACGGAACCTCAACACTGGCACTGCTTCGCTTGTATCAAAACGAGCTTCGGTAACAACGCCTGTGATTGGAATACCGTGACCGGATAAGAATTTACCGTACGCTTGTAGTGGCATCTTGTCGCCATCAGGACGACCAAACAAAGACTTAGCCGGAACCGTCAGACGGTACACATTGCCACTGATGTCGTTTTCTAATGTCACTGCGATACGTTTGCTGAATCGGCACGCACGCGCTTTACCTTCGCCTGAACCTTCGATGTTTTGCGGGCATGTACCGCAGTTAACACTTTGGCGAGACTCGGCAGCCACTTCTTCGTTGGGCACGATACCTTCAGAAGACCAGCATGATGGGCGGATGTCCTTGCCTTCTTCGTACTTCTCAGCGTAGAACGTACGCTGGGTACCTTTACTAGTCGCGATGATGACCATAGGCATCGACCGCTCTTCGTTCTGCCCGACTTGTTCACCACCAACCATCATGCGCCATACACCACCTCTAATGGAGATGCTCTTACCGCCGGAGTTACCAGCAAGTTCGCGGGTCGCCTCATCAGCGACGTTACGGAGGTAGTCAGGGATTACTGAACCGGACTGAAACAGACTAATATTACTCATGGTATTTCCTTTAAACGAGTTTTAATTTGCACGCGAACGAGTGACCGTAACAGCATAACGTGAGACTACGTTAGTACCTTCGGGCAGCAAGTCTGGGCGCTGGTTTATGAATTCTGCGAAAGCGGTTTGGCTGAGTCGTCTCTCAAGAAGTTCGGGTACACCGTGCTCCTTAACAAACTCATACATCCGTCCCCAGTCGCTCGTGTCATAACGGGTTTTGACCGAACGCTTGAAAGAACCGAACTCGGTCTTCCCGCCATCTTGGCCAGTATCTTTACACAACTGCAGAAGCTCTTGCTCAATTACATCGAGCTGTACCTGCAGGACATCAACTATTTTTTTAGCTTCCGTTTCGGCTTCGCGCTTTGCGTCCCGAATCTTAACGTAGGCTTTTATCAGCTTCTGTACGTCCATTCTCTTTCTCCTTATAGGTATGAGCGGGGGCTCACATAAAGCAGTGTTTTCTTTCACTAATACTACGGCGCTAACCCGTATCTCCCCCGCCCATGAATCAAATTATACACTGTCAATCCTTTGAGTCAAGGACTTTCTATTTCTTGTTTGTAAAGTTCTACAAGGTCCATGTGCATGTCGATCTTTTGCCCCAACATAACGTACATCCGCTTCTCTACAGGCGACCCTTGCAGGTGGGTGACTGTAACCTTATTCTTCTGCCCTTGGCGGTGTGCACGCGAATTTGCTTGTAAATAAATCTCGGTGGAGCTTACTGGACCCCACCACACTACTTGGTCAGCGCGAGTCAACGTGATACCGTGCGCAGTCGCTTGCGGAACCATTAACAAGATACGCACGTTGTCTTCGGTTTGAAAGTCCTTAATAATCTCGGCTCGGTTCGGTGCTGATATTCCCCCGTGGATTGTGGCTGACGTATACCCTGCGGCACGAATCTTATCTTCCACCAATGTCAACGCGTGGCGGTACGGTATAAACACCAATACCTTCTGGTCGGTTTGGTCGATCACATCCACCAGCGCCTTGAATCGGTTAGCCACATCAAACTCCACCACGTCCCTATCGTCCGTATACACCGCCCCTTGTGAAATCTGCAGCAGCTTGTTCAGCATCGACGCGGCGTTCACTGCGGTAATCTCAGCGCCAGCGGCTAATGCCACCATTTGCTGCTTAATGTTTGAGTAGTACTTACTCTGCTGGGGGGTCAATGGTACATCTCTAACCGAGTACAACAGGTCAGGCAGGTCTAGGCACTCTTCCTTAGTGAACCGAATTGCGGGCTGTAAGGCTTTATGTACGACGTCCTTGGCGTCCTGCTTTGGCACCCACTTGTACTGCGTAATCTTAACCATGACTTGATCCCGAAACTTTCCATAGAACATCGGCACGGTGCTGGGGTTAACCAGCTTGGCCAGACCATACGCATCAAGCGGTGACTGAGAGGCCGGTGTGCCCGTCATAAGCCACAACCTAGTAGTTGGGTCCGTCAGCGCCGCGATCGACTTCCAGCGGTCTGTCTGCACGTTCTTAATGGCGTTGGCTTCGTCCACAATAATCAAATCAAACCCGCCCGCCTTCAGCTCCTTCTCGACTACCTTCACACCGTCAAAGTTGATGATGACAAATTCGTAGTCCTTGCTGAGGACTGCCTTGCGTTGCTCCCTACTGCCCTGCGCAATAGCACATGAGCGGTGCATGACAATCTTGAACAAGTCTGCGCGCCACGCGGTATCCATAATAGATACAGGGCAGACAACCAGTACCCGTTTGATTAGCCCCTTGTTCATCAGGTAGTCGGCAGCCCATGCCGCCGCAGCGGTCTTACCCGTACCCGCCTCGTTAAACACAAAGCAGCGGGGGTGCGTGGCTAAGAAAACCGCGGTGTCCCTCTGGTGATCGAACGGGGTGTACATACCGGGCCACTTGTACCGTCCCAGAATGGGATGAGGTACATCTTTGATGCCGAGGTTACGCAGAATCCGCATCTCGTCCAAGTCCCAATGAACCATGACTTTTGATACTCCATCGTTCTCGTCAAGGATGTGGCTCTTAGGTATGAGCGCGGTTATCTGTGACGCCTTCCGTGTATTAAACACGAGCGCCCTGTCTTGCAGGATTTCCATATACCACCAATATAACAAACACACAAAAAGGGCCCGGAAGCGAACTTCCGGGCTAAATTCCAACAAGGATAGAACCGTCGGCGGAGAAGGCCGACAACTAATCTTACCCTACCTATCGCCGCAGCGTTAGGATTTTTTAGTTTTAATCGCCCCTGTTTTGGTACGGGGGAAACTCCGATTGACATTCTTACTTACAGCGCGTAGGTTACTCGCGGCGGTTGAACCGCCCTTTGACAACGGCTTCTTATGGTCTACGTCCATGCCGTCTCCCTTGGAGACTCGGCCTTCCTTCATCAACTGACTGCGGGCAGAGTTTCGCTTGGCGCGATTCTTCTTCTGGTCCGAGGTGCCTTGGTACTTGTCGTACTCGGCACGGTAATCTCTTTTAGCATTAGCCATGGTTTTCACAAGATTCAACTGGGCAAAATCTGCACAGCGCGGAAGCGCGAGGATTCCATACCCCGTGCGTCAATGCTGCGTTGATACCGTCCGCTCTGCCTGCCCACTTTGACAGAATCTCAGGTAGTTCTGCCCTAGTGTACTTGGCTTTAATGACATCGCCAACTACCAGAAACAGCAGTGCCCCCTTGACAACTTGGACTTCCGGGTGGTGCACAAACGTCATGGCCGCCATCAACTCCAACTGCCCCTTGTCTGCATACTTGCTTGACTTCCCGGTCTTGTAATCCACAACAAAAGCGGTCTCCTTAGCATCATCTACCAACAGGTAGTCTGGGACACCTCGGAACCACGCATCAGCCGCAAAGAAGTCTGTGGGGCGAAAGTTAGCGGTAATAGCCATCTTGCGTTCGCAGTACACAATTCCTTCCATATGAGCCAGCGGCTCGGCAAACTTTTGGAACTGTGCGAACTTGGGGGGTATCGCTACCCCGTCCTGCACGTAGTCCTCGAGTGCTTTGTGTACGGCAGTACCGTACAGCGTAGCGTCAGTGTCTTTCGATTTAAACTGTTTGAGAATCCGAACCGTATGAAACCTGCGAGGGCAGCCCTCAAAATCTTTGATTGATGAATACGAGTGCACGAGTGCCATGGAAACAACCTGTAGTTCTTTGAGCTTTATAGTATAACGCTATCCACCATAGCTATCCCCTACATCTGATTCACACCCAAGGGGTAATCCTTTGGCCCAGCTTGGCTGCCACGACATGCACGTCTCAATGTGCGCCTTCGCTTCTTCCTCCTCCTCGCGCTTAGCCAGCGCCCCCACCGAGTCGTGTACGGTTAACGCCACCTTATACCGCTGAGCAACACGCAGCATCTGCTCGGCCACTACGCAACGTGCTACTGCTTGGGTAAAATTCTCCACGATTTTCCCGCCGTATATGTACGTCTTGATACCCTTGGACATATACGTCCACTGGTCGCGTCCTTTCTCCTCGTCAAACGCCTTCGCTAGACCCGGGTACTGGATAAATAGCCCACTAGGCAACGTCAGTCCTGAGCCCGGCACCGCATTGATAACGCCCGGTACATCAACCTGAAACGTCTGCCCCATGCGTAGCGCCTCCAACGCCTCGTCCGCTTTGTACCATAACTCTTTTATGCGAAAGTTCGATGCGCGGTATGTATCAATCATGCGCTTGGCTTCTTCTAACTCGACCGTAACCCCCGCCTGCGTCTTCAAGAACGCCTGTAGCTTGTGATGCCCAACGCCAAAACCGGCACCGAGAATAACCACCTTGCCTACCTGACGCTGCTGCGTATCTATCTTCTCCCGTGGAGTGTCGTAGATTGCCTCCGCCATAATTTTGTACACGTCTTCCTTGTTAGTAAACGCCTCAATCAAGTCTGTCTGGCCAGCTAGCCACGCCAAGGTACGAGCTTCAATCTGAGCCGAGTCGCAGTCAATAAATACATAGCCTTCGGGCGCTCTGATCGCCTGCTTAATCTTCTTCGCGTTAGCCCCACGGCTCGGCAGGTTCTGCAGGTTTATCTTATCCTGACCCGACCACCGCCCGGTGTGCGCACCGTAGTACCGCAATGGAACTGGGAACGCGCCTCGGTCAGCCATGTCAATAAATCGCTTGGTACGTGTCTCCTCAATGGTGGACTTGTTACCTAAACGTGCCGCAACAAGGGACTGAATACGGTCATCCTCATGCTCCGTCAACGCCTGAAACTCCTCGTCTGTCTTAGCGAACGCGTATGTTTGCTTACCTGTGGTCGGGCTGGTTTTCATTGGTGGCTCTACACCGTAGTTCTCCAGCAGCGTTGCAAACTTCGGGTTGGACATGAGCAACTTCTTAACGTCCTCGTCCTCATCCGCTTTCAGGATTCTACGCACACTATCCAGTAGCAATTCCTTGCGCGCCAGCACGTCATCGTAGTGGTCTATCAAGTGCTCCTTATCTAACACCAACGCAGGTTCTGTAAACATACGTAGGGTTAAGTCGATAAGCTTTAGCTCCTTCTTGGGGAACCCCATCTCCATGTAGATGTTGAACAGGCCATACGTCAGCGACACATCATTGCAGCAGTAGGAACCGTACCTCGCCAGCTCCTCCGCAGTGAAGTCATCATAGTGTTTACCCAGCGCGTTCAGAACCTCGTCGCCTTTTACCCCGATACGAAACCGCTCTGCCTGTTTAGCTAGTGAGTGCGCCCGCTCATGTGGGTACAACGCGCGAGACATACCCAGTGTGTCCGCCCATGCCATCGGCTTGATGCCGTAACGCCACGCCATGATTGCCCCATCAAACGCGGTGTTCTGCGCCACGACCATCGCATCAGACCAATCAATACTGGCAAGGTGGGCGGCTACTTCATGCTTGGGGAACCATACTGGCGGCTCGTTGTTAATCTGTGTCGCTACCCCAATCGTCTCGAACTGGGAAGAGCGTACGTACTCTTCGGTTGTTAATTTGGTGAGACTAAACTGTCGGTCGTAGTACGTCTCAAAGTCAATCGTTATTAGCTTCATCTAGAATCTTCTCGTAAGGGTGATAGTTGTGCACAGCGTTATGGATGTCAGCGAGGCACGTGTGCAGGTAGTCAAGGTTCTTCTCGTTAATAACGAGGGCCAAGCCGCCAGCCTTATCAATCTTTCGCAGGCTGAGTACTTGGATACCTGTTGGTTTGTTGTAGCCAGCTTTCGCCTCGATTCCAATGAACCGTCCATCAAGGCAGGCGAGTATATCTGGGGTTCCGTTTGCTGCGTACATACCACCGATGTAGTTTACGGCGTATGCGCCAGCGTCTTTAAGCGCTTTGTGTATCTTCGCTTTTACTTTGGCTTCGGGTGTTGCGGCCATGAGTTCTCCTTTGTTAGGGGTGGGGGGATATGTAGATTCGGTGCCCCCCTCACCGTGTGGAGAATGGCGCTACCTGCAAAGGTCACTGTCTATGCGGACAAGTAGCACCCCCAAAACATGTTCGCATCTACAAGGCTTGCATGCGTTGGGCAGATTTTCACCGCATAGACTGAACCTCTTCTAACTTTTGCATGTAGTGTTTGGTCTTGCCTGCATCGTCTGTGCCTGCCTTACGTCCGGCGCGCAGGCTGTACTTGATGATGTTGCCCTTTAGGAACCCAACGAATTCGTCGTGCGTCAGCACCGCTTCCATTACAACCCACGGCTGTATCGCCATCTCTGTGTAGTGTGAACCGCCGTGCTGTATATCATCGGCGCCACGGTATAAGGCGTCAGTAAGAATCTTTGTCGTCATGGGGGGGTCTCCGGTTTGTGTGGGGTGGGTAGCGCAAGGACGCTCATTAAGGCTCGGCGCAAGATGCCGTTTTCTTCCCTTAATTCCGCTACCAAAAAATCAAGCTCGCGTTCTGTTTCAGTCATCGTCGTCGTCCTCATCGCAGTACATATCTTCGAACTCAAGGTATATAGAGGTCAAAGCGCATATGACGCTCGCCATCTCTAAATTTTCGCGCATGGCAACGTGCGCCAATGCGGTAAGGAGGACGTTCACCTGCTCATCACCCGCTCCCGACACACCCAACGTGAGGG
>Ga0209702_10005330_pt1 | contig 17635 bp, 13 predicted proteins | sample FRY01_FD_187210 | JGI IMG/M metagenome (GOLD analysis project Ga0209702, IMG submission 187210) | Freshwater microbial communities from Lake Fryxell liftoff mats and glacier meltwater in Antarctica - FRY-01 (SPAdes) (version 2) | ecosystem: Environmental > Aquatic > Freshwater > Ice > Glacier...
AGCTTGCGGCTTGCAGCTTATTTTAATGCGCTTGCAACCAATTATCCCCTGTACCCGCTTCTACCAATACCGGAACACTTAAAGGCATTGCCTCTTCCATGTGTTTAATTACAAGCGCACGCATTTCATCTTTCTCTTCTTTCGGCACATCAAAAACTAATTCATCATGCACTTGTAAAACCAGTTTCGATCTTAATTTTTTATCAGCAAGTACTTTATGTACATTGATCATCGCCACTTTAATCATATCCGCCGCCGATCCTTGTATAGGTGCATTGATGGCATTGCGCTCTGCAAATCCGCGCACGGTATGGTTGGCACTGTTGATGTCTCTTAAATATCTTTTCCTTCCTAAAATGGTTTCAACGTAACCCAGCTTTTGCGCCGACTCAATAGCACCATCCATATAATCTTTGATGAGTGGATATTGAATAAAATAATTCTCAATGATGCTCGCCGCTTCTTTTCGTGGGATGTTCAATCGTTCTGAAAGTCCGAAGGCAGAGATGCCATAAATAATTCCGAAGTTGACCATCTTCGCTTTGCGTCGCATGTCGCTATCTACATCGGCTAAATCAACTTCAAAAACTTTAGAGGCCGTGGCGGTATGAATATCTAAATTATTATGAAAGGCATCTAGCATTCCCGGATCCTGACAAAGATGCGCCATGATGCGTAATTCGATTTGTGAGTAATCGGCAGAAAGTAAAATATGATTTTCATCGCGCGGCACAAATGCTTTTCTCACTTCTCTTCCTCTTGATGTGCGGATGGGAATATTTTGCAAATTCGGATTGTCACTACTTAATCGACCCGTTACCGCTACTACCTGATTGAAGGAAGAATGGATCCTTCCTGTTTTCTCATTCACCATTAACGGTAAGGCGTCAACGTAAGTGCTTTTTAATTTTACAATTTCGCGGTAATCCAAAATTAAATTGATGATGGGATGTTTGCCACTGAGTTTGCTGAGGATGTCCTCGCCGGTAGCATACTGTCCCGTTTTTGTTTTCTTTGGTTTTTCATCAATCTTTAAAATCTCAAATAAAATATCACCTACTTGTTTCGGCGATGAAATATTAAAGGGTGTTCCTGCCATGCCCTGAATTTCATCATCCAGTTTTAAAATATCACCCTCTAATTCTTTGCTTAATTCTTTGAGTGATGAAATATCGAGGCGAATGCCTTCTTGTTCCATCGCACTCAAAACAGGAATCAAGGGCATCTCCACTTCTTTTAAAAGTTTGCTCGTTTGTGATTCTTCGAGCATCGGTACAAATTTTTCTTTTAATTGCAAGGTGATGTCCGCATCTTCTGAAGCGTATTGCGTAATCAACTCTAAAGGAACATCACGCATACTTCCTTGGTCTTTTCCTTTTTTTCCAATGAGCGATTCAATAGATACTGGCGAATAGCTTAAATAAGTTTCGGCAAGTATGTTCATGTTGTGTCGCATCTCCGGTTGAATTAAATAATGCGCCACCATGGTATCAAACAATTCTCCGTTTACGTGTATGTCGTAATTGGATAAAATGTTCATGTCGTATTTTATGTTTTGCCCAATTTTTAAGATGGATTCATTTTCATAAATTACTCTAAACTCTTCTAAAATATTTTGCGCCTCCTTGCGATCAGCGGGAATGGGAACATACCATCCTTCTTGTGTTTTAACACTAAAAGATAATCCTACTAATTCAGCGATGTGTGTATCGATGCCGGTGGTTTCGGTGTCGAAACTAATTTCTTTTTGCTGTAATAAAATTTCTATTAATTTTTTGCGCCCTTCTTTGTCAAGGATGGCAACATACTTCGGATTTTCACTTTGGATGGTTTTGAATAAAGTATTTTCTGCAACAATTTCTTCGTGTTTAATCACTGGAGCAGCTGCCGGCTGACTAAACATATCAATTTGTCCGTGATCCGCTTTCGCCGGAGCAGCCACCTGAATTTCTTCTCCTAAAATTTGTTGCGCCAATCGACGAAATTCCAGTTCGCTGAATAATTCCATCAAAGCATCTTTGTTGGGTTCTCTTAAAATTAAATCATCTTCAACAAATGGAATGGGAACTTCGCAATGAATTGTAGCGAGTTCTTTCGACTTGATTGCCATCTCACGATTCTGCTCTACTTTCTCCTTGAGTTTTCCTTTTAATTTATCGGTGTTCTCCAATAATTTTTCAATGGATCCAAATTCTTGAATTAAGGCCGTCGCCGTTTTTTCACCTACTCCGGGAATGCCTGGTATGTTGTCCACTTTATCGCCCATCAATCCTAAAATATCGATGACTTGCTCCGGTCTTTCAATGCCAAACTTTTCACATATTTCTTTTACCCCCAAAATTTCGGCGCCATTGCCTAATCGTGCCGGCTTGTAAATATGTACATGTTCTGTTACTAACTGACCATAATCTTTATCAGGTGTCATCATAAAAGTTTCGAAACCTGCTTTCTCTGCAAGTACCGAAAATGTTCCGATGATATCATCTGCCTCAAATCCATCCAACTCATATACGGGAATGTTAAAACACTCCACAATTTTTTTAATGTAAGGAATGGCAATCGCCAAATCTTCCGGCATTTCATCACGATTCGCTTTATACGTTTCGAAGCTGTCATGGCGAAAAGTAGGAGCGGCGGTATCAAACACGACGGCAATATGTGTCGGCTTTTCCTTTTTTAAGATTTCATTCAAAGTATTCGTAAATCCAAACATCGCAGAAGTGTTCAGTCCTTTTGAATTCACACGGTGATTATTGCTAAAGGCGAAGTAGGCTCTGAAAACTAACGCCATGGCATCTAGCAGAAACAGTTTTTTATTATTTTCATTCATCGCTATAAAATTAAAATATTTGCGTTACAATCAAGAAAAATATATGCAATTCATTGAAATTGTACCTTTGCAGGAATGTACATCGACGAAATTCGTATTTATTGTTTGGCAAAAGCCCATACCGAAGAAGCCTTGCCTTTTGATGAAGACACCCTCGTTTTTAAAGTCATGGGAAAAATATTTGCGCTCATCAGCCTCTCCTCTCCCGATACCATCAACCTAAAGTGCAACCCCACTTATGCGACGGAACTGCGTGAACGTTATACAGCCGTGCAACCCGGTTGGCACATGAATAAAAAACACTGGAACACTGTTTCTCTTCACCAAGAATTAGACACCAAGCAAATCAAAGAACTCATCGATCATAGCTATTTGCAAGTGCTGAAGAAATTACCGAAGAAACTGAGAAATGAATTTGAAAATTTGAAAATTTGATGATTTTTAATTTTTTTGCCACAGCAAGAAATTAGCAAAAATCCGTCAAATCGAGTAAATCCGTGTTCAATTTTTTGAATTCAAGAATGTGTGAATTGATATTTGTAGAAATACTTTGTGCGCTTTCTGAATTCCATTGTGTTCTAAGTGGTAAAATCGATTTTTATTAACCTGAATATTTCAGCTAAATCAAATTATTTTCATTGATGAATAGTTCAAATCAACGAATGCATCGTTCACAAAACAACACTGCTGCGCGACCATCTTGCAGCGTAACAAAAAACAAATACATCGGCTCTCCTGAGAGAATTTTCAATTTTTGCTTTACCTTTTTCGCTTCTTCCGGAAAATTATAAAAAATCATTTGCGCATTTCTTCCTGCCAATTCATCTAAAATAATATCCTTTTTGTAGGGAAGAATTTTTATTAACTTAAAAGTCCTGCCCGGAAAATTTAATTTTTCTTGACTTGTAAATAGATGCGTATTCGCATGCAAGATAGAAACATTAAACTGTTGGCAAAGCGATTTCCATGCACCTGCTTTTCTAATGGCAGCATGAGGTTCATAGATGTAATTCAAAGGAGTTGAAACAGAAAGCTGAAGTTTGAATTCATTGTAAAAATCATAGTGCATCGTCGCCGAAGCATCTTCCAAATCATGACAAAAAATTTGCGGATCGTGTTTCCCTTTTCGAAAATGAAATAATAATTCTTTGCATTCACTTTTCCATGAAATCACATCTACCCGAAATGTTTCCGGCAATTGCCGAAGACCCTCGCTGATGTCGAGCATGGGCGCTAACTTTACGATAACCGTAGCACCATACTCCAGCAAATATTTTTTTAAAGCAATCACATTCGGTTGCAAATCTTCAATCCGAAATATTTTTTTTCCGCTGTCACTTCTTCGTGAAGGATCTAAATAAATCAAATCAAATTTATCTGCAATTCCTTCATTTAATAAAGTTGCTGCATCACCGCAACACACCTCAATTTCTTTTTGAAAAATGTGAAAATTATATTTGGCAGCAGCACATCTGTGTTGATCCGGTTCGCAATAAGTCACGTTTTTAGCAACTGTAGAAAAAGCCAAACTATCAACACCCAACCCCCCGGTTAAATCCAATACTTTTTTATCAATTGTAAATTTTGCTTTGAATCTAGCACTGGCTTCTGAGCTACATTGTTCCAAGATTAATCCATCCGGAAAATATAAATCAGGAAACTTGTACCATTCTGGAAGTTTGTGTTTGGCAATTTGTCGTCCCTTGACTTGGTTTAGCAAATCTGTCAATGGAAAATCCTTCTTTGTACTGAGTCGTAAAGCCAATTGTGCCAAGTCTTCCTGCTCATGTTGCAAGACCCAGTCTTTCCATTCTTGAGGATTAAATGACTTTTCAGTTTCCAAGCCACAAAGAAAGCCTGATTCTGTAAGGAAGAGCCATCCCTTTTATGGATATTTGCAAAATATTTAAAAGAGCCCATCGGGTAATGCCAATGAAAAAACTTGCTAACTATTTCTTTCAAGGATTGTTATTCATAGTGCCCTCAGTAGTAACGATATACGTTGTAATTCAGGCAGTAGTGTGGATGGATAATCTCTTGCCAATCTATGTTCCCGGAATTCATAATTTACGTTTGCCTGGCGTTGGAATACTTATCATTCTGGCCGTCATTACTTTAATGGGATATGTGGGGACTCGGTTTGTGAGAAATCCATTTTTTCTCGTGTTCGAGGGTGTTCTAGAGCGAACGCCACTGTTAAAAGTGATTTATTCGTCGGTAAAAGATCTCATCGAGGCTTTTGTGGGAGAGAAAAAGCGATTTAATCAACCTGTTCTTGTTACGGTAAATCAAAATCCGCCCGTTCAACGCATCGGTTTTATCACTGAAAATGACCTTTCGCAATTGGGTTTGGGCAAAGAGAAAATGGCAGTCTACTTACCATTTTCTTATGGCTTTAATGGCCAGCTCGTTGTTGTAGATGCGAATTATGTACAAATGTTAGATGCCTCAGGGACAGAAATGATGAAGTTCGTAATTTCGGGTGGCGTAACAGAAATTTAATTTGAATTTTGAAAATACAATAAAATGAGAAAAATAGCATTATTTATTTTGATGTTCTTCATGGTCAATACCATGTTCGCTCAAAATGTAAGTATCGAAAATGGAATTGATCAAATTGGTGATGGATACAATCCAACTTTACGTGTGAAAATTCCACATATTGAAGAAAAAGCTTTAAAGAAAAACTGGATAAGTTTCTTGAAAGGTAATAATGCAAAAGTGCGTAAGTCAAATAAAGGAATTAAAGGAGAGCATACTGTTATCAATGGTTTGGGTCAGGAAATGTTGGAGATTTATTCCAATATTTCAAAAGAAACAGATGGCATGTTGCTTAGAGTAGCTTTTGTAAAATCGGGAGTATTTGTTTCACCAACAGGAGATGCAACATATATGAAAAGACTTGAAACCATCATGTATGATTTTGCATTGAGACAGGCAAAGGCTGGATTAAATGCAAAGTTGGAGAATGTTACCGATCAATTTAAAGGAACAAAGAAAAAGCAAGAAAAACTAATTCGATTCAATGAGCGCATGGCAGCAGACAATGAAAACATGAAAAAGCGAATTGAAAAAAACGAATCAAGCATCAAAGAGAACAAGGATAAAATCGAAGAAACTAAATTAAATATTGAAACCCAAAAGGGAAGTCTCGAAGTGTTAAGGAGTAAATTGATAGAATTGAAATAAAAAATTATGAGTAAGGGAGAAACGACATTAATTTTAGGTGCCGCAGGACAAATAGGAACCGATTTGGTAACTACATTGCGGGAAAGAAATGGCGGCGATACGGTTATTGCTGCAGACGTAAAAGAGCAATCCGGAATGCTTTCAGAAGGCGGTCCATTCATGAAATTGGATGTGTTAGATGCTCAAGCTATCGCGGATGCTATTCGCGCGAACAAAGTGAAGGAAGTCTATTTATTGGCTGCAATGCTTAGCGCCACTGCTGAGCAAAAGATAAAGACTGCTTGGCGTTTAAACATGGAAGGACTTTTTATTTTGTTGGATATCGCCAAAGAATTGGGTGGCTTAAAAATTTTCTGGCCCTCGAGTATTGCAGTCTTTGGTCCTACAACACCATCCAAACAAACACCACAATTCACAGTGATGGAGCCAAGCACGGTGTATGGAATCAGTAAACTAGCCGGCGAACGCTGGTGCGAATATTACTTCAATAAATTTGGTGTGGATGTGCGATCGATTCGTTACCCGGGACTCATCTCCTACAAAGCTATGCCTGGTGGTGGAACGACAGATTATGCTGTAGATATTTATCATCAAGCCTTGGACAAAGGTGCTTACACTTGTTTTTTGAAAGAAGATACTGCACTGCCCATGATGTACATGCCGGATGCTATTCGCGCTACTTTGGAATTGATGGATGCACCTGCAGAACAAGTTAAAATTCGAAGCAGTTATAATTTGGGAGGAATTAGTTTCACACCAAAAGAAATTGCCGCAGAAATTAAAAAACATGTTCCTGAATTTAAAATCGATTACGCTCCCGACTTCCGTCAGGAAATCGCTGACTCATGGCCCAACAGCATCGACGACTCCCGCGCCCAACAAGACTGGGGATGGAACTGCAAATACGATCTCAACACCATGACCATCGATATGCTCCAACACCTCAAAGCCAAACGCGAAATCGCCGGCTGAGATTATTAAAATTATACACTAAACAGCGCCTCTGCATATAATTGTCATTGGGATTTACGTGATACTTGATTTAAATAAACACAAAATATTAATCAAAGAAATAAATATTAGGTATTCTTAAACTCTTAGTGCACTTAGTCCCTTTGTGCCCGATAGCAATCGGGCGAAAAGGGGCTAAGTTCGCAAAGTGTTATAGCTTCCTATAACAAGTAGCATTGTGAATGCTTTGTAGTTCAATAGTAATTCTTTTATTCATATCTATGTCGATAGTTATTAAGAACGGAGAAACAAAGAAGTAGAACCCCATATTTCTTATAAAGAAGAAGTATAAAGAAAAAGAAAATTATGAATCACCCATTATATATTACCAATTCATTAACGCGACAAAAGGAGCAATTTGTTCCGCTGAATGCACCTTTTGTAGGTTTGTACGTGTGCGGACCTACAGTGTATGGCGAAGCTCATTTGGGCCACGCCCGACCTTACATCACTTTTGATGTGATGAACCGTTACATGCAACACCTCGGTTACAAAGTGCGCTATGTTCGTAACATCACCGACGTAGGCCACCTCGAGAACGATGCCGATGAAGGCGAAGATAAAATTGCGAAGAAAGCCCGCCTCGAACAACTTGAGCCCATGGAAATTGTAGAACTGTACACCGCCAGTTTTCATGAGTCGATGCGTCAGCTGAATAATTTGCCTCCGGGTATTGAGCCGCGCGCTAGCGGACACATCATAGAGCAAATTTCAATGGTGCAACAAATCATCGATAACGGGTATGCCTATGTGTCGAATGGCTCGGTATACTTTGATGTGATTAATTACAGCAAGACGAACGATTACGGAAAACTAAGCGGACGCATTATTGAAGATTTAATTGCCGGTGCCGGAAGTGAACGCCGCGTGTTGGAAGGACAAGAAGAAAAGAAGAACCCTGCCGATTTCGCACTATGGAAGAAAGCATCTCCCGAGCACATCATGCGTTGGCCTTCTCCTTGGAGCGATGGATTTCCGGGTTGGCATATTGAGTGTTCCGCGATGAGTAAAAAATATTTAGGAGAAACTTTCGACATACACGGTGGAGGAATGGATTTATTATTTCCACATCATGAAAGTGAAATAGCTCAATCGAAAGGAAGTTGCGGAAAAGCACCGGTGAAATACTGGATGCATAATAACATGATTACCATCAATGGACAAAAGATGGGAAAATCACTCGGTAATTTTATTACGCTTCGTGAATTGTTTACGGGAAGTCATAAATTATTGGTTCAATCTTATAGTCCGATGTCGATTCGCTTTTTCATTTTACAAGCGCACTACCGCAGTACTCTTGATTTTAGCAATGAAGGTTTACAAGCTGCCGAGAAGGGAATGAATAAATTATTAGCTGCTGCAAATCTCGCTTCTAAATTGAAAGCTTCCGATAGTTCCACTTCGGATGTGCAGGCCGTTAGAACCAACTGCTTTTCGGCATTAAACGATGATTTAAATACCGCCATTGCTATTTCACATTTGTTTGAAGGGGTACGAATTATTAATTCAGTACATGCAGGAACAGAAAAACTTACTCAAGGCGACATTGATCATCTGCAGGAAACCATGAATTTATTTGCTTATGGCATATTGGGTTTGAAGGATGAAGTGAGTGCAAGTGGCGATGAATTGGACGGAGTGATGCAATTACTTTTGGCATTGCGCGCCGATGCAAAAACCAAAAAGGATTTTGCAACATCTGACCGCATCCGCGATGAATTAATCAAACTAAACTTTACGATTAAAGATGAAAAAGATGGGACAACCTGGTCGAAAGCATAATTTGAAAATTTATTCTTTTGGAATACTAGTTTTATGGATGAGCTTATTTGCGTCATGCAATTCATCTGACAAAAAGCCTACAGCCAAAACAAGGGCTACGGTTGCTTTAAATGTGAATGCACCTTCATTCAATGCCGATTCTGCTTATGCATTTATAAAACAGCAAGTAGATTTTGGTCCGCGCGTTGCGAATACCGCGGGGCATATTAATTGTGGAAATTGGATCACCCAAAAACTGCAGTCGTATGCAGATACATTGATAGTACAAAATTTTCAGGTGCGTGCTTTTGATGGAAAGGTATTGAACAGTAAAAATTTCATTGCGTCATTTCATCCTGAATTAGGAAATAGAATTTTATTGTGCGCACATTGGGACACGCGTCCTTTCGCAGATCAAGATGATCAACGAAAAAACGAAGCAATAGACGGTGCCAACGATGGAGCCAGTGGAGTAGGAGTGTTGTTGGAAATTGCCCGACAATTGTCAATCGCTAAGCCAAATCTTGGTGTTGATATTATTTTATTCGACGCCGAAGATTACGGCCAACCTGACGATAGTAAATATCCGCAAATGGACGATTCTTATTGCTTGGGTTCACAGTATTGGGCAAAAAATTTGCATCGTCCCGGTTATCTTGCACGTTATGGAATTTTGCTAGATATGGTGGGCAGTGCCAATGTACGCCTCACTAAAGAAGGGACCAGTATGCAATATGCAGCCGATATAGTGGATCATGTATGGCGTGTAGCGTCTGTAGTTGGATATAGCGAAAATTTCATAGATCAGCAGAGCAAAGCAATCATTGATGATCATTATTACATCAATAAACTAACCGGTATAAAGTGCATCGATCTTATTCATTACGATGAAAGTTCTCCTTCTAAATTCTGGAAGCATTGGCATACACACGAAGACACCATCGATAAAATTGATAAGAACAGTTTACGTGTTGTGGGCCAAACTTTATTGGAAGTGCTGTTCCGTGAAATAAATCCTGTATAATAAAAATTAGCAAGTTCTACATTAAACCTTAGGCGAAGGAATTATCATAGAGGGTTTCTTTCAAACATTACATAGCAAGTTCAAAATGCGTTTACTCCTAATTATTGCTTATTTTCTTTTTAGTGTTTCGTTTGCTTCTGCTCAAAGTCAGGGCAGACCAGCTTCGGATTCTGCTCGTTTTCGTGCGACGATGAAGGACTCTTCGTTTATGCGCAACATGGCTCCTATTGGGAAAGTAATTGGTATATTAAAAGATTCTAGTAATCGACAAGCGTTGGAATTTGCATCTATTGTTTTGATAAAAGTTCGAGATAGCAGTGTAGCAGGTGGATCTTTGACAGATGAAAAAGGACAATTCAGAATTGAAGATGTGATGCCGGGCCGTTATTTTATTCGAATTACATCGATTGGTTATCGTCAGTTGGATTCAAAACCTTTTATGCTGAATCCACAAGAGTCGTTAAAAGATTTTGGAAATGTGTGGATGCCGCCTTCCATTCGTGCATTGAAAGAAGCAGAAATAGTGGGCGAAAAATTAGAGTATGTTAATTCACTGGATAAAAAAGTGTATAATGTCGATAAGTCGATGATTAATGCAGGAGGTTCTGTTTCTGATGTTTTACAAAACATTCCCAGTGTGAATGTAGATATTGATGGTAAAATAAGTTTGCGCGGAAGCGAGCAGGTTACAATTTTAATTGATGGAAAACCTGCAGGACTTACCGGCGACAATCGCGGCGCAATTTTACAACAGTTGCCAGCAGGTAGCATTGAGCAAATTGAAGTTGTGACCAACCCATCTGCAAAATATGATGCAGAAGGAACTTCGGGAATTATAAATATTAAAACAAAAAAAGATAAAAATCAAGGGATCAATGGAACTGTTACACTGGGAGTCGGAACCAGAGATAAGTACAATGCTTCTTTAAATATCAATAGAAGAACTAAGGCAAATAATATTTATTTCAACTATTCGTTTCGTGATGATAGAAGAATGAACGAAGGAACGAGTTTTCGGACGAATACATATGGAACTACTACTTCTTATTTGTTGAGCGAAAATGAAGGGTATAGTGATAATCTTTCTCATAACTTTAGAGGGGGTGTCGATTTTTATTTGAACGATTACAACACACTCGGATTTTCTGGGGGAGTAAATGATCGTGACGAAGCGCGCCGTGATTATTTGTTTAATGTTCAGCAGAATTCCGAAAGAGTTACCATCAGTCAGTTTGATCGACTTTCGAAGACCACGGAGAATTCCGGGATATTTGATGGAAGCATTGATTACCGTAAAACATTTGCTAATAGCAAACGCGAACTAACGGCATCGGCTAACCTTAATCGTAACGACAATGAGAATACAAATAAATTCAATACGTATTTCCCTTCCCCTGATCCTGAACTTCTGCAAAGAGTAAATACCGGTGGAGTTTCTTACAGCGGCGTAGCACAGGTGGATTATATTCATCCGTTCACCAACTATAAAATTGAAAGTGGATTAAAAGCATCTTTAAGAAATAACGACAATGATCAGCTCTCTGATCGATACGATTTCGATACCTATGAGTGGAATATAGATCCAACTTTCACGGATCGTTTCATCTTCAATGAATGGGTGTATGCAGGGTATTTGCAAGTGAGTGGTCGCTATAAATTGCTTGAACTAAGTGGCGGACTTCGTGCCGAACAAACTTTTATTGATGGCGATTCCAAGAGTGCAGACACTACCTTTACGAGAAATTTCTTAAACCTTTTTCCCTCCGCAGCGGTAAAGTATAAAATCAGTGAAGGAAGAGAGATTCAATTGAGTTATTCAAGAAGAGTTAATCGTCCGCGTGAACGACAGTTAAATCCTTTCCTCAGTATTTCCGACTCGCTGAATCTTTTCCAAGGAAACCCCGGGATTCTTCCTGAGCTGACACACGCCTTGGAATTGGGATATGTAGGAACATATGGTAGTACCAATATTTCTGCAAATCTATATTATCGAAATACAAGCGATAATACGCAACGTTTTAGAACAGTGGATACTCTAACAAATGTAGCCACGCAAACTTTTGTGAATTATAAATCGTCGGAGAACATGGGTTTTGAATTGATTGTTAGAAATACTTTTCTGAAAATATTTACAACATCTGCAACATTCACTGTGTTTTATAATACAGTAGATGCAACCAATGTTCAAAGTGATTTAGTAAGTGATGTTTGGAGTGGTGATGTTCGCGGATCCATCTCTGCTAAAATCACCAAGCAGTTATCCGTTCAAGTCACCGGAAATTACATGGCTCCTCGTGAACAACCGCAAGGAACTTTCAAAGGGATGAGTGGAATCGATTTCGGATTTAAATATGATTTTAAAGGCGGCAAATGGACTTTGAATGGATCCTTGTCAGATGTGTTTGATACACGTAATTTCAATATTGACAATCGTGCTGTTGGATTTCGTTTAGAGATGATTCGTAAGCGTGAAACTAGAGTGGGAAACCTATCAATTAGTTATCGATTTGGAAAGTCAGACTCAGGAAGAGACAAGCGTAAACAAGGCGGTCGCCAAATGGATCAAGGTCAGCAGAATGATATGATGGATTTTTAATCGAAGAATTCCATCTACAAAAGCCAATTCTTTTATAAATTTACACCCATGTCAAAATCAGGATCAACTACAGCTACTAAAAAATATGTGAAGTACATCTGGATGATTGTAATTGCCCCGGTAGCTTTTATTTTCTTGATTGTCACATTAACAGCTTTTGGTGTATTTGGCACTCTTCCCACTTTCGAAGAATTGGAAAATCCGAATAGCAGTCTCGCCAGTGAAATTTATTCTGCCGATTCAAAAATTTTAGGAAAGTATTACATCCAGAATCGAGTCAACATTCATTACAGCGAACTTTCGCCATATTTGGTGAATGCATTGAAGGCCACAGAAGATGTACGTTTCGAGGAACATTCCGGAGTGGACATCAAAGGATTGATGCGTGTATTCGTAAAGACGATCATTTTGCAACAGGATGCAGGAGGGGGAAGTACGATCACACAACAATTGGCGAAAAATCTTTTTCCTCGTGAGAACATGAATAAGGTAAAACTTATTCTGCGAAAATTAAAAGAGTGGATCATCGCAGTAAAGCTCGAGCGAAATTATACGAAGCAGGAAATTCTTGCAATGTATTTAAATACTGTGGAGTTTGGAAATAATGCCTTCGGAATAAAATCTGCGTGTACTACTTATTTTGGTAAAACAACTGATGAAGTAAAAATTGAAGAAGCGGCTTTGTTGATTGGATTGTTACAAGCACCGTCACGTTATAATCCGGTGCGTAATGTGGAAAGCGCAACGTTCAGACGCAATACTGTTATCGGACAATTGGAAAAATATAAATTTATTTCCGCTACTGCGAAAGATTCATTAATTAAATTACCAATTAAACTCAACTTTCGTCAGGAAGGTCATACAGAAGGATTGGCTCAATATTTTAGAGAGGTCTTGCGACAAGAATTGTTGAAGTGGTGTAAGGATCACAAGAAGGCTGATGGAAATCCGTATAATTTGTATCGCGACGGACTTCGAATTTATACCACCATTGATACGCGTATGCAAGGCTATGCAGAAGAAGCTGTGAAAACACATATGGCGGAGATTCAAAAAACATTTTTGGATCATTGGAAGGGTCGTACGGCATGGGCCGATCAGCCGCAGTTGATTGTTGAAACGATGAAACGAAGCGATCGTTATCACAACATGAAAGAAGCCGGCTCTAATGAAAGTGAAATTAAAAAAGCATTCGATACCAAAACCGAAATGCGTGTTTTTACCTGGAAGGGTGAACGCGATACCGTGATGACACCTTTGGATTCCATCAAGTATTATAAAATGTTTTATCAAACCGGATTTATGTCGATGGAACCGCAAACAGGTTACATCCGCGCATGGGTAGGAGGGAACGATTATAAATATTTTCAATACGATCACGTGAAAGATGGAAAGCGTCAAGTAGGTTCTACATTCAAACCATTTTTATATACCTTGGCAATGCAAGAAGGATATTCTCCTTGTTATGAATTGCCGAATACTCCTGTGACCATCATCGATAAAGCAGGCGTTCCCTGGACACCTTCTAACTCCGATGGAAAATATGGCGGCATGTTATCATTGAAAGAAGCATTGGCGGAATCCGTGAATTGTATCTCCGCATACTTAATGAAACAATTTGGTCCGGAAGCCGTGATACAAGTCGCACGTCGTATGGGAATCACATCTCCTCTTGAACCATTTCCATCTTTAGCATTAGGTACTGCTGATGTTTCCGTTTTTGAAATGGTAGCTGCCTATAGCACTTTTGCAAACAAAGGAGTGTACACAGAGCCACAATATATTTTACGAATCGAAGATAAAAACGGGGCCGTGCTTCAAGATTTTGTTCCGCGTAAGGTAGAAGCCATCTCTGAAGAAACTGCGTATTTAGTTTTGGATTTGATGAAAGGTGTAACTTTATTTGGAACCGGTGCTCGTTTGCGTGGATCTAAATATGCATTCACGAATCCCATCGCCGGAAAAACAGGAACTACACAAAACAACAGCGATGGTTGGTTCATGGGCATTACTCCTGAATTGGTGAGTGGTGCTTGGGCAGGATGTGAAGACAGAGCGATACATTTCCGTACAACACAACTGGGACAAGGAGCAAATACGGCATTGCCCATTTGGGGATTGTATATGAAAAAAGTGTATGCAGATCCCACACTCAATTATTCAAAGAGTGATTTTGAAAAACCCGAAAAACCACTTGGCGTAGAACTCGATTGCAAAAAGTATAACAAGCCAACCGAGCAGCAAAATGGCATTGATGATTTCGGAATTTGATATTTATCGCAATGATCAACGCGAGCATTTTAAACATCATTGAAAAAAAATCTTTTCTCACCTATTCATTTTTTACCATCGCGCTTGCCTGCTTCATGGCTGCATTTATGCCGGAATTATCTTTTGAAGGGGATGTGCATTGGTGGAGGGAATGGGCATTGTATATTCATGAAAATGGATTTTCGAAAGCGTATAAAAGTGATACATTAAACTATCAGCCCGGACTCCTTTACGTCTTACAAATTTGGGCTTATTTAAGTAAACCTTTTTATGCTGATGGAATTATAATTTTAAAAAGATTGTTTTTCGTTTTTGATGTTGGCGCAGTACTATTGGTCGCTTTGGTGATAAGAAAATTTGGAAGTTCGATGTATTGGTCATGGATCATTCTATTGAATCCAGCATTTTTATACAATACATTCTTGTGGGGACAATGCGATAGTTTATATATGTTCTTTTGTTTTCTCTGTATTGTTTTTGTTCTCTACAACAAACCATATTTCGCTATTGCCGCCATTGCTTTTGCAATAATGATGAAACCACAGGCTATCTTTATGGGTCCCTTGTTGTTGATTGTATATTCAGGGTGGTTAAAAGAAAAACCACTACGAATTTTTTATTCAACACTTACATTTATTCTCTCTTTGCTTGTTCTTTCAATTCCATTCATCTTACAAGGTGATTTTAACAAGTTAATTCAGATTAGTTTTGGTGCCATTGATCGTATTCCCTCAGTGAGTATGCACGCTTTTAATATATGGTATTTATTGATGCCTGGTCAAGATTTGGTTTGGGTTCCCGATTCTAATTTATTTCTGGGGTTATCATTAAAAATTTGGGGCTTACTCATGTTTACTATGGCTTTAATTTTTGTATTGAAACCATTTGCTATTTTTTTCAAAAGATCTTTTTTTACAGATGGAAATTGTAAAAGGTATGGAGCTACCATCCTTTTAGCAACTGTTGTTGTTAATCTGGTTTTTTATTATTTCAACACACAGATGCATGAACGTTATATCCATGCCACTATTTTATTTGCGGGTACCTATGCCATAATCAGAAAAGAGTTTCTCCCATTTATTTTACTATCCATCGCTTATTTCCTAAGTTTGGATATCCTCATGTTTCATTGTCGCTTTCCGGTGGCTGTTTACAAAGCCTTCATACCCTATAACCCAATTTTTATTTCCTTCCTTATTCTATTCTCTTTAATTTTGAGTACAAAGCAATTGTATCGGGATTTTTCACTGTTGAAGTTGAAGTAAATGCCATTAATATTCTGTGTCAATCCAACTTTTTGGTATTTTTGATTCAAATATTTCCAGTTTATGAATAAAGTGGTGAACGGAGCCGATGAGGCCATTCAAGATATGCAGGATAATTCAACCATTATGTTGGGTGGATTTGGTCTCTGTGGCATTCCGGAAAATTGCATCAATGCGCTTGTAAAAAAAGGTGTGAAAGGTTTAACTTGTATCTCCAACAATGCAGGTGTAGATGATTTCGGAATTGGCTTGATGTTGAAAACACGCCAAGTGAAAAAAATGATTTCATCGGTTTAACTTGTATCTCCAACAATGCAGGTGTAGATGATTTCGGAATTGGCTTGATGTTGAAAACACGCCAAGTGAAAAAAATGATTTCATCGTATGTTGGCGAAAATGCAGAATTTGAGCGTCAATTACTGAGCGGAGAATTAGATGTAGATTTAGTCCCGCAAGGAACATTAATTACACGTTGCATGGCTGCTGCTTATGGCATGCCTGCTGTGTGGGTGCGTGCAGGAGTAGGAACAGAAGTAGCGATCGGCAAAGAAACGCGTGAATTCAATGGCATCGAATACTTATTAGAGTATGCTTTCGATGCATCGTTTGCGTTAGTGAAAGCATGGAAAGGCGATACACATGGTAATCTCATCTTCAGAAAAACAACGCGAAACTTCAACATGCAAATGGCCATGGCCGGAAAAATTACTGTTGCCGAAGTCGAAGAATTAGTGCCTGCCGGAGAATTAGATCCCGATGCCATCCACGTCCCGGGAATCTATGTACATCGTATTTTCCAAGGCCATAGTTATGAAAAGAGAATAGAACAAAGGACAGTAAGAAAGAAGTCTTAATGAGAACACGGATTTGACAGATTAAACGGATTTCAGCGGATCTGCTTTTATCCGAAAAATCCGCAGAATCAGTGTTCTATTTAAATTTATTTCTTGTTTAGAATATTACATTATTCGGAACCAATCATAATAGATCATAATCTTCCCGCCGCGGCGGGCAGGCAATATAAATCAGTGGCCCATTTGTCCCTTAATAATAAACTAAATGCTTGATAAAAACGGTATCGCGAAACGCATCGCTCAAGAAGTAAAAGACGGCTATTACGTCAACCTAGGCATCGGTATTCCTACCCTTGTTGCCAACTATATTCCCCACGGCGTCGACGTTACGCTGCAGTCGGAAAACGGAATGCTGGGCATGGGACCATTTCCTTTCGAAGGCGATGAAGATGCTGATTTAATTAACGCCGGAAAACAAACCATCACCGAAGTGCCGGGCACTGCTTATTTCGATTCGGCGCTTAGCTTCGGAATGATTCGCGCAGGGAAAGTGGATCTTACAATTTTGGGCGCGATGGAAGTGAGTGAGAATGGTGATATCGCGAACTGGAAAATTCCAGGTAAAATGGTGAAAGGAATGGGAGGTGCCATGGACTTAGTTGCTGCAGCACAAAATATTATTGTGGCGATGCAACACGTCAATAAAGCAGGCGAAAGTAAATTGTTGCCCGCTTGTACCTTACCACTTACAGGTGTAAAGTGTGTGAAGAAAATTGTAACCGAGCTTGCTGTTTTGGAAGTGGTTCCCGGAAAAGGTTTTGTGTTACTCGAACGTGCTCCCGGTGTAACGGTGGAGGACATCCGAAAAGCCACTGCCGGGAAATTGGTGGTGGA
>Ga0209702_10005335_pt1 | contig 17622 bp, 23 predicted proteins | sample FRY01_FD_187210 | JGI IMG/M metagenome (GOLD analysis project Ga0209702, IMG submission 187210) | Freshwater microbial communities from Lake Fryxell liftoff mats and glacier meltwater in Antarctica - FRY-01 (SPAdes) (version 2) | ecosystem: Environmental > Aquatic > Freshwater > Ice > Glacier...
ATTTGTTAATTTGTTAATTTGTTAATATTTTTAATTTCGACTTCTATGTTAATTGTTTTTGCATGAATTATAAAGTTTTCTATAATTTCTATTATATCATAATGTATAAATTTTGATTTAGAACCATCTATTATAACTTTAGAATTTTTTGGAATATGATTTAGCATTTGTAAAATACTACCCTTATTTAAAAAAGAAACCTCTTCAGATAAAACAATTATGTGTTCCTTATCATTTTTGTCTTCCTCTTTTATTATATAATACGGATTCTTGAAATTGTTTCGTAATATATAAAAAATACCAAAAGCCATACCAATTGCAATTCCTTTTAATAAATCTGTTAGCAATATACCTAATATTGTTGCAATAAATGGCACAAATTGTTCTCTACCTTGTTTATATATTTGTTTAAATAAACTTGGTTTAGCTAATTTATATCCAACTACAAATAATATAGAAGCTAAAGTAGCTAAAGGTATCATGTTTAATAATCTTGGAATTGAAATAGCACTTATAAGTAGAAAAACACCATGTAAAATTGTAGATAATTTTGTTCTTCCGCCAAAAGCAATATTTGCAGAACTTCTAACAATTACTTGTGTTATTGGTAAGCCTCCTACAAATCCTGAAACAATATTACCTAATCCTTGAGCTTTTAATTCTCTATTAGTTGGTGTAACTCTTTTAAATGGATCTAACTTATCTGTTGCTTCAACACATAATAAGGTTTCTAAACTTGCAACAATTGCCATTACTAACGCAACTATATAAACATCTATATTAGTTATTTGAGAAAAATCTGGCTGCGAAAATTGACCAAAAAAGCTAGCAATATCTGTTGCAACTGGTATTTGAACAATTTGTTTTTCGGTTAACGAAAAGGGTAAAATATTATTTTGATAGAAGTAATTTAATAAGATGCCAACAAAAACAGCTACTAATGGACCTTGAATTAACATGAAAAATTTATGTTTTTTCATTAATACATTGTCCCAAAGTAATAATATAAATAAAGATATAACGGTTACAATAACTGCAGCTGGAGAAATATAATTAAACATGTTTATAAGCTCAGAAAAAGTATTTTCTCCATCTGCTTGCATAAATGCTAAATCTCCTTCGTAATTTGCATCATATCCTAAAGAATGTGGTATTTGTTTTAATATAATTAATAAACCTATTCCAGAAAGCATTCCTTTAATAACAGAAGATGGAAAATAATATGCAATTGTACCTAATTTTAAATATCCTGCAAATACTTGTATTACACCAGCAAAAATTACAGCTAATAAAAAAGCTTCCCAAGAACCGTTTAAAGTTGCAATAGAACTTAATACAATTACAGCAAGTCCAGCTGCTGGACCAGAAACTCCAAGAGAAGAACCACTGGCAAACCCAACTACAACTCCGCCAACTATACCTGCAATAATACCTGCAAATAAAGGAGCTCCAGAAGCTAAAGCTATTCCTAAACACAAAGGTATTGCTACAAATAATACAACAATACTAGATGGTAAATCGTGTTTTAATTCTTTAAAAAATTGTTTCATATATATTAAAAATCGTATTACAGCCGCAAAGATAGTAAACATATTTAAAATGATAGCAATACTATTATATTTTTTTTTTATATTTGTCATAATAAGAAAACAAAACATGGAAATATCTTTAAATATAAAGCTTAACGAGAAATTATACATTCGAAATCCAGAAGAATCTGAATTAGGAAAAAAGATATTAAATCATAGTATTTTATTAATACATGAACTTGGTTTTGAAAAGTTTACTTTTAAAAAACTGGCTAAAGAAATTGGCACTACAGAAACAGGTGTTTACAGATATTTTGAAAATAAACATAGATTATTAATCTATATTGTAGATTGGTATTGGAGTTGGGTAGAATATCAAATTATTTATGAAACTAAAAACATTATAGACCCAAATGTAAAATTAAAAAAAGTTTTAAAGAGACTTTCTGATCCTGTTGAAGATGATGCAGTTACTTTACATATTAGAGAAAATTTGCTTTATGAAATTGTAATGATGGAAGGAGCTAAATCTTATTTAACTAGACATGTTCAAGAAGATGATAAAAACAAATTATTTCAGCCTTATAAAGATGTTTGTGCAAGAGTTGCCAATTTAATTTTAGAATGTAATCCAAACTATAAACATCCAAGGTCTTTGGCAAGTACAATTATAGAAATGGCTCATTCTCATAATTTTTATGTTAGAAATTTACCATCTTTAATAGATATAGAAAACTTTAGTTGCGATTCTAAAATAACATCTTTTTTAGAAGATATGGTTTTTTCAACTATAAAGTCTTAAGTTTAATTGCCAAAAAACTCCAAATCTATCTTCTGTTCAACTATTTTTTGACTAAAATTATAACCTTTTAAAGCTGCAAAAAATAAATTTTTGAATTGTATTAAATGGTGTTTCATGATCTATGTTAACACAATTTTCTAATAAAAAAGTATTCTTAAATATATCTACAAGACTTTCTTTACTGTATTGTTTAATATCTATACCGCTACATTTTTTAGGGCCATCTATAGCAAAGGTTCCAATAATAACATTTCCAATATTTGAAATTGTACTTGAAACTAATTCTTTGTATTTTTCTATGTCTTGGTTTTCTGTTAAAAAATGAAATGTAGCTCTATCATGCCATATATCATATTCTTCTGTGGGTTTAAATGTAACTATGTCTGATGTTATCCAGGTTACTTTAGATGCATTACTGCCTAATCTTGATTTTGCTCTTAATATTGCCTCTTCAGATATATCTAATACAGATATATTTGTGTATCCTAATTCTAGTAAATAATCAACTAAAAAACTATCTCCGCCACCAATATCGATAATTTTTGCAGATTTTGATAAGTTTAAATTGGCAATTAATTTTAATGATATTGATGGAGTAGGTTGATACCAACTTACCTCGTTAAGATGTTTGGTTTTATATATATTTTGCCAATGGTTTATTCTATCTTGTGTTTCCATTTTTTTTTAAGATTTTTGTTCTTTATTAAAGTAAACTAAGTAGTAGTACATTTGTTTTTCTTCATCCCAACCTTTTTCTATAAATTTTTCGGCACTTTCTGGATTTATAAAATCTAGTTTTATTTGAATGTTTGTATCTAAATTAATTACATTTTTAATCTTTTTACGTGCATCTGTTACAGCTGCATTTGCAATAGGAAAACTTGTTACATCTTCTATGCTATATTTTGCGCCTTTATCTGCTTTGTAGTTTCTAAATTCTGGTATTAAATCAGGATTGTATATTACTTCGTTTAAAAACTTTGTCTCTTCAAATTCATCATTTTTAGCAAAAAAGTTTACAGATCTGTTCATAAACATAACTTCTTCTTTTTTGTCTTCTACAGGAAAAATAACTTCTTTTGCAAAATCTTGACAAAATTTCAAATACTTTTTAGTAATAAAATTTTCGTCTTGAAAAACATCTACAGATAAAAAATGCTCTAACCAATATCTAGCATCATATCTATTACTATCTATTGTTAGTACTTTATAGCCTTCCTCTTTTTTGTAATTAAAAATTAAGCAGCCTTTGTCTAATTTATTAAGATTTATACCTTGTTGTAAAATCATGTCAAGGCTTTTTTCTTTTTCTTCAAACTGTAAAAAATCGGTCTGAATTTCGCTTTTAAAAATACCAATAGCATCTACCGGATTATTATCTATAATTAAATTTGTTAAGTAAGTAACATAAACTTCGCCGTTTTTAATATGCGGATGATTAGATTGTTCAAACAAATGTTTTGTTATTTTTTTAGAAACTTCGTGAATAGTATTTGGATTATTAAATACTTCTGTAGCTAAATTAAACATGTCGTGGTATTCTAAATCAACATCATGAGCAAATTGATAATAGTTTTCTTCCTTTTCACGAAACGATTTTAAAAAGAATTCTTTTAACAAAGGCATAATTTCATCATTCAAACTGTATGGTACGTCTGATAAAAAAAGGGCTTCGTTCCTACTTTTGTTTCCAACTCTATGAATGGATAAAGTTTCGATATGCGTATTAAATAAATTGATCATATATTTTTTTTTAGAACAAAGAAAAATAGAATATAGAACATAGATGTTCCTTGAAATTGCTATAGTTCTTTGATTAAATTTTAAAGTCTTTTTTCTGTTCTCTTTTTTCTATTCTCTTGAAAGCTAATTCCAATTATCTTCAGTCCCGAATTCCTCAAAACTATCATCGCTTTCAAACATATCCAAATCATCTTGATCTAAATCATCTTCAAAATCAGAATAATAATCCTCTTTTTCGGCTTCAAATTCTTTATCTAGAGCCTGTATTGGCAATTCTCCATGAGAATATAATAATGTTGGATATAATTGGCCAGATATAGGTTCTTCTATAGCAGCTAATTCAACAAGAAATGTCCACATGTTTAAAAAATCATATACAAAAATAATTTTAGTCTTATCTTCGTAAAGCATGTCTTCTAAAGCAAAATCACACATTAATTTTGTTTCACCAATAACGTCTCCGGTATCAAAAAACGGAATTTCGTCTTCTTGATTCCATTTATCATCACAGGTGTAAAACGATGCCATTTCGCTACCATTAAAACCAAAAGCATTAATTATAGCATCATGCAAATCTTCTAAAGTATCTGTATTTTCTATAGCGATATCTCTAAAAATATCTTCTTTTGCATCGAGTATTGCTCGCAATTTATAGATCATGGTATATTAATTTTTATAGAAAGGCAAAAGTAATCATATTTTTAGAGTAACGATTTACAATATGCTAATTGTTTATAAATTTAATTTTCAATTGAGGTATTAAATTTAACAGTTGAGTATGTTTTTATTTACTTAATCTATGTAATGTAAATGTCATTGCGCTTAAAAGTAAAAAAGCCATAACCTGATGTGCAAGTCCTAACCAAAGTGGCACATGTAATAACAAAGTAAAAACACCTAAAGCAAACTGAATAAACACAAATATAAGTAACGTATTTAATGCGTTTGTTTGTGTTTTATTTAAACTGTATTTTTTACTTTTAAAATAGATAAATGCAATACAAAACACTACAATAATTGCTAATATTCTATGTATAAATTGAACACCGCTTTTACCTTCTGTTAGGTTTTTTAAAAGTGTTGGTTGTTCTATTAATACTGTTTCGTGCATAAATTTACCTTCACTCATCATTGGCCAATGGTTATGTATTAATCCAGCGTTTAAACCAGCAACAAAACCGCCATAAATTATTTGAATAATTAATAATATCAAAGCAATTCTAGCTAATTTTTTTAAAGGTAAAATTATGTTTTTACTATTAGGATATATCAAATCTAAAGCAACCCATAATGTATAAGCAAAGGTTATAAAGGCAAATGTTAAATGCAAAGAAAGCCTGTAATGACTAACATCTGGATTATCTATCAATCCGCTTTTAACCATAAACCATCCTAAAAACCCTTGAAAACCTCCCATTAATAATAAAACCACACATTTTTTAATAGTAGATGTGTTTAATTTCTTTTTAAGTAAGAAATATATAAATGGGAAAATAAAAACCAATCCAATTATTCGGCCAATAAATCTATGAAACCATTCCCAAAAGTAAATAAACTTATAATCTTCTACTGTAAAGTTGTTGTGTATATTTATTTTTTGATATTCTGGAAATTTCTTATATTCTTCAAAAGCAGTTTCCCAATTTTCTTCACTCATTGGCGGAAAAGTATCTGTAACCAAATGCCAATCGGTCATAGATAAACCAGAGTTGGTTAATCTTGTAATTCCGCCAACAACTACCATAATAAATAATAAAGCACATCCAGTTAAGAGCCAAATTATTACTGATTTATTTTGTTTCATAAGTTTCAAAGTTTTGGAGTTAAATAGCATTTTTTACCCTTTTTATAAATGAACTTAGCATTCTTTCAAGTTCCCTACTTTCTTCGTATAGTTTATTAAAATCTAATTCTGAAATATATTTTAAATTAAAGGCAATTTGAGTTTGAAATTCAAATAAAGAGTCAAGGGAAATTAATAAAAACGATGATAATCTTTATTAGAACCTCGTCCAAAACCTTCTGAAATATTACTTGGAATCGAAATAGAGCATCTTCTTATTTGTGAAGTTAGTCCAAACTCTTCTTCCTTAAGAAATTTGGATGAAAAAGAGTAGCTATTAGTAACTAAAATCATTGCTTTTTGCCAAATTAATAGGTCTCGAAATGTTTTCATATTTTATTTTTTGATTTCAATTACCAAGGTTTATTATGTAAACTTTGCCACTTTCTTCAATCCCATTTTTTCCGCTTTCGCCAAAACAAAATCATACGCTGCTTGATATTCATTTGCAATTTCGCCTTCTAGTATTGCTTCTTTAATTGCTTCTTTTAATACACCAATTTTTCTAGAGGGTTTAAGGTTAAAAAGTTCCATTATTTCTTCTCCAGAAATAGGCGGCTGAAACTTTCTAACATGGTCTCTTTCTTCTACTTCTACAATTTTTTGTCTAACTATTTTAAAGTTATTATGATACTTTTTAAATTTAACTTGATTTTTAGTTGTAATATCTGCTTCGCATAAAATCATTAAATCTTCTACATCTTCTCCAGCATCAAATATTAACCTTCTTACGGCAGAATCTGTTACTATCTCTTGTGCTAAAACAATTGGTCTAGAGCTTAATGTAACTAATTTTTTAACATATTTCATTTTGTTATTTAATGGCATATGTAATCTACTAAAGATTGTTTTTACCATTTTACCTCCTAAAAACTCATGTCCGTGAAATGTCCAACCTAATTTTTTACTAAACTTTTTTGTCGGAGCTTTGCCAATATCATGTAACAAGGCAGACCATCTTAACCATAAATCTTGGGTATTTGGACAAATATTATCTACAACTTCTAAAGTGTGATAAAAATTGTTTTTATGCGTATGACCTTCTATTTCTTCTACTTGATTTAAAGCAGTTAATTCGGGTAAAATACATTCTAATAATTCGGCATTGTACAACAGTTTAAAGCCAAACGAAGGTTTTTCTGTTAATATAATTTTGTTTAGTTCATCTACAATTCTTTCGCCAGAAATTATTTTTATTCGTTCTTTATTTCTTTTAATTGCATCAAGCGAATCTTGTTCTATTTTAAAATCTAATTGATTTGCAAATCTAATTGCACGCATCATTCTTAACGGATCATCAGAATAAGTTATATCTGCGTTAAGCGGTGTTTTAATAATTTTTGCTTCTAAATCTGCAACTCCGTTAAAAGGGTCTAATAATTCTCCAAAATTATCTTCTTGTAAAGAAAGTGCTAACGCATTTATAGTAAAATCTCGTCTGTTTTGGTCGTCTTGTAAAGTGCCATTTTCTACAATTGGGTTTCTACTATCGTGCTGATAACTTTCTTTTCTTGCTCCAACAAACTCAATATCTATTTCTTTAAAACGTAACATTGCTGTACCATAATTCTTAAAAACCTGAACCTTAGGGTTGTTGGGCAAAAGGCTAGAAACTTTTAAAGCAAGTTCTATTCCGCTACCAATTGCAACAATATCTATATCTTTTTTAAAATCTCTTTTAAGTAAAAAATCTCTAACAAAACCGCCAATTACATAACTATCTATGTTTAGTTCTTTAGATGCTTGCGAAATGACTTCGAATATTTTATTGTTAAGTGCCGATTTATATTTTTTTAAAGTAGCCACAGATTCACAGATTTTTTTTAAATATTATTTGATAATTCTTTTATATTCAAGAGAGGTCTTATTGAAATTGACTAAAATTGCAAGCCTATGACCAGAAACATGCAAATAGTTTAGACATTGAGAAATGTGCTTTTCATGTATTGAATCGGTGGATTTTATTTCAAGAATGATTTTGTCTAATACAACAAAATCAGCATAGAATTTATGATTTAAAATTATGTCTTTATAATGAACTAAATATTCTTTTTCTCTTTCGAAAGGTATTTCATTTCTATTTAATTCATGTTCAAATGCATCTTTATATACAATTTCAGAAAATCCTTTACCAAGATTTTTATGGACTTCAATCAAAGCCCCAATAATTTTATAAGTATCTTCTTCGTATAAATAGTTTAACATTTTATAATTATTGTTTTTTTTAATCTGTGAATCTGTGGCTATTTTTTTATTTACGAATAATTTTTACTTGATTATCTAAACTTAATTTTATAATAGCAGAAGACTTTTCGTAAATTTTATCTTTTTGCAAATTTACAATATAGTCTACACCTTTAATAATTTCGGGACTAATTTCTTTAAACGATTTGGGTGTTGGTTGTCCAGATATATTTGCAGAAGTTGCAATTAAAGGTTTCTTCATTCGTTCCATAAGCTTAAAGCAAAAAGGCTCTTTTACAATTCTTATGGCTAAAGTTTTATCTGCTGCAATTACATTTGGAGCTATGTTTTTAGGGTTGTCTAATATTATCGTAGTCGGTTTTTCTGATAAATCTAAAATATCCCAAGCCACTTCTGGAATTTTTGCAAAAATGTTATAAATCATTTTTTCGCCATTAACTAAAGCAATCAAACCTTTACTAGCTTCTCTTTTTTTAAGATCTAATATCTTTTGTACAGCTTCTGTATTTGTAGCATCGCAACCAATTCCCCAAACAGTATCTGTTGCAAATAATATAATTCCTCCGTTTTTTATAATTTCAAATGCTTTATGCACTTCTTCGTTGATGTTCATTTTATTAAAGTAAATTTGCTGTAAAAATAATCATTCTAGGTGTTATAAGCCTTAAATTTAATTCAGAATAATCTCATTTTTATTAATTATAAGATTATTTTTGTGTTTTCAGGTGCAAAAAATTATTAACAGTAGTATTTTTTATATAATTTGGCAGCCCAAAATATTTATGTATTTAACTATTGTTTTGAATTTAAATTAACTCTAAAGAATGAAGAATTTAGTAAAAGTACTTGTTCCTATTTATAAAACTTTTTTTGGAGAATTGGAAGAAAAATCATTTTTGCAATGCGTTAAAGTCTTAAAAAATTATGAAATAATTCTTGTTCAACCCGAAGGATTGGATAGTAGATATATTACAAATAATTTCAAAACTGTTACTGTTCAAAATTTTCCGGCACGCTATTTTGCTGACCTAAATGGTTATAATGAATTGTTATTGTCTGCTGAATTTTATGAACGATTTATAAATTCCGAATATATATTAATCCATCAATTGGATGCTTTTGTTTTTAAAGATGAATTACAAGAATGGTGTCAAAAAGGATATGATTACATTGGAGCACCTTGGATTGCAACAAAAGAATCTTTCTTGTTGAAACACATCAATAAGTTCTTAAAAAATTTCAAATCGGATAAAGTAAAAAGAAGAGATGTTATTTTTTATAAAGTAGGAAATGGTGGTTTCTCTTTAAGAAAAACAGCCTCTCATTTAAAAATAGTCAAAGAAAATAAAGCCATTATTTTTGAGTTCATCAATGCTAAAGAAAAAGAAATCTATGCTATCGAAGATGTTTTTTGGTCTTTGAAAGCCCCTGAAATTTCACCTGAGTTTAAAATTCCAGAATATAAAGAAGCATTGGGCTTTGCTATAGACAGAAAGCCAAAATTAGCATTATCTCTCAATAAAAATCAGCTTCCTTTTGGATGCCACGGTATTAATAAACCCAAAGTTATTGATTTTTGGAAACCAATTTTAAATAATTATTAAAAGTAATCACAAAATTAATGATTTCAAATCAATCTAATCTGTCGAATTGTATTAAAAACTTCACTACAACAGGAACTCTTTTTGGTGATGGGAAACGGAATATAATTAAACTTTTCGAATTTGATGGCAAGATAATTAATATTAAATCGTTCAAAATCCCGAATCTTATTAATAAAATAGTTTATAAATATTTTAGAAAATCTAAAGCCAGACGCTCTTTTGAATATGCCACTACTTTGCTTGAAAAAGAAATTGGAACACCAGAACCAATTGCTTATTTTGAAGATTTTGATATTATAGGTCTTAAAAAAAGTTACTATGTTAGCGAACATCTTGAGACAGAATTAACTTTTAGAGAACTTGTAACAGAACCTAATTTTCCTGATTACCAAAGTATTTTAAAACAGTTTACAGCTTTTTGTTTTGATTTGCACGAAAAAGGAGTAGAGTTTTTAGATCATTCACCTGGAAACACATTAATAAAAGCCAACGGAAATGGTTTGTATTCATTTTATTTAGTTGACTTGAACCGAATGAAATTTCATGATAAAATGGACCTGAATTGTAGAATGAATAATTTAAGTCATCTTACTCCAAAAAAGGAAATGATTGAAATTATGAGCGATGAATATGCTAAATTAAGTGGAGAAAAGTTTGAAATAATTTTTCAAATGATGTGGAAAGCAACTCAAGATTTTCAATATCGGTTTCATAGAAAAAAGAAAATAAAAGCAATTATTAAATTTTGGAAAAAATAACTGTAAAAAAAACATTAAATTTCACATTTGAAAGTGTTAAATGAAAATTTCTGTAATTATAACTACATACAATTCTGAAGAATGGCTTCGAAAAGTTTTAATTGGATATAGTATTCAAACAGAAACTGATTTTGAAATTGTAATTGCAGATGATGGTTCTAACAATAAAACAAAAGAAATTATTAGTTCTTTCAAAGACTCATTTAATTTTCCTATAAAACATGTTTGGCAAGAAGATAATGGTTTTCAAAAGTGTAAAATATTAAATAAAGCAATAGTTGTAACTACCTCAGATTATTTGTTGTTTACAGATGGAGATTGTATACCAAAAAAAGATTTTATTACTCAACACTTAAAATATAAAGAAAAAGGATATTTGTTATCTGGTGGTTATTTTAAATTGTCTATAAATACTTCTCATTCCATTACAAAAAAAAATATTTTGAATCAAGAATGCTTTAAAATTTCTTGGCTAACAAAAAACGGAGCGAGAAAAAACTTTAAACTCTCTAAGCTTTTTAATTTTAGACTTTTTGTTTATTTTATGAATTGGATTACTCCAACTAAAAAAACATTTAACGGACATAACACTTCTTGTTTTAAAGCCGATATAATTGCGGTAAATGGATTTAATGAAGATATGAGTTATGGTGGCTTAGATCGTGAACTTGGAGAACGTATGTTTAATTATGGAATTTTAGCTAAACAAATTAGATATTTAGCAATATGCTTGCATTTAGACCACAATAGAGGTTACTTTAGTCAAGAAAATTGGGATAAAAATTTAAAAACAAGAGCTTACAATATTAAAAAGAAAATCATTCAAACTAAGAATGGAATTCATCAATATTTGTAGCTAAAAACTCTTTCAAACTTTCCTTAACTAATTCTGGTTTGAATTCTAAATATAATTTTTCGTTTTCAGTTTTAATTTGTTTTGGCGTTTTTCCTTTAAATAAATGAGGTTTTATTTCATTTAAATGAAATGAAATATGAGTTTTTCCATCTTCTAACAATGCCCAACCTTTTTTATCTATCCATGGCGAAAATAAAATAAATGAAGGCTTTTTTAATGCTTTTGCTATATTTATAGCACCACCATCATTACCAACAATACAATCGCAAGCATTCATAAGAGCGATAAATTCTCGAATAGACTTTCCTATAACTTCAAAATAAATTTTACTTTGACTTTCTGGATTACAATAATTATAAACCAATTTTGCCTCTTTAATTTGCTCGGGAATATAATTAAATAAAATATTTATATCTCTATTTTTAGAAACAACATCTATTAAATTTGCCATATAATGCAATGGATAAGTTTTGCTAGCTTCACTGCCAATAACACTTACCATTATGGTTTTTTTAGTGTCGTTTATCCCATGATTTTGAAAGGTTCTCTTAGCAAATTCATTTTCATTTTGACTTACATTTATTGTAGGGAAAGTGATTTTTTTTTCAACATTCAAAGGTTCCAAAAGAGCCAGTCTTTGCTCAATTATTAACCCTAAATTGGAGTTATAATTGTTTTTTCTCTCTACAACATCAGTATAAAAGAGTTTGCTATACATTTTTTTAAACGAAATTTTTCTTTTTGCACCAGAAAAGAAAACAATAATTTGACTCTCTAATTTTGCATAAGAATCAATTATAATATCGTATTTTTCTTTTCTTATTTTTAGAGCAAATTGTAATAATGCAATTTTACTATTTCTTTCTTTTTCTGTAAATAAAATTTGATTATCTATATATTTTGCTCCATCTATAACAGATTTTGTACTGTCATAAATTAAATAGTCAATTTGAGCATTTGGATGTGCTAGCTTTAAATTTTCACAAAGAATAGAACTTACAAGAACATCACCAATCATTTTTTGTTGAATTACTAATATTTTCATATCAATTCTATTTTTGTTTTTTAAAGTTTATTGCTCTTGGACTAATAAATGTTTTGTTTTTTAAAACAGAAAACAAATACTTACTATAATTAATAGCAATGTTTCTATTTACTTTAAGTTTTGGTATAAAAAATAAAGGTATTGAAAGAAAAGCCAATAAATATTTTTCTAAAACAATACCAAGCATTAAACGTAAATGAAGTAAAAAAGCTAAAAAAGCAGAAAAATTATTTTGAATATAAACATGTTTAGATATTACAACTTCAGTTTTAGTTAATGCTTTGGTAACAATATTAATTCGTGATGCTCCACCATGTTTATGAAATAAAGTTGCTTTTTTTAAAACAGCAATTTTTCCGCCTTTATCAATGATTCGTTTGCATAAATCAACATCTTCCATGTACATCCAATAGTCTTCATTCCAGCCATTTATTTTTTCAAACCAGTTTTTGTTTATTAATACGACAGCTCCAGTTACCCATTCAGGATAAAAATAAGTTTCATTTTCATTAAATGTTTGGCTAATTTTAGATTTATTTATTTTTCTATAAATAGCTCTTGAAAGCCCAAAAAAAGTAGTAAATTTTGGTAATAAATTATGTTGTTTGTAGCAAGTTTTATTTTCGTCAATTTGCAAACAAGATAAAACAGCATGTTTGTCTTTTAAAAAATAATCAAAATAAATTTCTAAATCTTTTGTAGTAACTTTTGTATCTGGATTTAAAAATAAAAAATTTTGAGAAGTTGCATTTTTTGCTGCAAGATTACAACCATTTGCAAAGCCATTATTTCCAGAATTAATAATAAATTTATAATTAGGAAAAAGAATTTTAAAATTTTCGATTTTGTCATCGTTTGAGCAATTATCTACAATAATTACTTCAAGAATATACCGCTTTGAATTAAATTCTTTTAAAGAATTCAAACAATCTTTTAAAGAATCCCATCCTTTATAATTGACAATTAAAATCGAAAAAAAATCCATTTAAACAGCTACATTATATTCTCTTAACGCATCGTTTAAAGAAGTTTTTAAATCTGTAGACGCTTTACGTTTTCCAATAATCAATGCACAAGGCACTTGAAAATCTCCCGCAGGAAATGATTTTGTATAACTTCCTGGAATTACAACAGATCTAGACGGAACGTAACCTTTATACTCTATAGGTTCTGGTCCAGTTACATCTATAATTTTAGTAGAACCTGTTAATACAACATTTGCTCCTAAAACAGCTTCTTTTTCTACTCTAATACCTTCTACAACAATGCATCTAGAACCAATAAAAGCACCATCTTCTATAATCACTGGTGCTGCTTGCAATGGTTCAAGAACGCCACCAATACCAACGCCACCAGAAAGATGAACGTTTTTGCCAATTTGAGCACAACTACCTACAGTTGCCCAAGTGTCTACCATTGTTCCTGCATCTACATAAGCACCAATATTTACATAACTTGGCATTAAAATAACGCCACTAGAAATATAAGCACCATAACGAGCAACAGCAGGCGGAACCACACGAATACCTTTTTCGGCGTAACCGGTTTTTAGTAACATTTTATCATGGTACTCAAAAATGCCAACTTCGTGTGTTTCCATTTTTTGAATAGGAAAATACATTACAACGGCTTTTTTAACCCATTCGTTTACTTGCCAACCATTTGCTGTTGGTTCTGCAACTCTTAATTTACCTTGGTCTAATAATTCTATAACTTCTCTAATAGAGTTTTGAGTTGTTTCTTCTTGTAACAAAGCTCTGTTATTCCAAGCTTTTTCTATAATAGTTTGCAATGAATTCATTTTAGTTTAAATTTTTGACAAAGATAGGATATTTGACCAAAAGCAAAAAGGTAATTCCTTTAGAATATGTTACAGATTTAATTTGTTTAGACTTTTCTGTAATTAAAAAAAACAGAATAAAAATAAAATTTAAAAGCCTGAAATTGTATATATTTGTATATTAAAATGAATGTTATGGAAACTTTTAGACTGGAATTTAATCCGAATATTAAAGATAAAATTTTAGAATTATTAAGTTCGTTTTCTTCAGATGAACTAAAAATAATTCAAGAAGATGCTGATTTTGAGGAAAACAAGAGAAAATTGAATATTGCTTATGCTAAATTAAAAAGTGGCAATGAAAAGATGTATTCAATAGATGAAGTTGACATAATTTTAGATAAAACATTTTCTGAATATGACAGTTAATATTTCGAATGAATTTCTAAAATTATTGACAGATCAAGTTCGGTATATTTATAAAGATAAACCAAGAGCAGCATTGAAATTCAGGAAAGATTTACTTAAAAATATCAAAAAAGATTTAAAACAACCCTTTCATTTCAAAAAATCAATTTATTTTGGTGATGAAAATATAAGAGATTATGTTTTTAAAGGATATGTAGCTGTTTACGAGGTTGATATAGAACATAAAATAGTTTCTGTTTTCGGGTTCATAAAATATAAAGATTCCTTATAAAATGCCAAGAATTCTCGCCATAGATTACGGACAAAAACGCACAGGAATAGCTGTTACAGATGAATTTCAAATCATTGCTTCGGGATTAACAACCGTTGCGTCGGCTACTGCAATTGCTTTTTTAAAAGAATATTTTTCTAAAGAAAAAGTAGAAACGGTTATTATTGGAGAACCTAAACAAATGAACGGCGAACCATCTGAAAGTACAGAAACCATCGAAAAATTTGTAATTCAGTTCAAAAATAATTTTCCGCAAGTTAAAGTAGAAAGAGTAGACGAACGATTTACATCTAAAATGGCATTTCAAACCATGATAGATAGCGGACTCAAAAAAAAGCAACGCCAAAATAAGGCTTTAATAGACGAAATTGCAGCAACAATAATGCTTCAGGATTACATAAACAGAAAAAAGTTTTAATAAACTTATAAAATAATCTTAAATCTAATTAATGTTTTTATCTAAACTAATTCTTTTTATTACTTTTGCCGTCCATTAAAATCTAAATTCAAAATAATGATTTTACCAATATATGGTTATGGAGAACCAATTTTAAGAAAACTTTCGGTAAACGTATCTCCAGAACATACAGATTTAAAAGTACTTATAGCAAACATGTATCAAACCATGTACAATGCTTATGGAGTTGGTTTAGCTGCTCCACAAGTTGGCCATGCTTTGCGAATATTTTTAGTAGATACTTCGCCTTTTAGCGAAAATGAGAATTTAACTGTAGAAGAACAAAACCAACTTAAAATTTTTAAACAAACTTTTATTAATGCTAAAATGTTAATAGAAGAAGGCAAAGAATGGAGTTTTAACGAAGGTTGTTTAAGTATTCCGGAGGTAAGAGAAGACGTTTATAGAAACGAAAAAATTACAATAGAATTTTTTGACGAAGATTTTAATAAAAAAACCGAAAGCTATACGGGTCTAATTGCTAGAGTTATTCAACACGAATACGATCATATTGAAGGAATTTTATTTACAGATAAAATTTCTACTTTAAAGAAAAAATTAAATAAAAAGAAACTTCAAAATATAATGGATGGTAAAGCCAATCCAGATTATAAAATGAAGTTTGCAAACAAAAAAGGAAGATAATTTTTCAATGTCAATTTCAATTAATTTTTGAATTATATATTTGCACCATTAACCTAATTTAATAAAATGAGCTTACAAAAAATTCTTTCGATTTCTGGAAAACCAGGGTTATACGAACTTAAAATACAAACTAGAACAGGATTTGTTGCAGAATCTTTGTTAGACGGAAAAAAAATAACAGTAGGAATGACAAGTAATGTTAGTTTACTTTCAGAAATTGCTGTTTTTACATATTCTGAAGAAGTTAAACTAGCAGAAGTTTTTAAAGCAATTGCAACAAAAGAGAATGATGGTAAAACTATATCTCATAAAGAAGACAATGCAACTTTAGTAAATTATTTTAGAGAAGCTTTTCCAGAATATGATGAAGATAGAGTATATGCTTCAGATATTAAAAAGATTTTAAATTGGTATAATTTATTACAACCAAGAGGTATAGTTACTGTTGAAGCTTTATCTAAACCAGAAGAAGAAGCTAAACCAGCAGAATAACAATAATTAAGTCCTACTTTCGAGTAGGATTTTTTATTTTTACATAAACCATTTTTATGAACTCAAGACAAGAACAACTTAAAGCTTTTGATAGACTTTTAAACGTAATGGACGATTTGCGAGAAAAATGCCCTTGGGATAAAAAGCAAACCATGCAAACCTTACGCCATTTAACAATAGAAGAAACCTACGAGCTTGCAGACGCTATTTTAAACAACGACTTAAATGAGGTAAAAAAAGAGTTAGGAGACGTTTTGTTACATATAGTATTTTATTCTAAAATAGGCAGCGAATCTAATAGTTTTGATATTGCAGATGTTTGTAATGAAATTTGCGAAAAACTTATTCATAGACATCCTCATATTTATGGCGATGTAGTAGTTAAAGATGAAGAAGAAGTAAAGCAAAATTGGGAGAAATTAAAATTAAAAGAAGGTAAAAAGTCTGTTCTAGAAGGGGTTCCAATTGGTTTGCCTGCTTTGGTAAAAGCCACCAGAATTCAAGAAAAAGTAAAAGCTGTTGGTTTTGATTGGGAGGAACCACATCAAGTTTGGGCAAAAGTACAAGAAGAATTACAAGAGTTACAAGTAGAAGTTAAACAAAATAACCAAGATAAAATTGAAGCCGAATTTGGCGATGTTTTGTTTTCGATGATAAATTATGCTAGATTTCTAAACATAAATCCAGAAGATGCTTTAGAAAGAACCAATAAAAAATTCATTAAGAGATTTATGTATTTAGAATCTAAAGCAACAGAAATAGGCAAACCTTTGCATGATATGACTTTAGCAGAAATGGATGTGTTTTGGAACGAAGCAAAAAAGTTATAGAATATAGTTTTTAAAGTTTTATTCTGATAATCGTTTAAGCTTAGCTTTATTTTTTATGATAATTTTTTTGCCTTGAATTTCAATTAAATCTAACTTATTAAATTCAGACAACAATCTAATACAACTTTCTGTAGCAGTACCAATCATTCCAGCAAGTTCTTCTCTAGATAATTGCACTTTTAAAGTGCCATCGGTATTTTTGCCAAATTATCTTCTAAATAAATTAATGTTTCGGCTAATCTTTCTTTTACAGTTTTTTGAGCCATAGAAACCATATGATCGTCGGCATCTTTTAAATCGCCACAAATGGTTTTCATTACATTCATAGAAAAT
>Ga0209702_10005337_pt1 | contig 17619 bp, 10 predicted proteins | sample FRY01_FD_187210 | JGI IMG/M metagenome (GOLD analysis project Ga0209702, IMG submission 187210) | Freshwater microbial communities from Lake Fryxell liftoff mats and glacier meltwater in Antarctica - FRY-01 (SPAdes) (version 2) | ecosystem: Environmental > Aquatic > Freshwater > Ice > Glacier...
TAACCCTTTCGTTGGCTCAAATGACCCAACAAATACAACCTTAGATGAAATTTGGGCAATAGGTGTTCGTAATCCTTGGAAATATAGTTTCGACCGTTTAACAGGTGATATGTGGATGGGTGATGTTGGTCAAAACGTTTGGGAAGAGGTAAATTACCAACCGGCATCTTCATTAGGTGGTGAAAACTACGGCTGGAGATGCTACGAATCAAATGTGACATATAACACGAGTGGTTGCCTTGGAAGCTCTAGCTACGTTTTTCCTGTTTTTGAATTTAACCATTCATCTTCGAATGGCTGCTCAATTACTGGCGGTTTTGTTAGTCGCGGTGCTGTTAATGGTAATATTTATGGAAGATATTTAGTAACTGATTATTGCAGCGGCCGCATTTGGTCTGTATTCCGTGAAACGAACGGTACTTTTTCTTCCATTAATCATGGCCAATACAATACTAACTCCTACACTGCATTCGGTGAAGACAATTATGGAGAAGTTTACCTAGCTCGACAAAATGGTGTCATTTTTAGAATTGGTGCATCAAACTCGGTTCCAAGTGCTTTTGTAACTGCCAATGCTTCAATTATTTGCCCTAGTGAAACGGCTAGTCTTTCAACCGATTTTAATCCTTTATTGACTTATGCATGGTTTAAAGATGCTGATATTGCAGCATTCAGCACCGAAGCCTCTGTTGATGTTGTTGATGAAGGAACTTATTACGTCGTTGTAACTAGAACTAGCGACGGTGCCGAAAACACATCAGAAGAAATTAGTATCACTCTAGCCCCTGCTCCACCTATCTTAACAGCTAGTTCTGACCTGAATGAACTATGCGAAGATGCTGCTTTCCCAGTTTCTCTTTCAGGAACTCCAATCGGAGGAACTTTCTCTGGTGTTGGTGTTGCAAATGCTTCTTTTGATCCTTTTAACTTAGGTGCTGGAGATTATGAAATCACTTATAACTTTACGACAGCCGAAGGTTGCGCATCTGAACCGACATCTTTTACCTTTACGCTCAACGCTTTACCAGTCGTTACGTTATCAGGAATTGATGCCTTTTATTGTAATGCAACCGAAATTGCAGTTTCTCCAATTCTTTCACCCGCAGGAGGAACATTGTTGGGTCCTGGCGTAAGCAATAACATTTTCACTCCTTCTCTTGCTGGAATTGGCGCACATACAATTTCGTATAACTATGCGGATGCCAATGGTTGCGCTGGTTTTGCTAGTTTTGAAGTTCAGGTTGAATCTTGCCTAGGTATCGGGAATGTATCTAATTCTATTAGTGTTCAGCCAAATCCAGTTGCAGATAATGTGATTGTGCAATTAGGTAACTTAAATTCCAAATCAGTTAATTACACACTAATTAATTCAATTGGACAAATGGTTATACCCACTCAGTCAATACAAATTGGAGAAAGCTCTTCGTTTGTTTTACCGTTAGGCGATTTAAAATCAGGTATTTACATGTTACTTGTAAATGATGGAGCTCAAATATTCAACGCACGATTGATTAAAAACTAAGTGAATGAGAATCAATCCTTTCCTTCTTGGCTTCTCCATGATCATTTCTAGTTTTAGTTTTGCTCAATCTGACACGCTAAACATTGAAATTGAACCACTTGTGATATCAGAAATGCCTGGTTTTCATTCAGGTGCCATTGTTCCATTCAATGGTCGATGGATTGCCATTGGTGGAAGAACAAATGGTTTACATGGTTTCCAATCGGCTTTTTCTTTCCCGTTTAACGGTAAGAACATGAATGCTTACCTTATTGATCCAATTACAGGAACAAAAGCTTCAGCTTCTATGCAAGATTTGCCGGAGGCGATTTATGAACCTCTTACATCTTCAAACATTCCTTTTTGCAGCGATGCCAGCTATCTTTATATGGCTGGAGGTTATGGTTGGAATGAAAGTGCTGGCGATTACATTACATTCCCAAGCATATTTAGAATCGATCTTGCCTGCCTTGAAACCGCAATTTTAGCAGGTCAATTAAACGAAAATTGTTTCGAAAAAATTGATGATGAGAGGATGGCTATTTCTGGCGGTCATTTGAAAATCCTAGACGGTAAATTTCACCTAGTTTTCGGTCATCGGTTCGATGGAATTTACGCCGTAAATAATGGAAATAACGCTTTCTACAACCAAACTTATAGCAACGAAATCAGACGATTTAACTTAGTTGAAACAGGCAACGGAATTGCTATTGTGAATTACGAAGCGCAACAAGACACCGTAAACTTTCATCGTCGCGATTATAATTTGGTGCATCAAATTTTTCCTGATGGAAGTGATGCTTTCACCGCTTTCTCTGGAGTATTCCAAAAGAATGCAGTGTTGCCTTACTTGAATACAGTTGATATAACAAGCACTTCGGCGAATGTTGTCCCAAATTTTGACCAACATTTGAGTCAATATCACAATGCGGTAATGCCTGTTTTTGATTCGACAGCTAACTTGATGCATACCTACTTTTATGGTGGAATGAGTCGTTTTAGAATCGATACTCAAACTCAAGAAATGCTCGATGATACGCTTGTTCCATTCGTAAAAACGATAAGTCGGGTGAGCCGTGATGCTGGAGGAATTTTAACGGAGGAACAACTGCCCATCGAAATGCCAGCTCTATTGGGTTCTAATATGGAATTCCTCATTGCGGATGGCGTTGAAACAGATCAATATGGAATTATCCTCAGCAATAAACTTCCCGCAGGTAGAAACTTGGTTGGATATTTAGTTGGTGGGATATTAAGTCCTGAAGCTAATATTAGCGCCTCCGATCCAACTGTTAGTGAAGCTAATGCGCAAGTATTTTCAGTATACATTAACAAAGCTTCTAACGATTCGGGCGTTGTAACAAACATCAAAACAAACGATTACCTAAGTTTCGGAGGATTAACACTTCGGCCAAACCCTGCTACAGATTATACCATTGCCGAAATCTCACTCAATAAGGCAAGTAACACTTCAGCAGCTCTTTACGACCGAAGTGGGAAACTAATCATGAATCTTTTAGCGAAAAAGCTTCCCGCCGGAATTCATCCAATCAAAATTTCGACATCCGAGTTAAGCTCAGGAGTTTATTTCTTGAAGGCTCGCGCCGATGGAGTAACTAAAACAATTTCACTCATTATTCAACACCCATAAAATGAAAAAACTAGTAAGCTCAGTATGTGCATCTCTATTAATTGTATCCGCCGTTTCAGCGCAAATTGATACTCCAAGACCAAGTCCACAATCAACTGTTACCCAAAAAGTTGGATTAACAGAATTTAGTGTTACGTATTCACGTCCATCTGCTAAAGACCGTAAAGTGTTTGGTGATGTTGTAGAAATGGATAAACTATGGAGAACAGGTGCTAATATGGCAACAGTTTTCAAAGCAGATAGCGAATTCATGATCGACGGACAAACTGTTCCCGCAGGAGAATATGCACTTTTTGCTATTCCAGGAACAGCAGAATGGACAATGATTCTGAGCAAAACTGCCAAGCAATCAGGCACTAGCAATTACAAGCAGGAAGAAGATCAATTAAGGTTTAAAGTGAAGCCACAAGTTTATCCTGCAAAAACAGAAACCTTTACTATTCAGTTTGCGAATCTTAAAGACGATGCTGGAAGCGTTCAACTAATTTGGGAAAACACACTTGTTGCATTTGATGTGAACGTGAAGTTCGACGATCGTGTAATGAAGCAAATTGACGAAGTAATGGCTGGACCTGGTTCTGGCGCTTATTACAATGCGGCAAGCTATTATTACAAGAATAATAAAGACATGAAGAAAGCCCTTGAATGGGTAAATAAATCTTTAGAAAGTGGCGAACGTTATTGGGTGTTGAGTTTGAAGGCTCAAATTCAAGCTGGATTACAAGATTATTCTGGAGCGGTCATGACTGCTGCAAAAGCAAAAGATCTTGCCTCTAAGGAAGGTGACGATGCTTATGTGAAAATGAATGAAGAAAGAGCCGCTGACTGGTCTACAAAAGTTGGTGCAAAGAAGTCAGGTAAGAAATAATTCTTTACCACTCGTGCTATATTATTAAAACCATATTTCATGAATTTGCGATTAAGCATATTGGTAATACTTGCGATAAGTTTAACCAAGTTAGTTAGTTCTCAAACGGAGAAAAAACCAGCTTTGGTTGTTGGAATTGTGGTTGATCAAATGCGCTTCGATTACATCTACAAATACTGGAATAGATATGGAAATGATGGTTTTAAGAAACTAGTTCGCGAAGGATATCAATGTAAAAATCTCCAATATAACTACGTTCCAACATATACTGGCCCAGGGCATTCGTCAATTTATACTGGCACAACACCCGAACGACATGGAATTGTTTCGAATGATTGGTTTGATCTGAAACTCAATAAATCGGTTTATTGCACCGACGACTCAACGGTAAGTACTGTAGGCTCATCGACTGTTTCTGTTGGTAAAATGTCGCCACGAAATTTACTGAGCACAACTGTTGGAGATGAATTGCGCGTGGCGAGCAATCTTAAATCTCGAGTTTATGGTATTGCTCTTAAAGATCGAGCTTCCATACTTCCAGCAGGACATAGCGCAAATGCCGCTTATTGGTTTGATGGATCCAGCGGAAATTGGGTAAGCAGCACGTTTTACTTGAACGAATTGCCTAAATGGTTGATCGATTATAATGCGACTCAGCCAGGCATGAAATATCTTTCTAAGCCTTGGGAAACATTGCATGAATTGAGCACTTACACTGCAAGTTTGCCGGATTCAACACCCTACGAAACACCTTACAAGGGAACAAAGTCAGTCAAGTTTCCATACAATCTCCCGGAATTAATGACATTATCTGGTGGTCAAAATCTTATTCGAGCAACACCATTTGGAAGCACAATTACCAAGGAATTTGCCATCGAACTCATTAAGCAAGAGAAACTTGGTAAGAATCAGTCAACTGATATGTTGTGCGTGAGTTTTTCTTCGCCCGATTATATTGGGCACCAATTCGGAACCGATGCTGTTGAAACAGAGGACACTTACTTGCGTCTCGACCTTGATCTTGCAGAGTTCCTGACATTTCTGGAATCTTGGGTTGGGAAAGAAGAAGTTTTAGTTTTCTTAACCGCTGATCATGGTGGAGCAACAGTTCCCGCTTATTTGATGGATTTGAAAGTTCCTGGCGGATATATGGATTATAGAAATGTAGAAACGAAGGCGAAAGTTTGGCTAAAAGCCTCAACTGGATTGGATAATGCCTTGGTGAAAGTTACCAATGATCAGATTTACCTCAACGAAAGCGCCATTGCTAAAGCAGGAAAAGACCTCAACGAAATAGAGCAAATGCTTGCAGATAGTTTGTTGAAATTAGAAGGCATTCATGCAACATGTGCTGCATATTTAATTCAACGTTACGAATATACACAAGGCACGCGAAGTCAGATTCAAAAAGGATATTACGCCAAACGCAGTGGTCACGTAATGATGACATTAGAGCCCAATTGGATGGAATATCATAAGACGGGAACTACGCACGGTTCGCCATATTCTTATGACACGCGCGTTCCTATGCTTTGGTATGGTTGGAAAGTTCAGCATGGCGAAAGTGCTCAACCTTATTATATTGACGATATTGCACCTACCGTTAGTTGGATGTTGAACATCCCTTTTCCGAATGCTACTTCGGGCAAACCTATAGCGATTCCGCTAAAAGCCAATGACTAAACTTTCTTATACATTCGGTTGGAAACAAGCAAACACGCAGCAAATACATATTAGCTTCGATGTTCAAGGTCATACAAAAGACGAATTGCATCTTGAACTACCAGCTTGGCGACCAGGAAGATACGAGATTGCCAATTTCGCCAAGAATATTCTAAGTGTTGAGGCAACAGACGATTCAGGAAATGAGCTTAAAATCTTCAAAACATCAAAAGATTCTTGGATTGTCAAAACACCAGGCGTTCATTCCATTCGCATCAAATCTATTTATTACGCAGCTATCCTAAATGCAGGCTCTACCTATTTAGACGAGGAGCAATTGTATGTGAATCCAGTTAATTGTTGCTTTTTCATCCCCGACAGGGCAAATGAAGCATGTCAAATTAACTTAGACATTCCGGATGATTGCAGAGTGGCCATTGATTTGCCTCCGGCCGATGGGAAATTCAGTTATAGCTGTGAATCTTTCGATCGTCTGGCAGACACTCCATTCATCGCTTCAAAATCGCTTCAGTATAAAAGCTTCGAAATATTGGATCACGTTTTTCATTTGTGGTTTCAAGGCTATATTAAGCCCGATTTTGACTTGCTAATTAATGATTTTAAGGCATTTGCAAATGAGCAGTTGCTAACCATGGGAAAACTTCCTGGCAAAGAATTCCATTTTATGTTTCAAATTTTGCCAAGGCCTTTTTATCATGGTGTTGAGCACACATATAGCACGGTTTGCGCATTAGGTCCCGGAAAATCCGTTTTCAAAGCTCCTCTTTATGATGAGTTTTTGGGTGTTAGTTCACATGAGCTTTTTCATGCTTGGAATGTCAAAACCATTCGCCCGGTTGAAATGCACCCGTATAACTTTAAAAACGAGAATTACAGTCGCTTAGGTTGGGTTTACGAAGGTATTACAACTTGGTATGGAGATCAGTTTTTGCTGCGTTCTGGAGTTTTCGATTTTATTCAATTTTCAAAGACATTCAACGAGAAATTAAAACGGCATTTTACTAATTATGGTCGCCACAATTTATCAGTTGCCGATTCATCGTTTGACACCTGGTTAGATGGCTATGATGCGGGAATTCCAAACCGGAAAACATCTATTTACACAGAAGGAAGTCTAATCGCTTTCATCCTAGACAGTCGTATTAGGGAATATACGCATGACGCTAAATCGCTCGACAATGTGATGCAATTGCTTTATGCTGATGCAAATGAAGGGAAAGCATATTCAAACGAAAGTTTGATCAACGTGCTTGATTCAATTGCGCCACTAGATCATGCTAAATTCTTTTCGAACTACATCCATGGAACATCCGATTTTGAGCCTTTAATTCGTGAGGGTTTGAATCGAATTGGTTTACATATCGAGTTAACTAAACCGTTTACAGCCATTGAGCATGCTTTTGGTTTTAGGGTGAAGGATTCAAGTTCAACATCAGAGATACTTTTAGTAGCTCCAAGTTCTCCAGCAGAAAAAGCTGGCTTATCAACTGGAGATGAATTGATAACTCTAAATAACCGCCGTTACGATGCCGATTTATATGAAGGTGATGAAACAGTTGCAATACATGTATTTTCAAATGAAGTCATGAAAGTGATTCTGATGCAGAGTGATGGCGCTGTTTGGTTTGGCTCGCGCCGATTGGTTGTAAACAAGAACGCAAGTGCTTCTCAGCAAGCTGCTTATAAAGCTTGGTCGAAACATGAATTACCACAAGATTGAAAATATATCCAACAATTATTTGATATTGATTTGATATGCAATTATTTATAGACTCTAGTGACTTACGTGAAACAGAGAAGGCCTTAAAATCAGGACTTTTAAATGGGGTTATTACCACTCCTGATTTGATGAAGCGATACGGTGAACAAGACACGGATGCGCTCATCTTGAAGTTAAGCAAGCAAGCTGAGATTCTTCAAATAGATCCAACTGGTGAAACACTAGAAGCTTGGGTTAGCGAATGTATTCGTATAGCGTCCTTGGGACTTGATAAGGATAAGACCATTTTTAGATTACCCGTTACATTGGACGGCATTCAGGCATGTAAAGAACTGACCAGCAAGGGATATCATGTAAATATACATTATGTCTACACCCTTCAGCAAGCTTATTTGGCTCTTCAATCTGGTGCTGATTACGTTACCTTGATGATCAGCGATCTGCAAGATCAAGGATATGATGCGCTAGAGTTATTGGTCTTATGCCTTGAAATGAAAGAAAGGTATAATTATTCAGGTAAAATTTTGTTTGGGTCTGCAAGAACACAAGAACATATACGAAATGCAATAACGCTAGGAGCGGATGCATTGTCGATTCCTATTTCGTTGTTTGACTCACTAAAGGAAAGTCTTTTAACTAACCATGGTGCTCAGAAATACTTGGAGCAATCAAGAATGCGTGTTCAAAAGGTGAAGGATGTAATGCGCGACAGCAATCCTCACGTAAAAATAGGTGATGCTATTTTAGATGCCGTGGTTGAAATGACCAAAGGAGGAATGGGAGCGGTGGCTGTATTGAATGATGCTGGCGAAATTGCAGGAGTATTTACAGATGGGGATTTGAGAAGGCAGATTCAGGCCAAAGGAAATGAGGTTCTACAAACTCGTTTGTCAGATTTGAGCTTCAAACAACCTGTTAGTATTGATGAAAATGAATCACTCGAAGATGCAGCATCGGTTTTAAGAGAGCGTCGAATCGACAATATTTTAGTGACACGAAAAGGTAAATTATTGGGCATGCTCGATATTCAAGACCTCAACAGGTAAATATAAAATTCGATCATTTACAAACGAAAGAAGCCAATCTAATTCTCAAACTTGAATTAGATTGGCTTCTTTGCTTACACTCTTTCTGCTAGGTTCGAGCTATTTCGAATCTTTTACGATTTTGAAAACTTTCGCATATTCTAAGAATTCGTCCTTAGGTAGTTCTATATTTCCTTTACCATCTCCAAAGTTGATATAGCCATAAAACTTAGTATCATAACCCTGAAGCGCTGCTTCGTATGGACGAAGGATAACATTGTCGTCGCTTAATCCCGATTTATGTAAGCGCTCCACATGATCTCTTACACGAACATCTATTGGCTTGGCACGCTCGGCTGCTTCGAAAGCAAGCTTGGCCGCTTTTTCTTCTTCTAGTTTACGAATTGCATCTGCTTTTGCTTTGGCATCTGCTTCTGCTTTGGCTTTGGCTTCTGCTTCAACTCTGGCCTTATCTGCAGCAACTTTGGCAATTGCTTCTTGACGAGCTTTTTCTTGAGCATCTCTGGCTGCTTTCTCTTCGGCTTCTTTTCGTGCCTTTTCTTCGGCAGCTTTAACAATTGCTTCTTGACGCGCTTTCTCTTCGGCTTCTTTCAAAGCTTTTGCTTCTGCGTCTCTGCGCGCTTTGTCCTCTGCCGCTTTAGCAACTGCTGCTTCACGAGCTTTCTGCTCTGCTTCGTTAATTGACTTTTCGGTTGAGTCTTTCACAAATTTAGCACGAGCTTCAGCTTCTCTTCTAACTTTTTCTTGTGCTTCCGCGTCAGCTTTAACTTTGGCCTCTGCAGCTACTCTTGCGGCTTCAGCAGCTTCTCTGTCTGCCTTTGCTTTTGCTTCAGCTTCAGCCTTTACTTTAGCTTCAGCTTCTTTCTTAAGAGCTTCAACGGCGTCTCGCTCAGCTTTCGCTTTGGCTTCAGCTTCACGCTTTGCTAGTTCCTCAGCTTCTTTACGTGCTTTTTCTTGGGCTTCTTTTTCTAGACGAGCTTTTTCATCAGCTTCTTTCTTAGCTTTTGCCTCGAGCTCTGCTTTTACTCTGGCTTCTTCTTCAACTTTCTTAAGAGCTAAATCTGCGGCATCACGCTTTGCCTTTTCAGCCGCAGCTAATGAATCAGCTTCCTGTTTAGCTTTAATCTCAGCGTCTTTCTTGGCTTTAGCTTCTGCTTCTAATAGAGCTTTTTCAGCTGCTGCTTTTGCATCTGCCTCTTGTTTTAATTTCTCGGCGGCTAGCTTAGCGTCTGCTTCAGTTTTGGCTTTTAATTCCGCCTCTATTCGTGCTTTTTCGGCAGCATCTGCTTTTGCCTTTTCAGCAGCGAGTTTCGCGTCTGCTTCAGCTTTGGCTTTGGCTTCCGCTTCTATTCGTGCTTTTTCGGCAGCGTCTGATTTTGCCTTTTCAGCAGCGAGTTTTGCGTCTGCTTCTGCCTTTGCTTTAGCTGCAGCCTCTGCTTTGGCTCTTGCAGCAGCATCCATTTTAGCTAGCTCTTCAGCTTCTTTCTTAGCTTTTGCTTTTGCTTCAGCCTCTAGACGTGCTTTTTCAGCAGCTTCTTGTTTTGCTTTTTCAGCAGCCAATTTAGCATCAGATTCAGCTTTTGCTTTTGCTTCAGCCTCTAAACGTGCTTTATCTGAAGCCTCTTGTTTTGCTTTCTCGGCAGCCAATTTAGCATCCGCTTCTGCTTTGGCTTTTGCTTCCGCTTCTATGCGTGCTTTTTCGGCTGCATCTGCTTTTGCCTTTTCAGCAGCCAATTTAGCATCCGCTTCGGCTTTTGCTTTTGCAGCGGCTTCCGCTTTAGCTCTTGATGCGGCATCCATTTTAGCTAATTCTTCCGCTTCTTTTTTAGCTTTTGCTTCTGCTTCTAATCGAGCTTTTTCTTCAGCAGCTTTAGCAATAGCATCCGACTTTGCCTTTGCTTCTGCATCAGCCTTCTCTTGAGCTAACTTTTCTTTCTCCACTTTAGCAGCAGCATCAGCCGCTAACTTATCAGCCGCTAAGGCTTCTAAACGAGCTCTCTCTTTTGCTTCCGCATCTTTACGCGCTTGCAGTTCAGCCTCTATATCTGCTTTAGCTTTTGCTTCTGCAGCTTTCTTAGCCAGTTCAGCAGCTTCACGTTCTGCTTTACGTTTAGCTTCTAGGTCTTGATTTTGTTGTTGATCGCGCTGTTTTTGCGCAACAAGCGCCGCATCTAGGGAATCTCTCTCTCTCAGTTTACGATCAGCTTCTTGTTTCTTCAAAAGTTCAGCCGCTAATCTGGATCTTTCTAACTCTTCCTGTTTTGCCCTATCGGCTGCTTCTTTTTCAGCCTTAGCCCTGGACTTAGCATCTAACAAAGACATTTCTTCCGCTAGTTTTCTAGCTTTTTCAAGAGCTTCAGCTTCTAAACGAGCCTTTTCTTCAGCATCACGCTTGGCTTTTTCGGCAGCAATTGCATCTAATTTGACTTCTTCTTCAGACTTTTTACGCGCTAATTCTGCTGCCTCTCTAGCATCACGATCTGCTTTCTCTTTAGCAATGGCATCCATTCTAGCCCTTTCTTCAGCTTCCTTTCTGGCTAATTCTTCAGCTTGACGTTTTAATCGTTCCGCTTCTTCGGCAGCTTTTCTTGCTTTGAGTTCGGCTTCTAATCTAGCTTTCGCATCAGCATCAGATTCGGCATTTGCTCTTGCTAAGGCATCTCTTTCAGCTTTTTCTTGAGCTGCTTTAAGCGCTGCTAGAGAATCAGCTTCCTGTTTTTTACGTTCGGCTTCTACTTTTAAAGCTGCAAGCTCTTCCGCTTTGCGAAGCTCTTCTAATCTCTGCTGCTCCTTAATCTTAGCCATTTCCTCTGCAGAATTCTGTTTTAAAGCGGCTAAAGCTTTGTATTCTTTCATTTGTCGATTCGTAACCTTACTGAAGGCTTCACGGAAATCGAAATTGAAAACATTATCATCGTAAAGTATTTCGTGGGAAATCACATAGGGAATACTAGCAATTTCTGGATTTAATGTGACGTTCAGCTCATAATCTGGGAAACCCTCCTCAACCCTATCTTTTGACACATAGGTATTTAAACTAACTTTCGCGGTAACAAAACCTTTTTTAGTAAATATTACCTCGCAATCTTTATTCAGGCCAACACGAATTTGAAATTTTCCTGATTGCGGCTCGTATTTCAGATATTCATTTCGTCCATTACATGCTAGTTTTATATCACCTCCTTCAGCTACGCTTCCCAACTCTGATGTGAAATAACCATCAAATATTAAGAAATCTCTTTTCCCTTGCGCAAAAACAAGCTGAGAAGAAATGAATGAAAAGAAAAATAAAACCAATAATTGTTTAAACCTCATTATACTATTCAAAGATGTGAATCCACAAGTGTAAAATTGAACTAGTGTAGATTATACATAAAATACATGCGAAATTACAAATTAAGCCTTCTATTTTAAGGGGATTATCAATTAAAAAATCCTTAAAATATTAACAACGTTTAATTTTACTTTTTCGCACATCGTTACCCGAAAACTGCAAGCATTGTTTCAAGAATTAAATCTTTTTAATGCAATCTCCGAAATAGTTTGACCAATAGATAGGGCCGATGTTGCTGCTGGTGATGGAGCATTTAAAACATGAATAATGAAATCCTTTTCTAAAAAAGCAAAGTCATCAATTAATCCACCTGACTTGTCACATGCCTGAGCACGAACACCCGCACCAGCAGGTACTAAGTCATTTTCGGTTACCTCAGGTACCAATTCTTGAAGCGCTCTTGTAAATGCTGACTTACTGTATGATCTATAAAATTCTCCCATTCCAGTCTTCCAGTGGGTCATAGCAACTTTTCTGAATCCCGGCCAACTCAAAGAACCCCATAGTTCTTTCAGGTCGATTGATGTTTTTGTGTAACCTTCACGTTTAAAAGCAAAAACAGCATTCGGACCTGCTTCTATGCCTCCTTCAATCATTCGTGTGAAGTGAACACCAAGAAAAGGGAAGTTTGGATCTGGGACAGGGTAAATTAAATGTTTAACGAGCGACTGAGCTTCAGGCTTTAACATATAATATTCGCCTCTAAAAGGAATAATTCTAACATTAATATCAGGGTGAGTTAATGCGGCAATTTTATCGGAATACAATCCTGCGCAATTAATCACTAACCTAGCGTGAAAATCTCCTTTTGTAGTTTCTACAACGGCCCCCTTTCCCTCTGGCTTAATATTGGTAACTTTTGTTGAAAGCATAATTGTTCCGCCAGAGGCTTCAATCAATTCGCCTAATTTTAGAGAGACGTGCTTGTAATCGATAATTCCTGTATAAGGAACTTTAAGTGCATCAATACCTGCACAATGAGGTTCTATTTCTCTTAGTTCTTCCTTGTTAATTCGGGTTATCTTGGTTAATCCATTTTGAATACCTCGATCATAAACATTTTGCAATAAAGGTATTTGCTCGGTCTTCGTTGCTACCACAACTTTTCCGCATAAATCATAAGCTATATTGTGCTTTTGTGCGAACTCAAGAAGCATATCATACCCTCGAATACAGTTCGTAGCCTTTAAGCTTCCTGGCTTATAGTATACACCAGAGTGAATAACTCCACTATTGTTGCCAGTTTGATGCTTTGCTAAAATTTCTTCCTTTTCGACCAGTAGAATTTTTAAATCGGGCTTTGCTTCGAGAATCTTGTGAGCTGTGGCAAGACCAACAATTCCTCCACCAATCATTATACAATCGTACTGCATTTCAAATATTTTCAGGCAACAAATTAAGGGAAGTAAAACAGCATAAAAAAACCGACCGAAAAAAATTCCGACCGGTCGCACAAACAACGTCACACACGTTATTATGTTTAAGGAAACGCATACCTAGCTACGCACCAAGTCATAAGTTCTTCCGCTTCAGGCTGCATGAGCCTTTGAAATGCCTTTTTTAATTCTTTCAAAAATAGCGCAGGATCGAAACTTACATTTTCTAAAATGAGTTTACTGTATTCAAGCATCGAAATAGACATACACAACCATTTTTAATTAGACAAATTCATCATTACAACGCTCAGAGAGCTTGTTATTGTTCCAAGTAGGATGATTTAACGAAGATTAACATCCTGGACGTTGTTGATAAGTCAAATTAAGTCGATAGGCGATACTTTTTTTTAAGAGGTCATTTTAACGACCACATCTTTATAAAAACGAAAACGAATTTTTGAAGGTATAAGTCTTGGATGAAATTGGATATCCAATGCTTCACGAACTTGTCTACGCAAGTCCTGACGAGAGGTTGCATTTATGACCAAAGATTCTCCAACGGCTTTGGCAATCAATGAATTGTCAGCGGTTTCACGAACCATAAAGATCAACTTAGAATGCGTAGGCTGATCGGCCCACCTATAAATTAACAACCAATAACAAGCTGTTCCAAGCAAAACAAAAATGTGGAAGATTTCATGATGACCAATGAATCCATTGACCAAATCTGGGTATTTAATAAAATCAATATAAGCGCCAAACGTATAGAAAAACCCGCCAAGAAAAGTTAGTCCAATGGACTTAAAACCATAAATTCTCCATGCTTTAACAATAGACAAAATAATTGACCATCCCATGCACATGAAAACAGTTAACAGCATCCATTCGGGCATTTGATCAATAAGTATTACAGTCAATAACAAACCGACAATACCAAAAATCCAAATAAATATGAGCATTCCAGTGCGCCACCAGCCTCTAAATAAGATAAAATGAATAGGAGTTGCAATTCCTGCAATCATGATAAAAATACCTGCATAATCGAGTCGGCGAAAGACTTGACGACCCAACCCAGGTTCTAAGGCATGGTATATACCACTCATGCTGAATAGGAAGGCCACACTGAGCATGAAAACAAATAGCGATGTAACTCTCAATTTGTTTCCCCAACCTTTTCTTAATAGCATAGCGCCAGTGGCCACTGTGAGTAGCGCTCCCAAAAGATGGGTCCAGCTTGAAATAGGTTGATAAAAGCCTAACATACTATGAGAATTTGCTTTATTGTATTAACATGATAAACAAGCAAATGTTGCCTTAATTGAATGTGTATCCTTACATTCAACTTAAGACCAATAATCGATGAAAATTGTAAGTAAACGACTAAATCTCAGGTAAATCAAAAGACTTAGAAACTAAAATTCCATATATCTGACATGCTCTATCTTTCAAAAGATAAATAAAATTGCCGCCAATGGCGAAATTATTTGATTTGAAGAGCTTCTTTCTTAGCGGTAACATCATCGTTTTCAAGATATTCATCATAAGTCAATTGCTTATCGATAATACCTTTTGGAGAAAGTTCAATAACACGAGTTGCGGTAGTTTGCATGAATTGGTGGTCATGAGAACTAATTAACATCGGCCCTTTATAATCAATCACGCCGTTGTTGAATGCAGTGATTGACTCGAGATCAAGGTGGTTTGTAGGTTCATCGAGGATAAGGAAGTTTCCTCCGCTTAGCATCATACGAGCAATCATACAACGCATCTTTTCACCTCCAGAAAGCACCGAACTTTTCTTCAATGTTTCTTCACCTGAGAAAAGCATTTTACCCAAAAAACCACGTACAAATGTCTCATCAGGATCTGTAGAAAACTGACGTAACCAATCGATTAGATTTTCTGAAGATTGGAAAAATTCATTGTTGTCGGCAGGTAAATAAGTGTTCTTGATAGTTGTCCCCCAAATAACTTCGCCTGAATCAGGTTTCTTGTTTCCAACCAAAATATCAAACAAAGAAGAAACGGCAATATGATCTTTTGCTAACACAGCAATTTTATCGTTGCGATGCATTGAAAAGGTAACATTGTGCAAAATTTTAACCCCATTCAAAGAGTAATTCAATTTTTCGACCTGAAGGATTTGATCGCCTGGCTCACGGTTTGGCTTAAAAAAGATACCTGGATACTTTCTGTTTGATGGTTGCAATTCGTCCACATTCAGCTTCTCCAATAGCTTCTTTCTACTTGTTGCTTGGCGCGATTTTGAGGCATTGGCACTAAATCGGGCAATGAAATCCTGAAGTTGCTTACGTTTATCCTCAACCTTAGAATTCTTGTCAGACATTTGACGGGCAATCAATTGGCTCGATTCGTACCAGAAGCTATAGTTCCCGGTGAACATTTTCATTTTACCGAAATCAATATCCACAACGTGTGTGCAAACTGCATCTAAAAAGTGACGATCGTGGGAAACAACGATAACGGTATTCTTGAAATCCGCTAGATAATTCTCTAACCAAGCAACTGTGTGAACGTCCAAATCGTTGGTGGGCTCATCGAGCAACAGTATATCTGGGTTTCCAAATAATGCTTGTGCAAGTAGAACGCGAACCTTCTGATTTCCACTCAATTCGCTAACTTGACGATAATGAAGGTCTTCGTGAATTCCCAAACCGCTTAAAAGGTTAGCAACATCACTCTCGGCGTTCCAGCCTTCCATTTCAGCAAAGTCAGCCTCTAGCTCCGAAGCACGAATTCCATCTGCATCAGAAAAATCTGGCTTTGCATAAATTGCATCCTTTTCCTGAACCAATTCCCACAACTTGCGATGCCCCATCAAGACTGTTTCTAGCACTTGATTATTATCGAATTCATAGTGATTCTGCTTTAAAACCGCCATTCGTTCGCCAGGAGTAATGCTAACTTCCCCTGAAGATTGATCGATTTCGTTAGAAAGTATCTTAAGGAATGTTGACTTTCCCGCACCATTCGCTCCGATGATTCCATAACAGTTTCCTGATATGAATTTCATGTTAACGTCTTCGAATAAAGTACGTTTTCCGTAGCGAAGCGAAAGGTTAGTAACAGCTATCATAATGCGTGTTTTTTAGAGGGGTGCAAAGGTAGTGAAATACATTGCAAAACGCCTGTGTTTCAAGTATAAATTATATGATAAGGTTCTGTTTAAGGAGAATCTCCTTCGAAGTACCATTGAAGTTCATCTCTAAATAGAGTCTGTCTATAGAGTCTCCTGATGTCGTTGCACTAGTCAGAAAAATGCTCATTTACAAAAGTAAACTGTGCTTTTTCGGCCTTCGTGCGCCTAATCAGAAGCCTCTATAGTTCAAACTCTTGACTTTGTGGATTGACACTAAATAGAGTCTGTCCATAGAGTCTCCTGATGTCGTTGCACTAGTCCGAAAAATGCTCATTTACAAAAGTAAACTGTGCTTTTTCGGCCTTCGTGCGCCTAATCAGAAACCTCTATAGTTCAAACTCTTGACTCTGTGGACAGACACTAAATAGAGTCTGTCTATAGGGTATAGTCAAATAATACTTAGACCATTTATTATTTGCACTGAAGCTTTATGTTGAAATGCCGATGCACTAAATGTTTAGTCAAATGAAACAGGACTAACACAGATATGCTTTCGGAATAATGAACTAATCCCATGCATTAGTAATGATTTTCTCCGTGATAAATAGAGTTCACTTAAAAACACCTAAAATTCTGATTATGTGAATATTACAACGTTTAATTTTTGATTTGGTGTGCATTATTTGACGAAATTGATCAGATTGTATGCGTCACAAATTATTATTTTTATTGTTTTCTAGAATTTGGCTTAGCCAGCAACACGCCACCTGCTTCGTTAAGAGTATTTTGAAGTACTATTTGTACGTCATAAAATCCTCTTGTCTCGCATCTGACGTGTTTCTGACTTTTTAAGTGAGCCCTATTTAAAAAGAATTAAACGTTTTTGAGTGAACCATAATAATTGCAATCAACATAAAGATAGAAATCGAAAATTACCAATGCCTTCCGATGATATTCAGCAAGTTATGAGCAGCACTGTGGATAAGATTTGATGCGCTTGTAGTATTTCTTATTCGTTCTTTGAATTACCTTCATGGCGGTCAAAAAACCTAAAACTAATAAGCATGAGAAAAATTTACACATTACTGTTTACCTGCGCTGTGCTGCTTGCTTCCTGCGAGCGCAATGAAGATGTCACATCCAATCCTTCTAACACAGGAAGTGGAGGTGTTTTAAAAGTTAAAGATAACCCTGCTGCTATCCCGGTTGGGGAGCCAATTGCACGAAGGAAGCTTGATCAAACTATCATCCAGAAACTTGAGGAAAATCAGGATTTTCATTGGACCGATGTAGATTTAAATGTAATTTGGAGCGCTATTCAATATGGTGATAACTCTGTT
>Ga0209702_10005338_pt1 | contig 17617 bp, 16 predicted proteins | sample FRY01_FD_187210 | JGI IMG/M metagenome (GOLD analysis project Ga0209702, IMG submission 187210) | Freshwater microbial communities from Lake Fryxell liftoff mats and glacier meltwater in Antarctica - FRY-01 (SPAdes) (version 2) | ecosystem: Environmental > Aquatic > Freshwater > Ice > Glacier...
AACCGCAACCCGCAAGCCCAGATAATCGCGCACCCACGGCGCCACCAGCACCCGCATCAAAATCCGGCTGCCAACCCGGGAAATCCTGATCTCGGGCTCATCCAACAAGCGTCATGAATAAGACGGGTTAGGGTCTGCGTCTTTATATTCTTCGACGTAATAGAGAGCGCCGCCTAGCGTGGGGCTTTCTAGCGAGGGGACATTTACAGCGCGGATGATGGTGGTGAGCTGGAAGCTGTCAGTGGCGGCAGCGGGGCTTGCGCTACGCTGCTGGCTGTTATCGTAAATGCCGGGGAGCCTCTCGGCAATCAGGGCCAGAATCTCGTCTGCGGGCATGGTTTGCTCGCTTGGGGACAGCACGGCAACGCCCGGGGGTATTTGGGGCAGCATTTGGGTTTGCGGTGCCCCAAGCGATGTACTTGCACAGGCGGGCAGGAGCATCAGCAGGCCCGCCATCAGGGCCGTAGCGGGGGCCTTAGAGATTAGATGCAAGACCTGCTGCTTCAGGCCATGGGCCTGAAGCAGCAGGGAAGAGGTTGGGGCCATATTCAGAAGTTATAGCCCAACCGCACGCCGAATTGCCGGCGCGGGGCCGCTTGCAGGGCAAAGCCTGCGTTGCCGAAGGGATGGAAATCCCCAAAGGCGAAGCCGCCGCGCACGGTTTGATTGTCAAACACATTGCTGACATAGCCGATAGCGGACCATTGCTTGGTTTCAAAACCGATGCGGAGATCGGAGTCCCAATAGCCAGGAATGAAGTTCTGCTCGGTGGAGCCGATGAAGCGCTTGCTCTGATAGAAAGCATCAAAGTTGAACAGCACATCGATGGTGTCCGTAATCGGTTGGCGCACGCCGAACTGAGCTTGGAAGCTATGCTTGGCAAGACGCTCCAACTGGAAGCCACTCGAGTCGATGTTGCAGCCCGCGACTGTGCCGACGGTTGTTGGCTCGCAGATGCCAGCCAGCGCCACCGAGACAGCATTGTTCGAGAACAAGCTGAAATCTGTGTATTTACCGTCTAGGAAGGTATAGCCCAGAGCATTGAACAGCAGTTAGAGATAGGGCGTGAGCATGGCTATTGCGTGTTTCAAAGCAAATCTTACCGTAGCATTTCAGTGCCAGTTTATGGCGGCGGGGTACTCAATGCCGCGCTGACCATTCGCAGTAGCGCTGATGACCCTTGGCCACCGCAGGATGACGGTCTTTACTTACCAATGCTTTTTGAAACTTCTCAAGCCCTTGAATATGCTTGGGACACCTCCAGATCCACAGAACAAATCTGAACAATTTTTAGCAAGGAGACTAATATGCTGAACGGTGGCATCGCCCTTATTACCGGAAGCTCGTCAGGCATCGGCGCCGGCGTTGCATTGGCTTATGCCAAGGCAGGCGCGGCAGGTGTCGTGGTCAATCATCCCGGCGGCGCTGCCAAAGTAGATGCCGAAGCCATTGTCCGCCAGATTGAAGCCATGGGCTGCCCGGCCCTGTCCCTTGAAGCCGATGTCGCCTTGGCCCCAGATGTGGACCGGATGGTGGCAGCGGCGCTGGCGCGGTTCGGGCAGATTGATGTGCTTGTCAACAATGCCGGCATCGCCCATACCGCAACCGTTGAAGACACTCCGATCGACGTCTGGGACCGGGTGCTGGCGGTGCATTTGCGCGGCACCTTTCTGATGACCCGCGCTGTGCTGCCCGGCATGTATGCGGGCAAGGGCGGGCGCATCATCAACACAGTCTCGCAACTGGCCTATAAAGGCGCCCCCGGCCTTTCTGCTTATGTGGCTGCCAAAGGCGCCATCTTGTCCTTCACCCGCTCGCTGGCGCTTGAAATTGGCACACGACCCGTGCGGGTGAATTGCGTAGCCCCCGGCGCCACTCGAACGCCGATCCTTGATGATGTGACACCTGACGTGCTGAATGCCGTACGCGCAGCGATCCCGACCGGACGATTGGCGGAAGTGGCTGATATTGTGCCAACCTATGTGTTTCTGGCCTCCGAAGGCGCCGGCCATTATCAGGGCCAATGCCTAAGCCCTAATGGCGGGGACCAGTTTTTATAAGGTCAAGCCCGCTCCACACGCGCAAATATAGCCGCTCCTGCAGGGGCCGCTCCAGCAGGGACAGGAGGCTGCGCTGCCTCAGCCCGCACTACAGGCAAATCGCTATCCCCGAACATGGCCTCGATAGTGCGCACGCACGTCTCGATTTTGGTGTCGGCCAGTCGGTATACCACCAGACGAGATACGCGGCGCGTGCGCACCATGTCGGCCCGGCGCAGTTCGGCCAGTTGCTGGCTAAGCGCGGGCTGGCCAATGCCGGTAGCCGCCTCAATCTCGCCAACATTATGCTCGCCCGTAAGCAAGCAGGACAAAATCATCAGCCGCTGCGGCTGGGCATAGATTTTCAGCCGCTCGGCAGCCGCATCCGCTGCCGCGCGCTGGTTCGCCAGGCTCATGCCCGGTCCGCCACGCTGCGGCAAAACCAATTCTCACCCGCAGCCAACGCCTCCTCTTGGGTCTCAGACACGGGCCGCAAAAGCGGCGCGCCCGGCTGCCAATCTGCTGGCGCCAACACGTCGCCAGCCGCGGTGCGCTGCAGCGCCGCCACTATGCGCAGCATCTCCGGCACAGAGCGACCAACGCTCATCGGATAGCTGGTAATAGCCCGAACGACCCCCTCAGGATCAATGAAGAAACTCGCCCGCACCCCGGCACTACCCTGATCTTCGGGCTCAATCATCCCATAAGCGCGGGCAATCGCCATCGAAGGGTCCTCAATGAGCGGGAAAGATATGGTCACGCCAAAATGCACGCGCACCGCTTCAATCCACGCAAGATGCGCATAAAGACTGTCCACCGAAAGCCCCAGCAACGCACAGTCCAGCGCTTCAAACGCTTCATACGCCTTTGCAAGAGCCACAAATTCCGTGGTGCAAACCGGGGTGAAATCTGCAGGATGGGAAAACAACATAACCCAGCGCCCGCGATAATCGGAGAGACGCACAGGCCCTTTGGTGGTGCGGGCCTGAAAATCCGGAGCCCTATCACCGAGACGAAGCGGGCGAGGCTGAATATTGGGCGCAGAGATAACATCACTCATAGCCGCTACCTGCCATAGGATGAGCCTTGACGCAATATATATACATAATTACATAATATATGAAAATTATTTGATTCGGAGATTAGACGTGACTGTGTCCCCCGCCTCAGGCCCTGTACTGGCACAAGCCACCCAGCTTATCGCTGACGCGCGCCAAGGTAAGGCCGCCGCCCCTGTCGTCCACGCCTTCTTTGATGAGGCAACCAACACCGTAAGCTATATCGTCCACGGTCCTGGCAGTCAGGAGGCCGCGATCATCGACAGTGTGCTGGACTATAATCCCGCCTCTGGCAGCACCTCACACGCCTCTGCTGATGCCATCATCGCGCATGTGCAGCGTGAAGGCCTGAAAATCAGCTGGATATTAGAAACACATGCCCATGCTGATCATCTTTCAGCCGCCCCCTATCTACAGGAAAAGCTCGGCGGCCAGATCGCCATCGGCCATGAAATCACCACCGTGCAATCAGTCTTCGGCACCATCTTCAATCTCGGTGAAGACTTTGCCCGCAACGGCTCACAGTTCGACCATCTGTTCAGCGACGGCGACCAGTTCCAAATCGGCACTCTCAGCGCCATGGCCCTGCACGTGCCAGGCCACACACCAGCCGATCTCGCCTATGTCATTGGCGACGCCATATTCGTCGGAGACACGCTGTTCATGCCAGATTACGGCAGCGCCCGCGCCGATTTCCCCGGCGGCAACGCCCGCACGCTCTATCGCTCAATCCGCCATCTATTGTCGCTCCCGCCCGAAACCCACCTGTTCATGTGCCATGATTACAAAGCGCCGGGCCGAGAAGAATATCGCTGGGAAACCACTATCGCTGCTCAGCGCGCCTATAATGTCCATATCCATGACGGCGTGAGCGAAGATGACTTCGTGGCCATGCGCGAAGCAAGGGACAAGACGCTCGGCATGCCAACGCTGATCCTGCCGGCCATCCAGATCAACATCCGGGGTGGCCACAAGCCCACACCAGAAACGAACGGCACCCACTATCTGAAAATCCCGCTGGACGCGCTTTAATGGTTGCGGGCCTTATCGGCGGCCTGATGATCGGGCTGGCCAGCGCGATCATGCTATTGGGGCTGGGCCGCATAGCGGGTGTCTCGGGGCTGGCGGCGCGCGCGAGCAGCCTCAGCGCTGACGGCCCGCCACGCCTTATCGCGCTGGCCTTCATCATCGGCTTGCCGGTCGGTGCAGCCTTGATCGCCGCGATCCTGGGCCCGATTGAAACCAATTTCAGCCCCAGCATAGCCACGCTTGTCATCGGCGGGCTTCTGGTCGGCTTTGGCACAAGGCTGGGCAGCGGCTGCACCAGCGGCCATGGCGTATGCGGCATGAGCCGGATGTCGCCGCGCTCGCTTGTCGCCACGCCGGTATTTATCGGCTCGGGCATGGTCACAGTGGCGCTGCTCAATATCATCGGCATCGTCTGATGCGCGCCCCCCTCATCGCCCTTCTCGCCGGCGCCTTGTTCGGGGCAGGCCTCGCTGTCTCCGGCATGGCCGATCCCGCCAAAGTGCGCGGCTTTCTGGATATCTTCGGCGCGTGGGACCCAACATTGGTCTTCGTCATGGGCGGCGCCATCATCCCCATGGCCATCGCCTGGCGTCTGGTGCCAAAGCTTGACCGCCCGCTGCTGGCGCCCAAATTCGCCATCCCCACCAAGCGCGACCTTGATCCCCGGCTCATCACCGGCTCAGTCCTGTTCGGCATCGGCTGGGGCGTCGGCGGCTTATGCCCCGGTCCTGCGCTCGCCGATCTGGCCGTAGAACCCGTGCCTGCAGCCTTGTTCGTCGCCGCCATGCTTCTAGGTATGTGGCTCCACCGCTTTCTGCCCTCCCCATGAGCAGCCGCCTCGCCCGCGTCCTGCCCGTGCTGGATTGGGGCCGCCACTATGATCGCAGCATTTTCACCAATGATCTGGTAGCCGCCCTCATCGTCACCATCATGCTTATCCCCCAAAGCCTGGCCTATGCCATGCTTGCCGGCCTGCCCCCTGAAACCGGGCTCTATGCCTCCATCCTGCCCATCATCGCCTATGCCCTGTTCGGCACCAGCCGGGTGCTGGCTGTAGGCCCGGTCGCCGTCGTCTCGCTGATGACCCTAACCGCGGCGAGCACCATCGCGCCGCCGGGCAGCGCTGCCTTCATTGCTGCCACGCTGGCGCTGGCGCTGCTCTCCGGCCTCATCCTGCTGCTGATGGGCGTGCTGCGGCTAGGCTTCCTCGCCAATCTGCTCTCCCACCCCGTTGTCTCCGGCTTCATCACCGCCAGCGGCATCATCATCGCTACCAGCCAGCTAAAATCCATCCTCGGCATAAAAGCCAGCGGCGAAGCCATGCCCGCGCTTCTGCAAAGCCTGACCCGCAATATCACCACCCTCAACGCCCCCACGCTCGCCATCGGCCTCGCCTCGCTAGCCTTTCTGTTCTGGGTCAGAAAAGGCCTCAAGCCCCTCCTCGTCCGCACCGGCCTGGGCCCCCGCAGCGCCGATCTCATCGCCAAGGCCGGGCCCATCTTCGCCGTCGCCGCCAGCACCATCGCCGTCATCCTGCTAAATCTTGAAGCACGCGGCGTAAAAACTGTCGGCCAGATCCCGCAAAGCCTGCCCCCCTTCACCATCCCCCTCTTCGACCCCGCGCTCTGGCAGGCCCTCGCCATCCCCGCCCTGCTCATCGCCATCATCGGCTTTGTCGAATCCGTCTCGGTCGCCCAAACACTGGCCGCCAAGCGCCGCCAGCGCATCGTGCCCGATCAGGAGCTTATCGGCCTCGGCGCTGCCAATGTCGCCGCTGCCTTCACCGGCGGCTATCCGGTCACCGGCGGCTTTGCGCGCTCGGTGGTCAACTTTGATGCCGGCGCGCAAACGCCTGCCGCCGGGGCCTTCACCGCGCTTGGCATCCTCATGGCCGCCCTGTTCCTCACGCCGCTGCTGGCCTCGCTCCCCATCGCCACACTCGCCGCCACCATCATCGTCGCCGTGCTCAGCCTCGTGGATCTCAAAACCCCCCGCACACTCTGGCACTATTCCCGCGCCGATTTCGCTGCCCAAGCCGCCACCATCGCCATCACGCTGCTGGCCGGCGTAGAGCCCGGCGTCATCGCCGGCGTCTCGCTTAGCCTCGCCCTATATCTCTGGCGCGCCTCCCGCCCTCATGCCGCCATCGTGGGACGCGTGCCAAACACCGAGCATTTCCGCAACGTGAAGCGTCACAATGTGCTCACTGATCCGCGCCTCCTCACCATCCGCATCGATGAAAGCCTCACCTATCTAAACGCCCGCTGGCTGGAGAGCTTCGTGCAAGCACAAGTCGCCGAAGCCAAAACCCTGCGCCACCTCATCCTGATGTGTTCCGCGGTAAACGCTATAGATGCCTCAGCGCTGGAAAGCCTGGAAAGCCTCAACCACCGCCTCGCCGATAGCGGCGTCAGCCTGCACCTTTCAGAAGTCAAAGGCCCGGTCATGGACGCGCTGAAACGCTCGCATCTGCTCGATGAGCTCAGCGGTCAGGTGTTCCTGTCGCAAGATCAAGCCTTCGCCACCCTGCTAGCCCGCGTTGAAGCCGAAGACAGCCCCAGCACGCCGCCCGATGCCTGGGCCCCGCGCGGCGTCATCTAAACAGCCGCACCGCCATCAGCGTACGCTGAAAAACCGTCGCCACGCACAAGCCCGCAAACACACTCGCAATCACGGGAAACGCGCCCGGAAACACACACATCGCCGCAAAGGCCAAAATAGTCTCCCCGCCCTCCGCCAGCCCGGTGGAATAGACAATAGCCTTGCCGCTTTGCGCCTCCCGCCGCGCGGCAATCGCAGCAAAGGCCAGAAAGCTCACGCCAGTGAGAATGAAGCTCGCCACCAGCACCAGCGCATAGGGCAGGTTCGCCGCCACCCCGACCCCAAAAGCCAAGGGCACGGATACATAAAACACAAAGTCCGCCACAATGTCATAATAGCCGCCAATATCCGTCGGGCCGTTGATCCGCGCCACCGCCCCATCCAGCCCATCCAGCAGCCGGTTCCCAAAAATCATCGCCAGCCCCCAACCATAAGCCCCTAGCCCGATGACCACAGCACCCGCCAGCCCCACCAACAGTCCCGCGAACGTCAAAGCATTGGCACTCACACCGGACCGCGCCAGCGCCCCCGCCACCGCCACAAGCAGCGGATCAACCAGCCGCCGAAGCTGCGCATCAAACATGGCCGCCCTCAGCCAAAGGTCACCAGCCCAATCATCGCCCCGGTCATCATCGATGCAAAGTTCCCCGCCAGCCAACTCTTCATCCCCAGCGCCGCCACCTCCGCCCGCCGTGACGGGGCCAATGTGCCTATCGTAGACACCAACAGCCCCACACTCGCCAGATTGGCCACACCGCACAGCGCATAAGTCACAATCAACTGACTACGCGGATCAAACGTCCCGCCCGGCAAAGCAGCCAACTCCAGATACGCCACATATTCATTCAAAATAGCCTTGGTCCCCATCAGCCCCCCTGCGGCCGGGGCCTGATCCCAAGGCACCCCGAGCGTCCACATCAACGGCGCAAACACCCAGCCAAACAGCCGCTTCACACTGAGCGCCGCACCATCGACCATCGGCAACGCCGTCAACATCCCATCCACCAGCGCCACCAGCGCAAAGATCACGATAATCACCCCTATCACCGCCAAAAATAGCTGAATCCCATCCATCGTCCCCCGGATGATCGCATCAATGCTACCCTCATATTTCAGCGCATCATCTGATTCATCTGCTGCTGTCGCTCCCGCACCGGGCACCATCACCCGCGCCAGCAAAACCGCTGCCGGCAAAGAAATAATCGAAGCCGAAATCATATGCCCCACCGCATCAGGCACCGTGCGCGACAGCGTCTGCGCATACAGCACCAAAATCGCCCCTGAGATCGTCGACATTGCCAGCACCATCACCGCAAACAATTCCGCCCGGCTCATCCGCGCCAGATACGCCCGCACAACGAGCGGACTTTCCACCACGCCCAAAAACAAATTGGCCCCGCCGCTCAGCCCCACCACACCGCTAACGCCAAGGCTACGCCGCAACGCCCAAGACAGCCCGCGCACCAAAAATGCGAGCACCCCCCAATGCCAAAGCAGCGCCGAAAGCGCCGAAAACACAATCACCAACGGCAAAATCTGAAAGGCAATAATCACCGGCGCCTCAACACCGGGCTTCAACACAAACGGCAACTCCGCCCCGCCCGCATAGCCAAACATATAGCCCGAACCCGTTAGCGTCGCCTGCTCAATCGCCGCCACGGCCTTGTTGGCCAGCCCCATCACGCTCCACACAAACGGCACCCGCACGATCAACAGCGCCAGTCCCAATTGCAGCGCCAACGCCATCCCCACCCAGCGCCATGAAGGCCGCGCCCCCCGACTTTCAGACACCGCCCAAGCCAGCCCCAACAGCAGCGCAATCCCTATCAAACCCTGCGCGTGTTGCAGCATCACCACCGGCTAAAACTTCACCGCAGCACCAAATTGGAACTGCCGAGGCGGCCCGGCATTACGCTGCACAAACGGCACCCCGCCGCCAAACTGGATCTGGTTAGAGGTGCTCGCCGCATTGGCAAAACCGGATTGGTTGTTGGTATTCAACACATTGAACACATCGGCCGACAATTCCAGCGCCCCAAAACCGGTCTGGAACGCATAACGCACCCCCAGATCAACACTCGTCGACCAGGGCAACCGCGCCGAATTGCGCGAAACACTCGGATACCGATCCGAATTGCCCACAAAGCTCTCCCCAAAAGATTGCCCGTCCCCATTCAAATCCTGCGTGCCAAATATGGTCGCATCAGGCACCAGATTGACCGGCTGCCCAGATTGGAACAACCCCGCCAGCGTCAGCGTAAACCCATCAAACGGATACACACTGCTAAAAACCGAAATCACATGCCGCCGGTCGTTCGCAGAAGGCCCCAAATCAGCGCCAAAATCATTGGCATTTGACGCCCGGAAATTAATATCATCGGTATCATTGGTCAGCTTGGACAGCGTATAATTCGCCTCCAACGCCCAATCATCTGGCCCGCGCGCCTTGCTCGCCCGCAGCACAATCGCGCGGTAGGTCGCGTTGCCGCCCATATCGGTCACCACAATCTGCCGCGCCCCGCCGGGCACCAGCGCCGCAGGCCGCGTCGCGTCCGCCGCCGCCTGAGACCGCACCAGCCCCAAAGTCTCCGCCAAAGCCGCCCGCGCCGCATTGTCCGGCTGCGCCCTCAGCAGTGCAATATTAGCCTCAGTAAGCGCCGCCAGATCAGGCGAAAACGCCGCCGGCGCATTTAAATCCCGCAGCCGCGCCAGATTGCGGGACCGGCTGTAAATCACATCCACCCCCAGCGTCAGCGTATCACTCACCGCCCGCTCATACCCAGCGCTCAGTTGTAGGCTATAGGGGCTCCGATACCCCTCCGGATTCAAAATCCGCGCCTCATTCAGCGTCGCCGTAGCGCGCCCGGCCTGCACCGCCTCAGACGGCGGACAAGCACTCACCGTGGCACACGGCACAGACACCGCCAGATTGCCATCAAACACCAGCCCGTCCAGCGCTACGCCCGGCGTGACAATCCCCAGCGCCTGCAACTGCCCCAGTTGCCCCCGCAGCCCCGCCGCCCGACTGTTCCGCTGCAACGCATCGGAAATCACACCATAGCTCATCTTGCCGGTAAACAACCCCGCCCCAAAGCGCAGCGAAGACCGCGCATCAGGCCGATAATTCACCGCCAGCCGAGGCGCCACATTGTCAAAATCCCCGCCGCGCCCGCCTTTGCTGGTCAGGCTGTCATAATCCCAGCGCACCCCCAAAGTCGCGGTCAGATCAGCCGCAAGCTGCCACTCATCCTCCACATACGCCGCCACCAAGGTCTGCCCCGTCCCAAACGTCGCCGGCCGCAGCTCCACCGCATAATCAATCACGCGCGGATCAAACGCCAACACATCATCCGCCCCCAGCCTCGCGCCCACACCTAAAGCCCGCACCGCCGCCACCTGCGCTGCTGACAATTCAATCGTATAATTCCCGTCCGGATTGCCCCCGCCGGCCAAGGCAAAACTGGACCGGATCACATCCACCCCAAAGCTAAGCCGATGCGCCCCCAGCTTGCGCTGCACGCGCTGCACCGTCTGCCATGTCTTCTCCAGATCATTAAACACAAAGCCCGGATGCCCCAGAACGCCAATGGTCAACCCGCTCTCATCACGCACCGAAACCTGCGGCCCCGGGCCTGAAAGCGGCCCGCCATAGTTCCAGCGAAACCGGCTAAACTGCACACTGCCATCATAACTCCAGTCATCGCCGGAATAAGCCAAAGACCCCGCAACGATCGTGGAAAACCGGTCCTGCCGCAGCCCGGCAGACGGAAAAACCACATTGCCCCCGCCCAAGCCGCCGCCGGGCCGTTCAATACTCACCCGCCCCACATTGGCCCGCAGCGTCGCCGTCCAGTCATCATCAAGCCGATGATCCAGCCGCAAAGACCCCAGCAAAAACTGGTTATTCGCCGTCACCGGTTCCACTACGCCGAGCGCAGGCGCATCAACATTCTGTACAATCCGGTCCCGCGTCAGTTCCAGATTGGCATAGAAAAACGTCCGGTCCTTCACTATCGGCCCGCCCAACGCCACGCCGCCCTGATAGCGCCGAAAACTATCCCCCACAGCATTCCCAGATAGATCCCGGCGCGGAAATGCCGACGCCGCATCCAAAGGCCGCCCCGGCCGCACCAGCGCAAACACCTCACCGCGCAGATCATTGGTTCCCGAAGGCGTCGTCACATTCACCACGCCATTGGCCGTGCGCCCATAAGCCACCGAATAGCTGTTCGCCAAAACCGTAACTTCGCGCGCAAACCCCAAAGGCACGATAAACTTCGGCCCGCCCAGAAAATTCTCGTTATTATCAAGCCCATCAATCAGATAATTAGTATCCAACCCATTGGAGCCGTTAATCGAAATGCCCGGCGATTCTGGAAAAAAGCCCGTTGAAGGCACCACATTGGGCAGCCTCACCAACGCACTAAACACGTCCCGCGCCTCAATCGGCAACGCCCGCAACTGCGCCGCCCCCAATGACGCCGACACCTCGGCATTGACCATGTTCACTGTCGTCACCGCGCGCTCAGCCGTCACCAGCAACTCATCCTCCGCGCCCAAAACCCCACCCAGAACAATCGTCACCGAGCGCGTAAAATTGTTCCGCAAATCAAACGCTGCACTCTCGCCTGCCGCCAGCCCCTCACCGCCAGCAAATCGCACCACCCATTCCCCCCCCGTCGGCAAAGCTTCGAGCCGCGCCAACCCCCGCGCATCCGTTCGCACTGTCCGCACTATCCCCAACGCCGCATTGGCCACGCTCAATTCCAAATCCGCAAGCGCCGCCCCGTCGCCCCCCACCACCGCCACCTGTACACCGGCCTGCTGCGCCAAAGCCGGCGCCGCCACAGCGCAGCCAGCCAACAGCAGCCCTGCCTGAAATCTCAAAGCCGACATGGCTGCCCCGCTTCCACAAAATGCAAGTCCGCAAACCCGGCCCGCGCGCTCGATCCGGTATTATCAGTATCAGACGCCACCGCCAGCTGCATCGGCGTCCCCGGCACGCCTTCAAACGCGGCTGCAAAATCCGCCCGCACATCATGGCGCTCCCGCACCCATTGCCCCGCCCGCGCCGTGCCAGTTTCGGCCACAATCAGCTGCGCCCGGCTGGTATAGCTGCTCTTCACAGCGGTCCCCACCGGGTTCCGATTATCCCAGATATACGTCACCACCGCATCCGGCACATCCGCCCCAAACATCTTTCGCGCCACAGACAGCTTCAACTTTGTGCCAAAACTCAAATTCTCATCGGGCACATCAAACGCCACATAAACCCGCGCCGCATAATCATCGCCTGCCTTGCGCTTAATGTCAGCCGCCGCCACCGGCGCATCCACCCGCCACCGCCAACACAAAATCGGCGTCACCGCCAGATCAACACTCATCGGCCGCGTCAAAACCGCCATGCTCTTCTCTGCCACCGCCTCAACACCCAAAACCCCGTCCATCTCCATCACCTTGTAGCGCGTCGGCGGCACTTTCTTGTTCAATTGCACCACCCGCCAGGGTGCTTCAGGCACACCCGGCTTAGAAAATTGCCCCACCCACAAAGGCAAGGCCGCCGCCACCAACACACTCAAAATCATCCAAAAATCATCCCCGTCTCCAGTCATGCCAGCGCCCCACCAACGCCAGCAACCGCTCCGGCTTATGCGCCTGCTTCCACGCGCCTGCAGCGTATTTATTCGCCTCCACCATCGTCGGATAAGCGTGTATCGTCCCCATAATCTTGTTCAAGCCGAGCTTATGCTTCATCGCCAACACATATTCCGCCAACATTTCACCCGCCTGCGCCCCCACAATCGTGACGCCCAAAATCCGGTCCGTCCCCGGCGCCGTCAACACCTTCACAAACCCATCTGCCGCACTATCCGCGATCGCCCGGTCCAGATCATCAATCCCATAGCGCGTCACTTCAAAATCCACGCCCTGCGCCCGCGCGTCTTGCTCATTAAGCCCCACAGCCGCAATCTCGGGATCAAGAAACGTCACCCGCGGTATCACCCGATAGTCCGCCTTAAACCGCCGAAACACCCCAAACAGCGCATTCACACTCGCATACCAGGCCTGATGCGCCGCCACATGGGTAAACTGATACGGCCCCGCCACATCCCCAGCGGCATAAATATTGGGATATAGCGTCGCCAGATAATCATCGGTCACCACCGTCTGCGCCACATCAATCCCCAGCGCCTCCAGTCCATAGCCCGTCAGCCGCGCCCGCCGGCCCAACGCCACAATCAACAAATCCTGATCCAGCGCCTGCGCGCCCCCTGGCCCCTCAACAATCAACTGCCCGCCTTCAAACCGCACCGCCTCATGCCCACACAAAGCTACAACGCCAGCTTCCCGCAACCCCGCCTCCGCGAGCGCTGACACCTCCGCATCCTCCTTGTCCAACACCCGCCCCCCCCGCTGCACCAGCGTGACCACAGACCCCAACCGCGCCAGTGCCTGCGCCAGTTCGCACCCCACCGGCCCGCCGCCCAAAACCGTCACCCGCTCCGGCACCGCCTCCCTCTCGGACAGGGCATCCCAAAGCGTATCGCTGGTCACATAGCCCGAAGCCTCCAGCCCCGGCAGCGGCGGCACAAACGGCGCCGCCCCCGCTGCAATCACAATCCCCTTTGTGGTCAGCCGCTGCGTCCCCCCCTCCCCCCGCGCAATCTCTACAGTCCAAGGATCGACAATAACCGCCCGCCCCATCACCACATCCACCCCAAGCCCGGTATAGCGCTCAGCGCTATCATGCGGTTCAATCGCGGTAATCACATCACGCACCCGCTGCATGGTCTGCCGAAACGGCACCACCGGCTCCACATCCGTAAGTCCATAACGCGAGCCATGGCGTATCGTATCCGCCGCCTTCCCCGCCCGTATCAGCGCCTTGCTCGGCACACAGCCGGTGTTCAAGCAATCCCCCCCCAGCCTATGCGCCTCCACCAGCGTCACCTTCGCCCGCACCGTCGCGGCAATATACGCCGATACGAGCCCCGCCGACCCGCCGCCGATCACCACCAGATTCCGGTCAAACCGCCGAGGCCGCGTCCACCCCGCATACACCCGCCGCGCCCGCGCCCAGCCCAGCACCACCTTGCCCGCCCAAGGCAGCGCCGCCAGCGCCACAAACGCCCCAATCACGCGCGGGGTCGCAATGCCAGACAAACTATCAATCCCCGCCAACTGCGTCCCAGCATTCACATAAACAGCCGTGCCCGCCAGCATCCCGATCTGACTCACCCACGCAAATGTCCAGGTCCGTATCCGCGTCAGCCCCATCACCAGATTGACCAGAAAAAACGGAAACACCGGCACCAGCCGCAGCGAAAACAAATAAAATCCCCCGTCGCGCTCCACGCCCTGATTAATCGCCTTCAACCGCTCGCCAAACCGCGCTTCAATTGTGTCGCGCAACAAATAGCGTGCTGCCAGAAACGCCAGCGTTGCCCCTATTGTAGAGGCAAAGGATACCAAAAGCGTGCCCATCCCCAGCCCAAAAAGCGCCCCGCCAGCCAAGGTGAGCACAGCAGCGCCCGGCAGCGACACCGCCGTCACCGCCACATAAACCAACGCATACACGCCCATTACCAGCAGCGGCTTTTCAGCCTGAAGCGCCTCCAAGCCGGCCAACTTTGACTTTATCGCATCAATCGTAAGCCACGCGCCCAAATCAAACGCAAAAAACGCAACCACGGCCGCCAGCAACACCATGACGATCAACAGCTTTTTCACACCACTACCTTCACTTTAAAGCCGCAGACCTCGAAACCCGGTAGCTATTCGGGCGTTCACCGCTAAAAGTTACAACGCTCGGATAAAAAAACACCTGCCCTGATAACGCGTTACCAGCGAACGAGCCCCGGCACCACCAATCGACCCACAATCGCCGCCAACAAAATCGCCGCATAGCTCTCCTTATCGCCACGCCGGGCATTTGCTATCAAACGGGCCAGTATCGCCTCATTGGCCTTCATCATCCGCTACGCGGTAACACATCATCCCCCATTTTCGCTGAACACAGCAATAAGGTTACATGCCCCCGCCCAACACCGACAAAAAAACCGGCCCCTGTTTAAACAGGGGCCGGCATTAAAGACGTCAAGACAAGATGCTCAACCTCAGAACTGATAGCTTACTCGCCCATAAAGGAACCGGCCATTGAAGCCGAACGGCGAAAAGCTGGAAAACGGCAGATAATAGTTATTCGCCGAATTATTACGCAAATTGCCCGTGTCCGGGTCAACCGTCTGGCCGGTCAACAACGTGTTCGGATATTTGTCGAACAGATTGTTCGCACCAATCGCAATCTGGAAGCCCTTGACCGGCGTCACCCGGATTTCCGCATCCGCCACCCACGTCGGCGTGATCAACAGATCGGTAAAGGCATTGGTGCCGGGCGAAAGCACTTCACCATAGCGCGTGCCCCGCATCGTTACGCCCAGCCACTGCCAATCATAATCCAGACCAAGAATAAGCTTGTCGCGCGGCTGGCCCTGCTCAATCCGCAGCGATTCCTGCCGACCGAACAAATTGACCCCCGGCACCTGGTTAAGCGCGCCGGGAACAGCATTGCGGGCCGTAATCTTGTTCTGCGTCCAGTTATACCCGGCCGTAAGCCCCACGCGGCCGCTGGCACCCAGATCAAAGCGATACGTCGCAATCGCATCCACACCGCGCGTGCGCGTATCAATGCCATTGATGAAGAACCGCGCGGCTGAAATGGTGTTGAAACCAGCAGCGTTCAAAATCTGCGCAATCGCGAGCCCAGAGCCGCTGCCACTGGGATTTCCATTGGCATCACGCGTCGCGTTCAGATTCTCGGAGAGCAGAATCCGGTCATTGATCTTGATCTGGAAATAATCGACCGTGAGGTTCAACCCCCGGATCGGCGTCAGCACACCCCCCACAGACCAGTTAAACGATGTTTCCGGCTTTAGCGGAGAAGACCCAAGCGCTTGCGCGACAGGGTTGCTCACCGGCAGCGTCACCGCATCCACCAGCGTTCCCGCAACGTTGTTGGTCGCAGAATTAGCAAAGAACTGCTGCCCCACGCCCGGGGCCCGGAACCCACTAGCCGCCGACGCCCGCAGCGCCAACCAGTCAGTCGGCGCATAGCGAGTAGCTACCTTGCCGTTGAAGTTGGAGCCAAAGTCCGAATAATCCTCAAAACGCCCAGCAAGCTGCACGTTCCAATTTTCGTACACGTCAACATCAAGCTCAACATACGCCGAAACGTTGCTGCGCGAATTGCTCTGGGTCACATCAATGCCGCCGATGGTCGGCTGAAAGCCCGGAAACACCGAGGCTCCCGGTGGTGCCACAAGCGTGCTCGTATTGAGCGGATTGTTCTCGTTAACGCGCACAGTGCCTGAAATATAGCTATCGGGCTCGCCTGCATTTATCTGATAGGTCTCACGCCGATATTCCGCCCCGAAAGACAGGGTCACCCGAGAAAAACCAGCCATCTCAAGATCACGGCTCAAATCAAGATTGCTAACCCACTGCGTATAGCTAACGCCGCCAGCGTCAAACTCCGTGGGGCTCGCTGCACCCAGCGATGCATTGATCGAATCGACCACACGGTAATCAACCTTGTTGCGACCATATTGCGTGGAAAGGTCAAACCTCCAATCGCCTAGGTCACCCTTCAGCCCTCCGGTTAGCGAAAAATCCTCAGATGTTGGGTTGATGAGTGGCAGAAAACCGTCTGGATAAATCGAAGGAACGTTACGATTATCGCTAGGCCGCCGGAAGAACCCCGCCGAAAACCCCTCACGCCATGCATAGCTACCCATCGCATAAAGCTGCACGCTATCATTTACCGGAATTCCAGCATTGATGAAGGTGCTGACATCCTGCGTATCGGGGTCACCAAAAATATGCGTCAGACGCTCAGCGCCCACTTCGCGCGGATCAAATACACCACCCACCACATTATACTGCTCGCGCCGGTCAAAGCCGGAACGATTGGTCGCGTCACGGTCACGATACTCCACCGTGATATTGGCAAAGCCTTCTTTGCCCAGCGGCAGCCCGATGTTGGAGCTAAGCGTCAACTGGTTGCCGTCATTTACCCGGCGATCTTCGCCAGTCGTCACCGCCAGCGTGCCATCCGGCGCCCGCGTTGGCTGACCCGTGGCGGAAAGCACCAACCCTGTCACTTCGGGAACCCCGTCAACCCGCGTTCTATAGCCGCCATAGGTCGCTGCAAATCGCGCGCCTGAGCGAGCTTCATTCAACTGGAAGTTGATCACGCCGGCAATCGCATCAGAGCCATATTGTGCTGCTGCGCCATCACGCAGCACTTCCACGCGAGACAGGGCAGCTGCTGGAATATTGTTGATATCCACGGCCTGCGTACCACGACCCACTGAGCCGTTAATATTGACCAGCGCAGACGCATGACGGCGCTTGCCATTCACCAACACCAAGGTCTGATCCGCCCCAAGCCCGCGCAGCGTGGCAGGACGCACCGTATCTGTGCCGTCGGTCAAGGACGGCTGAGGAAAGTTAAAGCTGGGCACCAGATCGCGCAACAGCCGCGCGGTTTCGGTAAAGCCCGATTGGCGCAATTGCTCGCCGCCGATCACATCAATAGGCACCGCACTGTCCGCTACGGTGCGGTCCGTCCGGCGCGAGCCGGTCACGATGATCATATCGCCACCGTCTTCAAACGCAGTGGCTTGAGCCTGGGCCTGCTCCTGAGCCTGAACCATAGACGGCAAAGAAAGTGTCGCGAGAAGAAGTAGCTTGATACGCATTAGCCCGTCTTATTCACCGGACCGGGTTTATCGGGGTGGCGAACGTAGCTTAACTCTCTGATCTGATGTAGAGAATGGGTGTCGACGCCATTCTATTCATCCGGACAGAAAGTGCCACGCCTGCCATGTC
>Ga0209702_10005339_pt1 | contig 17616 bp, 10 predicted proteins | sample FRY01_FD_187210 | JGI IMG/M metagenome (GOLD analysis project Ga0209702, IMG submission 187210) | Freshwater microbial communities from Lake Fryxell liftoff mats and glacier meltwater in Antarctica - FRY-01 (SPAdes) (version 2) | ecosystem: Environmental > Aquatic > Freshwater > Ice > Glacier...
AAAACAATAAAAATAATAATTTGTGATGCATACAATCTGATCAATTTCGTCAAATAATGCACACCAAATCAAAAATTAAACATTGTAATATTCACATAATCAAAATTTTAGGTGTTTTTATTGAACCCTAAATATACATCTTCAATGTCTATGCCTTGCATCCGCCCCATTTCTGACTTTTTGAGTGAGCCCTACTTCAGTAATCCAAAAAAGCCATTGATTTGTTAGATTGCCTTAGATTAAAAACAAATGGGCCTCCTCGGTATCGAAGAAGCCCATCTGAAAAAAAATTAACTCAACGTAATTAAGCTGGAATAAGTTCGAATAAGATATTCTTGATTTTGGCTTCAATCTCCTCCATCAATTCAGGATTGTCATGTAGAAGTGTTTTAACGGCTTCTCGTCCTTGACCAAGCTTTGTTTCTTCGTAACTAAACCAAGAACCACTTTTCTTGATTACATTTTTATCAACTCCAATGTCGATGATTTCACCAATGCGAGAAATGCCTTCCCCATAAATGATATCGAATTCAGCTTGACGGAAGGGAGGTGCTACTTTGTTTTTCACAACCTTCACACGCGTACGATTACCTACGACGGTTTCCCCGTCTTTAATTTGACCTATACGACGAATATCAAGTCTAATGGATGCATAAAACTTTAATGCGTTACCACCAGTAGTTGTTTCAGGGTTACCGAACATAACTCCGATCTTTTCACGCAACTGATTAATAAAGATGCACGTACTTCCTGTTTTGTTAATGGTAGCTGTGAGCTTTCTAAGCGCCTGAGACATCAAACGAGCTTGTAATCCCATTTTTGAATCGCCCATTTCTCCTTCAATTTCACTTTTGGGAGTAAGTGCTGCAACGGAGTCAATCACAATGATATCAATTGCGCCTGAACGAATCAGATTATCAGCAATTTCGAGTGCTTGCTCGCCATTATCTGGTTGTGAAATTAAAAGATTTTCAACATCAACACCTAGTTTTTCAGCGTAGTAACGGTCAAAAGCGTGCTCCGCATCAATAATTGCAGCAATTCCTCCCGCTTTCTGGGCTTGTGCAATAGCATGGATAGCAAGCGTTGTCTTACCTGATGATTCTGGACCGTAAATCTCAATGATTCTTCCTCTTGGAAGACCGTGAACACCGAGAGCAATATCTAATGCTATTGAGCCTGTAGGGATTACTTCCATCGGTTCAATAGCACTATCTCCCATTTTCATAATGGTGCCTTTCCCGTATGTCTTATCTATTTTATCGATAATTACCTGAAGCGCTTTCAGCTTTTCGACATTGGTATCTTTTGCCATGAGGTTAGTTTTTCAATTAGTTTGCCACAAAATACGTCAAAAGAAACGTAGCTATGACAGATGTGAATAAATATTATTTTACAAATACCTGAAGTAGTAGAATTGGCGAGGCTTTATCAGCCTATTTGTGCAGCGTGATTTTTCGTATCAACCTTGTTAATTACCTTTTCTATGACACCTTTCTCGTCAATAACAAACGAAGTGCGAATAATTCCCATGTATTCCTTTCCCATGAATTTCTTCAAGCCCCAGACTCCATATGCCTCGGCCAACTTTGTTTCAGTATCCGCAATCAACCTGAAAGGTAATTGGTATTTATCAATAAACTTTAGATGAGACTTTTCCGAATCAGGACTAACCCCAATCACATCATATCCTTTAGAAAGTAAGTCGTCATAATTATCTCTCAAATTACAAGCTTCAGCAGTGCAACCAGGTGTACTGTCTTTAGGGTAAAAATACAACAGCACCTTTTTGCCCTTATATTCTTCCAAGGATACTGATTTACCATGCTGATCGACTCCAAAAAAGTCTGGAGCTTTTTGTCCTTCTTTAATTTCTGACATATCTAATGAACTTTAGTTTCGAGCTTTTTAACGGGTTTCTGAGGTTTTTGTTTAACTTTCAAATCGGGCTTTTTCAGTGATTTTGAGTAATAGGTACAAAATTCCTTCAAACCACAATGAGCACAATTTGGCTTCCTTGCTAAACAAATATACCTTCCGTGCAAGATTAGCCAATGGTGAGCGATAGGAATGATATCCGCAGGAAAATACTTTACTAATTGCTTTTCTGCTTGCAGAGGGTTTTTAGCATTTACTGTTAAACCAATTCTCGCCGAGACCCGAAAAACGTGAGTATCAACGGCCATTGTTGGCTTATCGTAAACTACGGAGGCAATTACATTCGCAGTCTTACGCCCAACTCCGGGCAACTTTACTAAATCGTCAACTTCAGATGGAACAACTGAGTTAAATTCTCCTACTAATTTCAAGGCCATTCCCACAAGATGCTTCGCCTTGTTGTTGGGATATGAAATAGAACGGATGTAAGAAAAAACCTCATCTACACTCGCCGAAGCTAGGGTTTCTGCATCTGGAAATCGTAGAAATAGTTTGGGTGTGGTAAGATTTATTCGCTTGTCGGTGCATTGTGCAGATAATATAACTGCAACCAAAAGTTGAAACGGGTTATCGTAAATTAATTCTGTTTCGGCGATTGGCTGATTTTCTGCAAACCAAGCGATAACTTTCTGGTACCGTTCTTTTCGATTCATCCCACAAAAAAACAAAAATCCCGACAGAGAGCGGCCATCGGGATTAAAAGAAAAACAAAACCAAGCTAATTTAAAATGACCTCAAAGGATTTCCCAGTTGAGGACGGCTCTAATATTCGCAGTGACTTAGAATAATTTAAAATTGAATTGATTATCTCAGAAGAAGCTGATGTTTTAGGAAAACTCATCATTGATTTTGAATCCATAATTTCATCTAACTCACAGCGCAACTCTTGGCATGACTGCAATTCTTCTTGCAATTCTCTAGATTCAACTTTTGACATTTCATGGTAGGCAAAGCGAACTAAATCTTCAGGTGTAAAAATTTTATGCATAGGCTGATTTAAGAATTTAGAAAAAAACGTATTTCAATAACTCATATTGCATCCATTGGAAATTATTTTTCATAAGCCTTTTTGATGTAAGGTGAAATAAGTAAAAGGCTAACGCTCACATATCTTTCTTATTATCTTGCGGGTATCATGAGGGCAATCATTCACACTATCTTTCTTCTATCGTTTTTGACTTTAGGGTCAATCGTATCCAATGCACAAGTATCTCAATTAGCATTTGAACGAATTCCTGGTCAGAAATGGCTTTATCAGAGAAATATAACATGTTTAATCCAATCGCCCAAAGGGTACATGTGGTTTGGGACTAAAAACGGACTCTATCGTTTTGATGGATATTCTGTTAAAGAATTTAAACACGATGCACATAATATCAATTCAATTAGTCACAACAATGTGAATTGCATTTATGCTGACAAGTCAGGTGTTATTTGGATTGGTACTTGGGGAGGATTAAGTCGCTTAGACCCAAACAATGCCAGTTTTACAAGATATAAATATGACCCACGAAATATTAAGTCATTATCAAATAATGATGTTCGAGCAATTAATGAAGATCAATTTGGGAACTTGTGGATTGGTACATTTGGCGGCGGATTAAATAAGTTTGATCGACTTACAGGGGAGTTTACAGTTTATCAATACTCGACACAAACAGCAGGTTCTATTACAAGTAATTACATAAATACATTAGTAAGGGATAAAAAAGGTGATTTGTGGATTGGTACGCGACGCGGGATTAATAAATTGGAACCAGAAAATGCTCGCTTTACCTCGTATCAGAGCATGAGCAAAGAAACCGAAGAGCAATCGGCAACCAACATTGCCTGTATTTATGAAGATTCGAAAAGTCGTATATGGTTTGGGACTTTGGGAGGTGGACTCTGGAAGCTTGATAGGCGCACTGGTAAAATGGAGGTCTATATTCACGATGCAAAAAATCCATCTTCCATAAGCAGTAACACAATTTATAGTATCACTAGCGATGATGAATCGACACTTTGGATTGCTACACCTGAAGGATTAAATTTGATGGATATAAATTCAGGAGAATTACAATTAATTCAAAATAATCCTGGAAATCCAAACAGTCTTCAAAATAATGATGTTCGCCATCTATTTCAAGATAGAGCTGGTGTTATGTGGGTAGTTTCGGTTGAAGGCGTTAATATCTACAGTAAGCTATCAGGAAGGTTTAATAAGTTTCAAAGAAATCCAAGTGAACCCACTAGCTTATCGAGCAATATTGTAAATACTTTTTTTGAAGCTAATGATGGCGCCATTTGGATAGGGACACGAGATGGATTAAATAAATTCAACCGAAAATCAAGAAAGTTTGAAACGTTTATTCTTGAATCGGAAAATAAGGAAGACGCAATAAGTAATGAAATAAAATCACTATTAATCGACTCAAAAAATAGATTCTGGATTGGAACTACGAATGGATTGAATTTACTAGATCAGGAGACTGGAAAGGTAAAGGTTTTTCGATACGACCCTGTTAATCCAAACAATTTAAATAATGAAATTCATACACTCATCGAAACCAGAAATGGTGAGATTTGGGCAGGAATTAGACGAGGTCTTGTAAAATTTGATCCAACAACCGGATATTTTACATTATTCAGACCAGATCCATTGGTGTCTGATAATCAAATCTCCAATAGTGTTTATACAATTTTGGAAGACCGCTTTGGGAATTTCTGGATCGGTACACTTGGAGGTGGATTAAGTGAATTTAGTCGTGATAAAAGATCCTTTAGATCCTATAGAAATAAGCCAACGGATACGACAAGCATCTCGCACAATTCAGTTATCTCATTGCATGAAGATCAATTTGGATTTTTCTGGGTTGGAACTTATGGAGGAGGGCTTAATAAAATGGATAGAAAGTCTGGACGATTTATTAATTATAGTGCCAGAAATGGACTGCCCGATGATATAATCTATAGCATTCTGGAGGACAAAACTGGCAGTTTGTGGATGAGTACAAATACGGGTTTAGTTAAATTTGATACAAAATCTAAAACGTTCAGGAATTATGATGTTTTAGATGGATTACAAAGTAATGAGTTTACAATAGGCTCTGCGCTGCGCTGCAGGAGCGGAGAAATGATTTTTGGCGGTATTTCTGGATTTAATATGTTTTATCCCGATAGCATTCAGGAAAATAATTATGTACCGCCAACTGTTATTACACGATTTAAAGCTTTAGAAAAAGAAATAACTTTATCTGAAAGTCAAATAGAACTTGCTTACAATCAAAACTATTTAACGTTCGAGTTTTCCTCATTAAGTTTTGCTTTAACTGATAAAAACCAATTTGCCTATAAGCTTGAAGGTTCAGACGATGATTGGATATATTGTGGAAATAGAAGATTTGTTTCTTATTCTAATTTAGGACCAGGGGAATATGTTTTTCACGTTAAAAGTTCAAATAGCGATGGATTATGGAATGAAGCAGGAACTTCCGTCAAATTTAAAATTGACCGCCCATTCTGGAAAACCTGGTGGTTCATTTTAATTGGTGTTTTAATTATTATTGCTATTCTCTATTTTGGCTTTAGATACCGCGTTTCGAGCATCAATAATCGGAATCAATTGCTGGAGGAAAAGGTTAGTCAGCGAACATTAGAATTCGAGAAGGCAACTGAAGAAGCTCAAGCTGCCAAAGAAGCAGCTGAAAAAGCCAGCAGATCTAAGTCAGGCTTTTTGGCTAATATGAGTCACGAAATTAGAACTCCTTTAAATGGAATTTTAGGTTTTACTGATTTACTGATTCGAAATGATCCAAGTGAAGATGATAAAAAATATCTTGAATTAATTAGAACTTCAGGTGATACCTTACTCAATTTATTAAGCGATATTCTTGACTTAAACAAAATTGAACAAGGCAAATTAACCATAGAGGAAATTAGATTTAATTTTATTGATGCAGTAAAACAAACGCTAATTCCTTATCAGTACAGAGCGAATGAAAAAGGATTGCAGTTTATGGTTAGCTTCGACCCTCGCATTCCTGAAGTAGTTTTAGGAGATCCCACGAGAATTAAGCAGTTAATCATAAATCTGGTTTCAAATTCAATTAAATTCACTGAAACTGGTGGTATCTCAGTCGATTTTAGCGTGGATAAAGATCCAAGTGGAACTCAAAATTTCTTTTATTTAAAAGGTACTGTAACCGATACTGGAATTGGTGTTCCACTTGAAAAACAGTCAATGATTTTTGACAGTTTCACTCAGGCAGATGGCACCTTTACAAGAAAATATGGAGGTAGCGGTTTGGGCCTTTCAATTGTTAAACAATTATTAAGATTGATGAAGGGATCGATAGAATTAATTAGTCCGGTTACACAGCCAATATTTATATCAAAAAACCCAGGGGCAACATTCCAATTTAAACTGAAGCTGCAAGCACAGTTACCAAATAATGATGTTGATAGCAAATCAAATTCAAATCAAACCGGCGAAAAACTAAAATTCACTGAGAAATACAGAATACTCTTGGTAGAAGACAATCAAATAAATCAGCTTTTAGCAATGACAATTTTGCAGAATTTTGGTATTGAAGTAATAACTGCTGATGATGGCCAGCAAGGTGTTGACAAGATTAAAGATGAAGACTTCGATTTGGTTTTAATGGATGTTCAAATGCCTGTAATGAATGGATACGAGAGTACAGCTGCAATTAGAGCAATGGGCATGCAAATACCAATCATCGGACTTACAGCTAACGTCTACAAAGAAGACATTGAGAAATGCTTTGAGTCAGGTATGAATGCACATTTAGGAAAACCATTTACCGAAAGCACATTGTTCAATGAATTGAAAAAATGGCTCGATTAAAATAAACATTTCTTTGTTATTATTATAAATAACATGGCTAAAAAAAATAATGAGAAATGAAAAAATTTATGGAGACAGCACACTCAATTAATTCAATTGATCTATTGGCGCAAAGTGGCAACCGATTTTATAAAGCGAGTTTGATTTTAGTTGCAATATATGGCTTCTTCTTCTCTGTTTTAGATTTTACACTTGGTGACCATTTGCAATCAGCAATAAATATTACGCTGGTGCCAGTGGCACTGATATCTTATCTACTTTTTAAAGCAGGGAATACAATTACCTCTAAGGTCTTGAATTTAAGCTTTGTTATAATTATAATATCATTGCATTCCTTGATACGCAGCCCGCAATCGATGATTCTGGCCTTCTTTATTCCCGTAATAGTTAGCATCTTAATTGTGTTTCAGGGTGAAACTAGAAGAATTGGGTATTTTCTGACATTTTTCGTAATAATAGTATTTGTATTATTAATTACTACCAAATACAGCATTAATGATGGTACTATACTAACCGCTGATCTTATTAGGCGTGAATGGATGATGAATCTTCCTGGTGCTTTGGTCGTTACAATTTGGGAAGTAATATTCATTTTATCAATAAATAATTCTATCCAAAATGAGTTATTAGCAAAAACTCATGATTTAAGTAAAATTAATGATTCTTTAAATTCGATTATCAAAACAAGAGAGAAATTAATTTCGATTTTATCTCACGATTTTAGAGGACCCGTAATTAGTATTAAAGCAGGTTTAGAAATGCTTTATGAAGATGAATTAGATACCATTGAAGAAATTAACCCTCGAAAGAAAAAGATATATACAGAATTAATAAAAAAGACTAAATCAACAATTAAATTAATGGATGATTTATTGCTTTGGTCTAGGAGTCAAACAAGTCAGATAAATTGCGAAACTGAGATAAATTCACTTGAGGAAATTGAAGAAATCTTAATTGACTATTGCGGTTTTCATTCAGGTGCTAAAAATATAACATTCAATATTGACATTCCGAAGAAAGGCAGTGTTTTGAGTGACAAAAAACTATTGAATGGAATTTTGCTAAATCTCATTTCTAATGCTGTTAAATTCTCGAACACTAACGGCCATATTGATGTCTTAGCTAAACATAATGAAAACCAATGGACGTTTTCAATTGCTGATAACGGAATTGGGATAGAGAAAGAAGTTTTAGAACGAATTCAAAATGGTCAATACTATACTTCCAATGGGACAGATAATGAGCGAGGTCATGGTTTAGGTTTGCAACTGGTTCGCGAGTTTTTAGATAAACATGATTCTAATTTAAAGATTACTTCTGAAGTAGGAAAAGGAACAACGATGTCGTTTAATTTAAGTGCGGCTTGATACACAGTAGCCCAAAACATCAAAACTATCAGGATTTTACACCCCGAAATTTATCTTTTGTTGTCATCTATATGAACTGTATATTTGCAGCCCATTTGGCCTCGTAGTTCAATGGATAGAATAGAAGTATGTTAATCTAAGTCGCGAGTTTGCCTTTACTATAGTTATTTATATTGGTTTCATAGTTCAACGGATAGAACGAGCGTTTCCTAAACGCTAGATGAAGGTTCGATTCCTTCTGAGACCACATAACTTTTACTTTTTCCCAATATTCAGCTGAGTAAAAATTTCAACTAAGATTATTGGTAGTAATAGATTCTGAATGAGCTCCCTCATTCACGATAAGCGATGTATTGTATTAAAGAAGCGTTTAAGCCCATATTGCTTGATTATTATGCTAGCTATTAACTTACCACAGAAGTGTAGCCGTTTTATGACTTCCTATGGTCTGTTTAATCTGAGAGTAAAATTGTATAATATATACAGAGTACCTCAAATATTCCCGAAACAATAATTTAACTCCCTTAACAACAAGGCATAAGTAGGGTCCACTTAAAAACACCTAAAACTTTGATTATGTGAATATTATAATTTTTAATTTTTGATTAGGTGTGCATTATTTGACCAAATTGATCAGATTGTATGCGTCTCAAATTATTATTTTTATTGTTTTCTAGAATTTAGCTTAGCCAGCAAAACGCCATCTGCTTCGTTAAGAGTATTTTGAAGTACTATTTGTACGTCAAAAAATCCTCTTGTCTCGCATCTAACGTGTTTCTGACTTTTTAAGTGAACCCTAAGTAAGGGTCGAATACAAACGCACAAGAGCAGGATAATTAAAGGAAGGATATTCCAGCCCTTCTATAGGCTTAGCCAATGAACTATATATTGAATGAGGGTTTTAAAGCTTGTTAACAGTCACACCAATACTAAATATTTTCATTCTATTTTCACTACGCCACGCTTTGGCGCATCTGCCCACTATCATTGCACTGACACTAATTAAATAGAAAATCGAAATTTGATTTATGTATAAATCTTAAAGCGTAATAAAGTCTTTGGCATAATCTCTTGACTAGTTTAAAGTTTTATTTTTCACTCTAAATAAATCGAAATGAACCTAGGTTACTCATATAGATATTATTCAAACTTGTTAAATCAAAAAAAAGATACTGGGAAAATTATAGGATTGATTCCTATTCCAAACGGAAGACCATACCAGTTTATCGTAAGCACAGTTCTAGTGTTTAATTTACTGGGTGTTATGCTAAATGAGAACTATTTTATATTGCAAACATTGAGTTTATTCCTATGCTTCGATTACTTCTTTAGATTTAAGCTACGGGAAGACATGCTTGATCGATGTGTATGTGACGAGGTATACATGGATTACAGAGCGGAGGTTGAGGAAGAGATACTTAACGATGAAGATCGCCTAGGCATATTTGACTGGAATTATGGAATGAAAGCTTGCAAGCCATCTTTTATACAAAACGTCAAATATTACAATAAAGAGGTGTTAGAAATAATAGCTTTTGAGGTTGTAATGTATACTCTTATTTTTTAAAAATCGGATTATGCGAAATTACTTTGACCATTAGGATGCCTAGTAAGTTGATTTTATTTTAGCAGGGTTCGCTTGAAATTTATCGGCTTTTTTTAAATTGCTGTATTATGATCTTTTTTAACAGCTCCTACTTTGACTTTATTTGGAACAATTATCGCCCATAATTGGCTGGAAAAGAACCTTCATTCCTCGATAATCTTTGAAAAGCAGGAATCAGATAAAAAAGGATCGAAATTAAGAGATGAAGAAGTGTTGTATAAATCAGATGGCCTTCATGTTTTATAAGATTTTTTTGATAACCCTAAAATTCAAACAACATTAGATTGGATGAGAAAAAGGTTGCTGTTTTCATAAATTGAGGTTATTGATATGACGGAGCTAGATCCTTCTGAACTCGGGATGCACAACTGCCTCAAAAACGACATACTTGGCACAAAGGGGAGGACGAATTTCCCAAACAACAGTAAATCCAATATAATTAACTTGAAGGATAATGAGATTTTAAAAGACTGGTTATGCGAAGTTAAAATCAAGTTGTTATAATTAACTTCTTTACTCCTTCTTGTTAAGTTAGCTACTAAAGTGGGCTAAATACTTATCTTACTTAAATTCTTGCAAATTAAATATACATTTAGTGATTGATTTCATTATCTTATTTCATTCTGCTAAATAGAACGCGATTTTACGCCTTCAATTCAACTGAACATACCTTACAATTTGATTCCAGGCCATTTTTTCATAGAAATCAAAATTGTTACTATAAGGATACCACTCAGGGAAAAGTAGAGGTGACTCATCGTGTACAGGAGGTTGAATTATTACCCTTGCCCAAGGGAAGGTTCTTAACGATAGTTCATCTATCAAATGATCATCTGAAATGATGAGCAATACCTTTTCTACGGAATCAATTATAGTGGTAAAAAAACCACTCATTAGTTTTGCATAGTCTTCGCTCCCTTTAGTGTACGTTTCGGAGAAAAGATAATCTATCCCGAAATCTATTGTTACCTGCATGAATGCTAGGGTATCGCCTTTGCAATAAATCGAAGTCACAAAAGTCCAAGGTGTTTTATCTTCCATTTTCAGATTTTATTAAATTATTTATTCCTGATTAAAGCTATTAAATTGATACTTTTATTTACATTTAAAATGGGTGTTCGGGATCTTTCCACAAATGCTTAACTCCGATCCAAGGCGAATTTTCCCAATCGAATGATTGATCTATTTTTTGAAGATTAATATCATTCATATTTGAAGGAAATCTAGGTGAATATGAAATATACGGTGCTCTTTCTACTTCAATTCTTTTACCATGTAATCTCCATTGGTCTGCAATTTTCATTTTACTTGAATTAGGTAAACCATGAAGCTTTTTAATGGTTAGTGAATCGGAATAAAAAGTTGTTTCTTCATCTATCACCACAAATACTCGATATTCACCAACCTTATCTGACTTACGATACAATTCATAGATAAGTTCACTGTTCGAGTTCATGAAATATTGGGCTTTTGAAACAGAAGAAGCCATTAAAACGAGAAACAGAATTTTATACTTCATAAGACAATAAATTTGAAATAACAGATTTGATATTGATAAGTATTACCCATTCGTAATTATCTCTAGCCTGAAATAATGGTTATTATAATAGTCTAATTTCTGCCAATGAAAAATTTAATTCACAACTCAATAACGGAATATCTAATTAAATTATTTTTAGAAAGTATGTTATTTATTTTGATGATTTAGCTTTGATATTTTATTGCAATTATACCAACATAATGTGGCAGTTTTGAACAAAAAACAAGCAAAAATAAGAGTTTGGCTACAAGGCTGACTATGACTCAACGCAATAAAAAACAATTAAACACTAAATAAATCATCCAGCAACGACACATTTTGTCGTTCTTTTGACATTATATTGCACTATATTAATTCTTCACAATGCTCCAACATCAAATCTACCTTGCCCTTTCCGGTGATTCTCCGGTGTATCATCATTCCACTGCTATTCTTGGCAATTACGTTGGACAAACATGTGTTGGTCCGCAGAAAATGTTGGAGTTATTGGAATTGCATCTTGGACTTTCGGGGCTGTTTCCGTCCGAATCCGAGCGAGTGCTAGCAGTTAAGGAAGCAATAAATCAATTACCTCCGGAGAAATTTCCATTTTCCGCTTCGTTTGCAAATGATCCGTTGGGAGTTTCTAAACGTTTGCTGAAATTATGGGATTCGTGGCGAATGTCAGGCTGGGATGAGAAAGCGCAGGATACGCTTCCAAAACGGATGAAGTATTTACAGGATATGCAAACCGTTTTTAACACCGTGGGTGATGGGAAAGTGGAACGTATTAAATTGGTGATCGAAACATTAGGGAAGTACGATTTACCTGCAATGAAAATTCATCTAATTGACTCGTTGGAGCTATTTCCATATTTGTTCCAGCAGTTATTGAAAAAGCTGGCCCCGATCGTGGAGGTTATTGATGAAGTGTATGTTCCGCAAGCGGCAGAGGGTTCCGACCTTGAACTTTTGCAAAGGGCAATTCATGCTGGGAATGGTGATGGAGCTCAATTTAAGAATGATCATTCCTTGCAAATTCTGAATTTCCCGGACGATATTCTCGCGGCAAACGCCATCAACAGTATCCGCGAAACGGACCATTGGAACCCGGTAATTGTTAGCAATGACAACAGTCTTCTCAATGGCCTTCAGCTTTCATTAAATAAGCCTGTGAGCCGCTGGCAGACCGTTTCGGGAAATGGACAGGTGTCTCAGCTATTTTTTCTCGCAACAGCACTGTTTAAAAGACCGGTGAACTCCTCGCAAGTTTTAGCATTTTTATCTGCACCTGTAACACCATTTCCTAAAACACTTGCTCGAAAGCTTCTTCGTTGTTTTGTAGAAAAGCCCGGATTTGGTAACGATAAATGGAATAAGATCATTGCAGAACACCTTGAATCCCTTCAGGAAATAGAAGGGAACCGTCGAAAGGAAAATACGATCGCCTTTTGGCTTCAGAATGATAAATACTTAGAAGATCCTTTATTAGACAAATCTCTCCTGCTGGAGATTTATTCAACGCTTGAGTCTTGGGCAACATCAGCAGCTCAGCTATCGTATTTTGATTTATACAGGGAGCAATTACAGAATCTTAGTGGCCTATGCCGGCAGCTTCGCGAAACAATTACTTTAGAAGGAGAAACGATTTCTGCAGCAAAGTTTGAACGCATTCAAGCGGAATTATTTTCAGATGTTCCCTCGTTAATTTCTGCTGCGCAGGAAGGTAGCGCCGATACAGTTGCAATGCCCGAAGGAATTTGGTCTCCCGTGCAGGAGATACTTTGGATGAATGCTGTCCGTTACGAAGCGGGAGATTATTTATCGAAATACTGGTATCAGCAAGAAAAGGATTATTTCAGAATCCAGAATCTGCCGGTGCATGATGAAAGTCACGAAAACAAGGTGTATAACTATGGTTTGAATCGCATGTTGCTGAGCGCCAAAGAGCGACTTGTAATTGTGTTACCCGGACGATTAAACGGAGCAATTGCCGCGCAGCCTTTTTGTCTGAACGAATGGGATAATTTAATTCCATTGAAGATAATTACAATAAAAGCAAATCAACTTCTTCAGGAAATTCCTTGGAAAAATAACGTTAAAATAACTGTTCCTTGTTTGCCTATTTCTTTACCTGAACCACAAGAATCTATTACAATTAAACAAGGCGATTATTCGCGTAAAACTGAATCCTTTTCTTCATTGGATAAATTATTCCAACATCCAGCGCAATGGTATATGGAGTATCAATTGGGTTTGAGATATTTGCCCGATGTTGGCTTACCTGCGGAAAATCAGTTAAAAGGAACGCTAGCAGACCGACTTGTGGAGCGTATTTTCAACGAGCCTAATCGAAATTTCAGTTGGTGGAAAAACGAAGTTCAATTTATGGAACGATTGGAAAAAGATTTCGAGATCATTCTGCAAGAAGAAGGACTACCATTTCTGGAAAAGAAAACTAAACGGTTTTTATACGATTATAAGAGGACATTATTAAACTCACTTGTTGCACTAAACCAGTTTATTACTGTTAACCAATTTAATATAAAAGCAGTTCAACATCCTATTACCGGAACAATTGGGGCTTCCGAATTTAAAGGATATGCCGATTTGGTGCTAGAAAAAAATGGCAAAGAATGTATCATTGATCTTAAATGGGCGTTCAGTTCGAAATCATATGTCGAACGACTTAAAACTGGGACAGATCTTCAATTGGCTTTGTATCAATGCATGGGGGAAAACTCGAATTGTTCTGGTTATTTCTTACTTAATGAAGGTAAAATGTTTATGCGGGAAGATGATGTCACTGCACAATTAAAACAATTGACATTGGTGAATGCAGATCCTGAAACTAGTGCAAAAATCATTCTTCAAAAAGCAGAAAACAGCTTGCAGTTTCGTTTGGATGAATTACATAAAGGAAATGTAGAAGTAGGCTACACTTGCCTGATAGCTGAGCTTGAATATTATCAACAGATGGAAGTGGCTGAAAAAAATCTATTTCCATTATCAGAGTCAAAAGTCAAAAAGGACGAGGTTTATAAAAAGCCGCCTTATGGAGATGATTTCTATTTATTCTATGGTCAAATTAATTAAGCGATGATAAAATTTTATAATGCCGGAGCTGGATCTGGTAAAACGCATACATTAAGTGAGGAGCTCGCAGATTTTATCATTGAACAAAACGGATCGCCTTCCCAGGTAATTCTTACCACGTTTACAATTAAAGCGGCAGAAGAATTGAAGGAACGCGTAAGAAAAGCGTTGTTGCAAAAAGGCGAGACAGCAAAGGCAGCAGAGATGTCTAATGCCTTGATTGGCACTGTTAATTCTATTTGTAGCAGACTGGTTGAGAAATATGCACTTGAAGAAGGGCTGAGTCCAGAACTGCGGGTGTTGGATGAAATTTCTGCAAAGATATTCTTTGATGAATTTGTAAATAATTCTGTAGATGATGTGGTTTTTATTGAATTAAATAAATTATCTCAACGGTTTTCTGCCTATGAGAAAGTGGAAGGTCAATTCAATGCTATTGACAAGCTACGAACTTCTTGGCCGGGAATGGTAAAAGCATTGGCAAGCCGTTTCAGGGCATATAATTTCGATAAAGAAAATTCAGACAATTCGAAGATTGAAACGATTGAATTAATAAAACAGTTTTTACTGACTGACGCTAAAAAATCAATTGCACATATCTGGAAAAAAATAAGTGAAACGAAGGACTTTAACTTCGAAGGGAAATTAACCCAGAAAGATGAAGCCGCTCTAGCTGCGCTGGAAAACCTAAGAAGAAAAATAAAGATACAGGATCAGGTTTGTTGGGATGATTTCATGAAAACGTCAGGCAGCTTAGGAAAACAAGGAGCGCAAAATAATCCTTGGCTGTTGGAAATTACGGAACTCTGTGCTGAATTTCACCAGAGTCCTGAGTTTGCTTCAGAATACTGTCGATTTATTGAATTAATTTATGACACAGCTTTTGAGCTTATCCACGGTTATCAGGTGTATAAGCAGGAACGTGGTTTAATTGATTTTTCAGACCAGGAATTATTATTTCTAAAAATGTTGAAGAGCAATCCATTTATAAAGAAAGAAATTTCAGAGACATTCCGCCTGGTAATGGTAGACGAATTCCAAGATAGTAGCCCTGTTCAAATTGCACTATTCAATACTTTAAAGGATCTGGTACCTAAAAATGTATGGGTTGGTGATCCGAAACAAGCCATTTATGGATTTCGCGATTCGGATAGTGAGTTATTTAATATCACACTAAATGCGGTAAAAGAGAACCCCGATAATGAAATTAAATTTTTGCCTAATAGTCATCGCTCACGTCAAGGAATTGTAAATGCAGTCAATTCTATTTTTAAAGGAATATTTCATGATTTAATTCCAGAAGAACATATTATTCTTTGTCCTTCGGCAAAAATTAATTCTCTTGCTAGTGGATACGAAACACCGGCAATTCAAATTCCTTTTTATAATGATAAAAACCTAGAGGAATATTATGGTTCGCTTGCCATTTATGTGAAAAATATATTACAATCAGAATTGAAGGTTTTTGATAAAAAGCTGGATACTTTCCGAAATATTCGCGGTGGAGATATTGCTTTGTTATTCCGCGGCAATGCCCCAGCTCAAACGATGGCTTCCATATTAATAGCTCAAGGAATAGAAGTCTCCTGTGAAGCAGTAGGATTGCAGCAACAGGCGGAAATCCTTTGGATTAAATGCCTTATCCGTTTGGTTATTAATCAAAATGATCCACTGGCGATAGCAAACCTTGCGCTGCTTGAAAATTCAACTTCTAACGTGGAACAGCTTCTTGCTGAACGCCTACAATACATCGAAGAAGAAAAAGCAGAATCTTGGATCGAGCGTTCATCGGTGGCTACCTTGTTGTCTGCGCAAATAAAACTTTTGGAGCAGATGCCCTTGCTTCAGGCGATCAATCACCTTATCACCGCCAGCTCACTTCCACGTTACTGCGTTCAATGGGGCAAGCAGGAGCAGCGTATGTCCAACATCAGCAAGGTAATTGAATTAGTGGCAGAATACCAGCAACAATGCGGTATCATGGGGCTAGCTGCAACATTTACCGGCTTCTTGAATTATCTTTCGGATGCCAATACTCTGCCTCCATCAGAGAGTGAGAATGCCGTAACATTAATGACGGTGCATAAAGCAAAAGGTCTTGAATGGCCGATGGTAATTGTTGCAAAACTAAGCTCGTCTGATCAAGACAGTCGAGTTATTTTCAACACTATCCATGTGCAACACCCAGCCCAACTTAACCCAGATAATATTTTAAATGGACAGAAAATCATTTACATGCCTTGGCCTTTTTCTCTGACTAAAAATGTTCCTGAAAGCCTCGCTGCTTCTGCTTTAGTATTAGATGAAAGGCTCAATGCTACAAATAACTTCGGTAAGGAAGAAGACCGTTTGCTGTATGTTGCTTTAACACGTGCGCGCGATTATCTTGTGTTACCACATAATAAGAAAGAAAGCGGATGCCTGATAGAGAAAGAGCGATTCGGAACTCCAGGACTTTTTACCGAAGATCATTGGTCAAACATAAAGGCGGAGGCAAAAGAAGTCCAACAAATAATAAACATCGAAGGACATGAAATGCTTATCCAATCCTTTCCGTGCTATTCAGATCAAACTGTAGCGGAAATAATTAATCAGCAAGAACTTACATTTTACATCCCCGGAAAACCAGAAGAAATAAAGTTACATGCAAAACGATTTATCAGTCCGTCGATGGCGGAAACTACCATAGATAACGTATCCATAAAACAATTAAATTTCCAACAAAGTATTTTGCCATTGACAGGTTTAACTGATAAATTATATGCGCGCATCGGAACCTCGATTCACAATGCGTTCGCAAGCTGGAAATATGAATTACCGCTGGAACAGAGAATCAATGTCCTCCAACAATTAATAAAAAGAATGCAGCTAGAATTACATATTAATTCTGCAGAATTAGATGAACGATTCCTTGGTTTTTGGGAATTTATTAAATCAAATTACAATCCTTTAAATCATGTTAAAGAATTATCTATTAGTCAAGTTACTGATAAAAATGGATTGGTGACAAGTGGTATCGCAGACTTAGTTTTAGAATTAGAGGATGGATTGATTTTGATCGACCACAAAACATTTCCCGGACATTTTGAAAGCATGGTATTAGACCCAAGCAATGATCATTACGCAGGTAATTATGCAACACAATTGCGGATGTATCAAGAATTGCTGGAAAAATCAACAGGTAAAAAAGTAATTGCTAAATTGTTACATTATGTGGTGCAAGGGAGATTAGTGGAGGTTA
>Ga0209702_10005343_pt1 | contig 17601 bp, 16 predicted proteins | sample FRY01_FD_187210 | JGI IMG/M metagenome (GOLD analysis project Ga0209702, IMG submission 187210) | Freshwater microbial communities from Lake Fryxell liftoff mats and glacier meltwater in Antarctica - FRY-01 (SPAdes) (version 2) | ecosystem: Environmental > Aquatic > Freshwater > Ice > Glacier...
GACGAGGATCCACAGCAGGCCAGCCGCCAGGATAAGTGTACCGATGCTGGAGATGACATGATAGCTTTGGAATTCTGGCGCGTATTCGGCATAACGGCGTGGCATACCCTGCGAACCGAGCATGAACTGGGTGAAGAAGGTCATGTTAAAGCCAATGAAGACGAGGAGGGCGCCGACTTGTGCGGCCCTCTCGTTGTACATCTTGCCGAACATCTTCGGGAACCAGTGGTGCAGGCCAGCCAAGAGCGCGATGACCGTGCCGCCCATCATCACATAGTGAAAGTGAGCCACGACGAAGTACGAATCGTGGAAGTGGACGTCGACGGAGAGAGCGCCGAGAAAAATACCAGTCAAACCACCGATACCAAAGGTAAAGAGAAAGATGATGCCGTACAGCATCGGCGCGTTGAACGTAATGACGCCTTTATAAAGGGTCGCCACCCACGAGAACATCTTAATGGCCGTCGGGACCGCGACCGCGAAGGTCAGGAAGCTAAAGAACGCCGCCGCAAAGTCGGACTGCCCGGACACGAACATGTGGTGACCCCACACTAGGAAGCTGATGACGGCGATGGCGACCGAGGAGAGCGCGATGGCCTTGTAGCCAAAGATGTGTTTTTTCGAGTGGATCGCGATGACCTCGGAGATGATGCCGAAACCGGGCAAGATCATGATGTAAACGGCTGGGTGGCTGTAAAACCAGAAGAAGTGCTGGAAGAGCACCGGGTCGCCGCCCCACTTCGGGTTGAAGATGCCGAGCTGGAAGGCATTCTCGATGAGGAGCAGGAGGACCGTGATGGCGAGCACCGGTGTCGCGAGGATCTGAATAACCGCGGTGGAGTAGATGGCCCAGATAAAGAGGGGCATCCGGTTCCAGGTCAGACCAGGGGCGCGCATCTTGTGGACGGTGACGACGAAGTTGACGCCGGTCAGGATGCTGGAAAAGCCGAGGACAAAGACCCCGAAGGTCGCCAGAATAAGCGGCGAGACCGCGGACCCGTCCTTCACCGAGTAGGGGGTGTAGAAGGTCCAACCGGTGTCGAGGCTGCCCGCGAGGATAGCGATCAGCAAGATGACCGTACCGGCGACCCAGAAGTAGAAACTTAGGAGATTAAGCCTTGGAAAGGCCACGTCTTTCGTCCCTAGCATGAGGGGCAAAAAGAAGTTCCCGAGGGCGCCTGGGATGGCCGGGATGATGAACACGAAGACCATCAGGGCGCCGTGCAGCGTGAAGACCTTATTGTAGAGCTCGCGGCCGAGCTCGGACTCGGGCGTCATGAGGTCGATGCGGAACACGACGGCCAAAATACCGGCCGCCAGAAAAGCTGCCAGCGTCCCGACCATGTACATGATGCCGATACGTTTGTGATCGACTGTAAATAGCCAAGACTTGAGCCCGCGCTTTGCGCGATAGAAGTCGGGCTCCTCATCGCCGTGGTGACCGTGACCGGCCGTACCTTCTAGGGTCGTCGATGCCATGCTGTGTTACCCCTTTCCCTTAACCAGCGCCCTCTTAGGCGCGCCGGCATCTTTATTAGTGTGTTGTGCTGAAAGCAAAGGCCCGGACGCTGATGCGCCGTTCGGGCTTACTCAGTCTTCAGGCTCTTCATGTAGTCGATAAGGGCCGAGAGCTCGTCTTCGGTCATGCGACCCTTATAGCTGGGCATGTTCTTGCCGCTGAAACCATCGACGATGACCTTCTGAGGCTCGATGATGGACTCGCGGAGGTAGTTGTCATCCACCGCGATCGGGCCCTTGTTGGTGTTCTCGTTCCGTCCGAAGACCCCATGAAGGTTGGGCCCGACGATGACACCCTGCTCGGGCTTGACGCCGTGGCACGCAGAGCAACCCTGCTTACTGAAGAGCTTCGGCTTGTACTCGGGGTCAGCCGGATCGAGCTTGCAGCGCTGGTCTCCCCTATCGATGAAGTCCTGCCATTGCTCGGCCGTCAGGACGTGGATTGTCCCGCCCATCACCGAGTGTCCGGCGCCGCAATACTCGGTGCAGAACAACGGATATTCACCCGGCAGCGTCGGCGTCATAGTGAAGCCGGTGTACCGGTTCGGCAGCACGTCGCGCTTCACGCGGAAGGCCGGGAGCCAAAAGGAGTGGAGAACGTCGTTGGACGACATCCGGACCGTGAAGGGTTGGTCCACAGGCACATAGAAATCGACGTGCGCGCGCCCCTCGGTGTCGAAGTCGCTGGAGCACTCGCGGTCAAGCGAGGGATATCCGATCTTCCAGTTCCACTGTGAGGCGGTCACCCGAAGCTCGAGCGCGTCAGGCTGAACCGCCGAGAGGGCGGTAAAGTCCCGAAAGCCCCACGCGAAGATCACGATGAGGAGCACGGTCGGGATGGCCGACCACAAGAACTCTAGCTTGAAGCTGTGCGCCAAGGGGCTGGAACGTTGGTTGTCCGCCTTCTTGCGGTACTTGACGGCGAAATAGACCGTCGCGCCCATCAGCAGCAAGAAGAAGAAGACGCTCAACCATAGGATAAAGTTGAACAACGCGTCCACGTCGACCGCGAATTCCGAGGCTTGCGGAGGCATCCAGAATGAACTGCCGTCATTGCTCGCCAAAATGATTCCCATCATGAGTCAACCCTCAAATTTTGTTTGAGTTTCAAACAGATGCACTAAGTCGGCTGGCGCGCTCGCGGCGCCAGGCACGAAACATAAAAAAGCCAAGAATTACGGCGGCGCCACTGGCACCGATCCGCATAAATCCCCACGCGAACGCGCCGTAGCCGCCGTGCTCGCCGTCATAGGCGAAGCAGGACAGGAGGATCTTCTCTCCGAAAGAGCCGAGTTGGCCCTCGGAGGTCTCCATCAAGGCGAACTTCAGGTCCCGTGCGGGGATCTGAAGCCCAAAGAGATAACGATTGATCGTGCCATCAGGCCGCAGCACATAAACCACGGGGCTATGCGCATACTGCTGCGTCGCCTCGTCGTAACGGAAATAGTACCCGAGGGTGTCCGATATCGCGCGAATCGACTTCTCGCGGGCGACGTAGAACTCCCAGTCGAGGGCATCCGCCCGAGTCTTGAGCTCGCCGTCTTCGACCTCGGATTCTTCGATCTCCAACGACTTCCTGACGAGCTCGCGCGTATAGGTCTCGCGCTTACCCTCGGCCACCAGGGAGGTGTCCGTGGGGTCGAAGCTGATCGTCACCACGCGGTAGGCTTCTTCTCCAGGCAGCCATCCCATGCGCGCCATGGACATCATGAGCTCATTGAGCTGCATGCTGCACAGCGACGTGCACCGATAGTAGTTCATCGTCAGCAGCACGGGCTTATCACCCTTGAGCGCGTCGCCGAGGCTGAGCTGTTTGCCTTCGCGACTGACGATCGGAATATTGAGGTCAACCTTTTGGCCGAGCTTATTCTGTACGTCCACCCCCTCGAATTCCCGGGGAAGGGGCTCGACGGCGTGGGCAATCGACGGGCCAACGAGGGCCGCGGCGATAAGCGCAAATATGACTGGGAAAAAGCGAAACACGTCAGGAGAGCCTCTTTGTGAGGGGGTTAGCAGAGGGACAGTGACCGCTCGGTCTGAACAAGTCCAGAACCGTGGGCGGTGATAGGTTTTGATTAGCGAGCGATGTCGTCAGGGTGGGTCCAGCCGACAGGGGGCGCCGCCGGGGCAAACCGCGCCTTGTCGTCGAGGACAAGGCGAGCGGCGTTCGCGACCGGAACGCGAATCGTGTTCACGCCCTCTTCCGGCGTCGCCTTCCCAAAGGTGTTCAGGATCGCCGCCTCTTTCGCGTTCTGCGCGGCGAGGCGCGGCGAACCGGAATTCGCGGCCTGGAACGCCATTCCATCGGCGGTCCCGATAAAGAGCTGCCAGACGCCAATCGCCGTCAGGATAAGGACGATAGACAGAGCCCCAAGCATCCCAAAGAGGTTGCGGTCAGGGGTGAAGTCAACCTCGTGTCCCTTGTCCGTGTAGCCTGCGGTGAGGCGTAGTGGTGCAAGAGGCTCGTCTTTTGTGGTTTCTTCGTGATGCGATTCAGTGTGTCCCACGACCTACCTCACTGGTTTTCGAAGCGGAGTGATTCTTGGAGACGCGGGTCGCCGACCGGCGCCGTCGGCGCGCGGGCAGTCAACCAAGCGAAGGTGCCGACGACGATGCCGCCGATACCGACGAGAGCGAGGAGGTCAGCGATGTGCAGCCCGAAGTGCGAGTGCTCCTGGCCGAGCGCGATGCTCATATTTGGCTGGATGAGCCAGAACATGTCGACGTAGTGACCGAGCAGGAGGGTACCCGCGCCGAGGGCCAAGAGCATCCGGTTGCGCTTCACATGACGCGACATCAGAAACCAGAAGGGGATCGCGAACTTGAGCACGGGGAGCAGGATGGTCACCGCGTCCCAACCGCCGCTGAGGCGATGGCCGTAGAAGATGGTCTCTTCGGGGATATTTGCGTACCAAATGAGCAGGAACTGACTGACCGCCGCGTAGGCCCAGAACACCATGAAGGCGAAGCTCCACTTTCCGAGATCGTGGTAGTGTTCCGTCGTGATGGCGCCCCGGAGCACGCCCGCCTTCTGCAGGGCCATGGCCGCCAGAATCACCGCCGCACCCGACGCCATGAGGCCGCCTGCGAAGTAGTAGATGCTGTAGATGGTCGAATACCAGTGCGGGTCGAGGGACATCATCCAGTCCATCGCCGCGACGGACAGCGAGAGCGCGAAGAACACGAAGCCCAAGGGCGCCCACCAGCGCATCTTGCGGCTGAGCTCCTCGTCCCGCGTGCGGTCCTGAGCGGTCGAGCGGCGGTAGTACATCAAGGCCAGGGCGGACCAGATGCCGATGACGATAAAGGCCCGGATGATGAACCCGGTCGAGTTCAGGTAGGGCTCTTTGTGCTGTAGCAAAAAGTCCTCGGCCACGGCGGCCTCGTGGGACCAGTGATAGAGGTCACCCATGCCGAGGATCACGGGGATGATCAGGACGAGGAACACGGGCAGCGTGGCCATCCAGTTCTCAAAGATCCGGCGGACGACGATACTCCAGCCGGCGCGCGTCCCGTGCTGAATCAGCACGAAGAAGAGCGAGCCGAGACCGATCGAGGCCCAGAACATGAGCGACGTCAGGTACGAGAAGTAGAACTGCGTGTGCCCTTCGCCGTGGTCGGTCGGGTTGGTCGGCGCGACCACGAAGGCGATCACGAGGCTGATAATCCCGACGGCGAACCCGATAAGCGGAAATTTCCGCCAGAGGCTTCCCGAGGGTAAGGTCGTATTTTCGACGGTCAGCGTCGGAAGCTGCGCGTGAGCTGTACTCATTTCAGCGTTCTCCCTCAAGATTGGCGCGTTGTGCCGGCGGGACATCGTTCAGAGTCGCGCTCTGGCTGACTTGGAGCACACGCACCCAAGCCGCGATGGCCCAACGGTCTCCCACCTTGATTTGCGCGGCGTAGGGCATCATCGTCCCCTTGCCATGTGTGATGACATCAAAGAAGTGCCCGAGGGGCATCGCCTTCAAATTCGCCGTGTGGTAGCTGGGCGGCGGGACCTTCAGGCCGCGGTCGACGATGGTCCCGTCGCCGTAGCCCGTCTTGGCGTGGCAGGGCGCGCAGAAGACATTGTACTGCCTCTCGCCGCGCGCCAAGAGCGCGTCGTTCATGGCGATTGAGCTTGGAAGTCCGTCAAGGAGGCGACCATCGGCGCCGCGACCGGCGTGCAGCTCAGTGTCGGTCTTGAGACCGCCACGCGCCACAGTGTTCGCCGGCGTGGGCCGCGAGGCGCGGTGGTCTAGGAACCAGGTGTTGGCTTCCTGGGGTTTGTAATACTGTTGGAAGTCCATGTTCTGGTTGAGATGGACCGGGGGCGATGTGGATTTGTCGCCGCGGCATGCGCCAAGGCTTAGGCCAAGGCATAGAAGGACTGCGTACTTCATTCCTCGATCTCCTCGACATGCGTCGCGCCGAGCTTCTTCAGCAACTTCATGGTCTTCTTCGCATCGAAGAGGGGATCCCGAGCTTCGATGGCGATGAAGAACTTGTCGTCCGTCACCGCGAGGAAGCGCTCGCTGTTGAAGAGGGGGTGGTGAAAGGTCGGCAGGCGGTTGAGCCCGAACATTCCAAACACCGCGCCGAACGCTGCGAACAAGATCGTGAGCTCGAAGAGGACCGGGATCCACGCGGGCCAGGAGACGAACGGCTTGCCAGCGATGATGATCGGGTAGTCGACGGCCGTCATCCAGTATTGGACGGTGAAGCCGACGGTCATGCCGAGCAGTCCCATGGCCAGCACGATCCAGCCGAGCTTGGACGGGGGGACGCCCATGGCCTTGTCGAGGCCGTGGACCGGGAACGGGACCAAGGCGTCCCAATGGCGGTAGCCCTCATCCCGGACCTGCTCGCAGGCCGTGTAGATGATCTGGGGGGTCTCAAACTCGGCGAGTAGACCCCATGTCTTTTTTTCAGCCATGAGCGATGGCCTCCTTGTCAGAGCGTGCCTTGTGACCGTGTTCATCTGAATCAGGCCCGTGGTCTTCACCCTCGGGATGCCAATGCGGGTCAGCCTGCGGGAGCACAGCCTTCACCTCGGCGATGGCGACCATCGGGATGAAACGAAGGAAGAGCAAAAAGAGCGTAAAGAAGAGACCAAAGCTGCCCAGGAAGGTCGAGATGTCCCAAAAGGTCGGGGTGAAGTAGTCCCACGACGAGGGCATGAAGTCCGCGGACAGCGACATCGTGATGACGAAGCGCTCAAACCACATGCCGATGTTCACGAAGATGGACAGGATGAACAGCATCTTGACGCTGCGGCGGATCTTCTTGAACCAGAAGAACTGTGGCGTCACGACGTTGCAGGTGATCATGATCCAGTAGGCCCATGCGTAGTCGCCCGTGGCGCGGTTGGAGAAGGTGAACCACTCGTATGGATTACCAGAGTACCAGGCGATGAACATCTCCATCGCGTAGGCGTAGCCGACCATGCTGCCGGTCAAGAGGATAATCTTGGCCATGTTCTCGAGGTGCTTGGTGGTCATCAGACCTTCGAGCTTGAAGATCTTTCGGGCTGGAATCGCCAACGTCAGCACCATCGCGAAGCCGGAGAAGATAGCGCCGGCGACGAAGTAGGGCGGGAAGATGGTCGTGTGCCAACCGGGCAGGTTCGAGACCGCGAAGTCGAAGGAGACGATGGTGTGCACGGAGAGCACGAGCGGGGTCGAGATGGCCGCGAGGATGAGATAGGCCTTCTCGTAGTTGACCCAGTGGCGCATCGAGCCGCGCCACCCGAAGGAGACGATGCCGTAAACGGTCCGACGGATCTTGGTCTTCGAGCGGTCGCGCATCGTGGCGAAGTCGGGGATGAGGCCGACGAACCAGAACAGGAGCGAGACCGTGAAGTAGGTGCTGACCGCGAAGACGTCCCAGAGCAGAGGCGACATGAAGTTCGGCCACATGCCCATCTGGTTGGGGATGGGGAACATCCAGTAGGCGGCCCAGACACGACCGACGTGGATACCGGGGAAGACGAGGGCGCAGATGACCGCGAAGATCGTCATGGCCTCGGCGTAGCGGTTAATTGAGGTGCGCCACTTCTGCCGGAAGAGGAACAGAATCGCGGAGATGAGCGTACCGGCGTGACCGATACCGACCCAAAACACGAAGTTGACGATGGCCCAACCCCAGCCGACTGGGTTGTTGATGCCCCAGATACCGGTACCTTCCCAAACGAGGTAGCCGATCGAGACCAACAGGAGACCAAGCAGCGAGACCGCCGCGCCGAACCCGATCCACCAAGCCTTAAAGGTGCTAGGATCGGCCTCCATGGGGGCCGCGACCGCGTTCGTGATGTCCTTGAACGTGCCATGGCCAAGGACCAATGGCGCGCGCCCTGCTACAGGGTCAAGTGCGTCGTGTGCTGTAGCCATGTCACACCAAGTCCGGGTTGGGGTTGCGGATCTTCGCGAGGTACGTCGTGCGCGGGCGAGTGTTTAGCTCGCGCAGAATCGAGTAGTCGCGCGGTTCATTCTTGCGCTTCGAGACGAGGGAGTTCTCGTCCTTGATGTCGCCGAAGACGATGGCTTCGGCGGGGCACACCTGCTGGCAGGCCGTGATGATGCCGCCGTCGCGGACGCGTCCGTCGCCGTGGATCTTCGCTTCGATCTTGGCCGCGCTGATGCGCTGCACGCAGTACGTGCACTTCTCAATGACGCCGCGGAAGCGGATCGTCACGTCTGGGTTCTTCTGCATCTGGATCAACGGATGAATGTCGATGTTGTAGTTGAAGAAGTTGAAGCGGCGGACCTTGTAGGGGCAGTTGTTCGAGCAATAGCGGGTACCGATGCAGCGGTTGTACGCCATATCGTTGAGGCCCTCGTTCGTGTGCGCCGTGGCCTTCACTGGGCACACGGCCTCGCACGGGGCGGTCTCGCAGTGCTGGCAGTTGAGCGGTTGCAGGACCGCCTGCGGGTCGTCCGCGTCGCCGATGAAGTAGCGGTCGAGGCGAATCCAGGACATCTCGCGGCCCTTTAGGACCTGCTCTTTGCCGACGACCGAGATGTTGTTCTCGGCCTGGCACGCGACCATGCAGGCGTTGCAGCCGGTACATGTGTTGAGGTCAATGCTCATGCCCCATTGGTGAACGCCGTTGAAGTAATCAAAGGTGTTCTCAGGATACATGTGCGACTTGACGAGGTCGCCCTTCATGGTCTTGTCGAGGATGACGTCCGTGAAGTCGGGCGAGGCCTTGTACTCGTCGCGCGTCGCCTCAAAGACGATCGAGCGGGGACGATAACCGATGGTCGCAGGGACCTCAGCGGAACCCTTGATGCTTGGGGCCATGCCGAAGTCGTTGACCTCGCCGGGGGCACCCCAGACGGGCGACTGCGTATTGCCGAAGGGCTGGACATTCGCGAGTGGCACGAAGCCGTCGCCTAGCGCCAGCGTGCCAGCGGTAAACCAGGCGTCGGCCGGCAGGACCGGGTAGACGTCAAAGCCATGCTTGCCGGCGACGAGCCCACCTTGCTTGCGGCCGTGGCCGAGGATGAGGGCGACGACGCCGTCGGCCAAGCCGGGCATCACGTAGACAGGCAACGAGACCGAGGCCGCGCCGACGGTGACGTTGACCATCGTGCCGTTTTTGACTTCGCCAAGCGTCTTGGCTGTCGTCCGCGACACGAGCGCCGCGTTGTCCCAGCACAGCTTCGTCATCGGGTCTGGCGACTCTTGCAGCCACGCGTTGTTGGCGTAGCGACCATCTAGGCGAAATGAGTCCGTGTAGAAGGAGACCTCGAGGGACCCAACATCCACGGCCGCGGCGGACGCGAAGAGGGGACCGAGGGCGCCGAAGTCGAGCTCGGTGGTCTCGGCGGCGGCGTTCGGGAAGGCGCTGGCGGGCACGAGGCCGTCATGTAGCCAAGTCTGCCATTCAGCCTCGGAGCCTTTCCATGTGTCGCGCACCAGCTGGTGCATGTCGCTGCCGCCGGGGAACGCCACCCGCGAGGCGACCTCGAGGGTGCTGGGCGTGTGATGGAGCGGCTCGACCAGAGGCTGGGCGATCGCCGCGACGCCGCGAAGGGTCGCGCAGTCTGACCATGCCTCGAGGTAGTGCGATACCGGGATGTGCAGCTTGGCGACGCTTGATGTCTCGTCGGCATGAATGCCGCAATGGACCGTATGCACGGCGTTGAGCAGCTTGCGGAGGTCGAGCGCACCGCCGGAGGCAAACGCGGGGTTCGCGTCGAGCACGAGGACGTGCTTGATTGTGCCCTTGGTGATCGCCTCGGCGAGCGCGGGGAGTCCTTGCTGCTGCAAGAAGTCTGCGTCGCGATAGAAGGTCAGAGGAGCCTTATCAGCGCCGCCGACGGCACCGAGCGCGTCGTTGATGGCGAAGGCCAGGCCATGAACCCACGCGGGCTGGCGGTGGCCGACCACCACAAGGGCCGCCTTCTTGTTCGCGAGGAGGTCTTTTGCGAGGCTGCTGACGAACTTGCCGGCCTTGTCGTCGGGACTCGCCTTGACGGCGGGCACCTCGGACGTCGCCAAGACGGCGCCGCCCTTGACCAGCTCGGCGGCGAGGCTGACGAGGAGGGCCCCGATATCCGCGCCGCGTGCGCGGAGGCGGTGGTCGGCGCTGGCGCCGGTGATCGAGAAGTTTGATTCAACCGCATAGAGGCGATTCATCGCGTCGCCCGGCGCCGAGATACGGCGTTTGGCGCTGAAGCCACGCGTCGCGCGGTTGGCGCTGTGTTCGCGCCCGAGGAAGTCGCAATCGAAGGCGGCGACGACGTCCGCGTGCTCGTAGTTCGGCAGGGCGTAGCCGTTGGGGCCAGCGATAATCCGTGCCGCTTCGAAGGCCGACTCGCCATGGAAGACGTCGGCGTTGAAGAAGCTGGCGCTAGGGATCGCGGCCTTGATGAGCTTGAAGACCCGGCGCTGCGTGGGCGAGAGGACGGGCCCAGTGACGACCGCGAGGGAGGCCTGGGATGCCTCCGCCACGAAGGCATCGAACGCGGCCCAAGCGGCTTCCCATGTGAGGGTCGCGCGCTGGCCGTCTTCGGTCGCGGGTGGGGGCCCGAGGGCGTGCACGGAGCGATCGAGGTCGTACAACCCGAGGACGCTGCCCTGGACCATCGCGGTCGTCGAACCGCCGGATTCCGGGTGATTCGGGTTGCCCTCGATCTTGGTCGGGCGACCCTCGTGGCTCTCGACGAGGAGGCCCGTGACGCTGAGACCCTCTTGGATCACGGAGGCGTAGTACTCGGCCCTGCCCGGGACGAGGTCCTCGGGGCGGCTGCGGTAGGGGACGATCTTCGTGACGGGCTTGCGCACGCAGCCCTGAAGTCCCACGCCGGCGAAGGCGGCCGAGGCGCCCATGACGCCCAAGAAGGTACGCCGGGACACGCCATCCAAGACGATCTCGGATTCGGTCGAGATCCCATCGATGGTCCCTTGCGGAGCCATCTCGGAACCTTGGGCTGTCTCCTGCGCACGCAGGTCTTCGTGGTCCACCCACAGCGGACGATCGTTTGCAGTCTTCATCGGTGGCATCCGGAGCAGTTGGAGACAGGCGGGTTCACCACGTCGGCCGGGATCGGGTCCGAGTGATTGTTGATATATTTCGGGTCGAAGCGGCGCTTGCGGGTGGTGTCCGCGGCGGGGTCGTAGGCCGCCTCCGCGTCGCTGCCTTCCCAGGCCATATTCGTCACCTGGTCGGCGGGACGAAGACGGTTGGACGGATCGCGGTGGCAATCCATACACCAGCTCATGGAGAGGGGTTCGGCCTGATAGACGACGTCCATCTGATCGATGCGTCCGTGGCACGAGCTACAGCCAACGCCAGCGTTCAAGTGAACGCTGTGGTCGAAGTAGGCGTAGTCAGGGAGCATGTGGACCTTGACCCACTCGAGCGTGCCCTTGCCTTCCCACGAATCGAAGAGAGGCTGAAGGCGCCGCTGCCGTTCCCCCAGGTCGAGGTTCGCGTGACAGTTCATGCACGTCTGGTTGGCCGGAATCGCGGCGAAAGCTGCGTCCTCAACCGTATTGTGACAATAGCGACAATCAAGGCCCATCTGACCCGCGTGCAGCTTGTGGCTGAACGGAACGGGTTGCGTGGGTTGATAGCCGACGTCGGTAAAACGCGGTGAAAAATAATACCAGACTACGAACACGATACCGCAGAGCGCGACGGGAGTTCCGACGGCCGCCATGAACGGGATCTTGTTTGTCCAGCGAGGAAAGATCTGTGCCACTTTCTGTCCCCTATCGTTTCAGCACCTGCCGCTGAACGCGGCGCGGAAGCTAACAATGTCTCGGCGAACTGGCAACGCTTTCATCGCTGCTCGCCTTGGGTTTTTTCGGTTCCGGCGGAGGGCGCCGGCGCTTGCCATTTCGGAGAAAAGGTCTTCAAATATTGGGAGATTGCGTCGACGTCGGCTGCCTCTAGGTTAGCGAACGCCGGCATCGCGGTTCCCGGGATGCCATGGGTTATCACGCGGGCCAGGTCCTCATCCGAAGGGAGGGCGCCGGCACCGCGTTCATGGCGTGTATAGATTGCCAAGGTCAGGTCTCGCGGGCGAGGGGTGAGCTGGCGGGCCGGAGCTGTGTCCGCTTTGCCATCATAGCCGTGGCACGTCGAGCAGAATCGGCCGAAAAGGTGCTTCCCGGTCTCCAAGGTCTCGACCGCGACGACCCGGTCGCCGAAGCGCATCGGACCAGTGAACTCACTGGGACCACAGGCGTTTCCTAACAGCGCGAGGCTGGCGACGAGGGCCATCTTCATCGGGCGACCTCGGCGTTCGCGTATTCCAGCGCATAGGCCGCCAAGAGCTCGAGGTCCTTGGGCTCGGTGCCAAAGTAGTGTCGGATCTGTCCGTTTCGATCGACGAGGACCAGCTTCATCGAGTGCGCGATATCGATGAGACCCTTATTCGAGGGCGCTTTTTCACCCATCGCGGTCCGGAAACCTTGGACTACAAACGACTCGATGGCCGGTCGCGTCCCGGTGAGCAGGTGCCAGCGTGTCAGGTCGAAGTTCGCCTTCTTCGCGTAGGCCGTCATCACGGCGGGCGTGTCATACTCGGGATCAACGGACACGGAGACGAGATGAATACGGGCCGCAGCCGAGGACGAGGCGACGGCCGTCTGGACCTGCTTCATCGCTTGCATAATCGCAGGGCACGTCGTGCTGCACGAGGTGAAGAAGAAGCTGACAATCGCGACGCGGTCCTTGAGGTCGTCGGTACTGAAAACAGCGCCTGACGCGTCCGTGAGCTCGAACTCCGGGACGGCGCCTCGCTCGGGCAGGGCGTGGAGGGTCCGGGATTGCAGGGCCTGGAGCACCGTCAAGGTCAGAATGCCGGTGACCCCGGCGATGAACCACGGGTTCTTCCAGAAGGGACGGGCTTGGGCCTGCGTCTCCATCAGCCCCCCCCAGCGGTGATGGGGCGGCGCGCGATGACGCTGGCCAAGGTGAGTCCCACGATGGTCGCACCGACGAGCGCGAGGACGGAGGTCAGTGGCGTCCAGGCTCCGCCCGCGTAGAGCCCGCCAGCGCAGGCGTGGCGCATGCCATCGACCATGTATGCGAGCGGGTTCGCGTAGTTGACCCAGCGAATGAAGCCCTCAGCCGGCAGAGGGAAGAGAGCGCCGGAGACGAGCCAGAGCGGGATCAAGAAGACGCCCATGAGCGCGTGATAGGCATGCGTCGTCTTGACGACCCACGCCAGGCAGAACGAGAGGGCCGTGACCGCGAGCACACCGAAGACGAAGACGACGAGCAGCAGCGGCCAAGCGACGGACGCGAGGTCGATCCCCGCCAAGATGAAGGCTGGGATGGTCAGGACGAGCTGGACCAGGGCCACGGACAAGACGCCGAGGGCCTTGCCGATGATCATCGCAGCGCGCGAGGCGGGCGCGACCAACACCTGCTGCAAGAAGCCGTGTTGGCGGTCCTCGATGACCCCCATCGTCGCGAAGATCGACGTGAAGAGGCCAATCATCGCGATGGCGCCGGGCAGGTAGAAGACGAAGGGGCTTGAAGCCTTGCCGCCGGCCGCCAGGGTGAGGCTGCCGCGCATACCAGCGCCGAGCAGACCCCAGATAAGCATGGGCTGAATCACGAGACCCACCCAGCGCCCCGTGTCGCGGCGGAAACGCATCATGTCGCGTTGCCAGAGGCCGATGATGACACCGAGCTCGCGTTTTATGCGGACGGGCATGACCGGCGCCGAGATGGCCGGCGGCGCGATAGAGACGGGCGATTTGACGCTCATGCCGCCTCCGGCTGTGCCGCCGTGGTGCCGTCGAGGCTACCACCGGCGATCTTGACGAAGGCGTCCCCGAGGTCGGGGCGCCGGAGCGCGATAGAGGTGAGGCTTCCGCTTGGGAGGCTCTCAACCACGCGCACGACGAGCGCGGCCCCGTCGGATTCGGCGGGCACCTCCACCACAAAGGACTTGGGCCCGGTGACGCGGGTCACGACGGAGAGCTGTTGCGACACGAGCTGCGCCTGCGGTTTCGGCTCGGTCGACTCAACGACCAAGAGATCGCGCCCGAGTCCCCGGACCGTGGCCTCAGGCGTGCCTTCGTAGACGACCTTGCCGCCCGAGATCATGACGAGGCGGTCGCTCTTGGCGGCCTCGTCAGGCCGGTGCGTCGCGCAGATGACCGTCAGGCGCTTGAGAGCCCGGACGTCGGCGATGCGCTGCCAGAAGCGCTCAAAGCTTACATGGTCGAGGCCGACCGTCGGCTCGTCGAGGAGCAGCACCTCGGGGTCGTGGATGAGCGCGCGGGCCAAGTCGACCCGGCGTCGCATTCCGCCGCTGAGCTGTTTGATGCGTTCGTCGGCGCGGTCCTCGAGCTCGGCGAAGGCTAAGAGCTCGTCCGCGCGGCGGCGGGCCTCGCGGCGGCCGAGGCCGGACATGCGAGCCGCGAGATGGAGGTTCTCGCGGGCCGATAGGGTCTGATCGAGGCCGGGGCTTTGGAAGACGACGCCAATACGCCCGAGCACGTCGGGATGGCCTGGCTGGAAGCCGGCGGCAGGTGAGCCGCCCAGGTGCCACGCGATCTGGCCACGCCACGGCGGCGCGAGGCCGGCGATGAGGGTCAAGATAGTGCTCTTGCCGGAGCCATTGGGTCCGAGGAGGGACACCAACTCGCCCTGGCGGACGCCGAGGTTCACGTCGGCGAGCACCTCACGGCGCCCCCATGCGAAACTCAAGCTCTTGATGTCCAACACGTTATTCACGAGTAACCCCAGAGAGTTCGGCGCCTATGCGCGGAACGCGATATCCAAGCTGAGCGCCACGACGACGACCGGCAAATAGACGAGCGAGACGCCGAAGAGCTGGTAGGCCCAGCGGGTCTCATTCGTGGCCCAAAAGCCGGCGATGGTGAAGCCGAGGTAGGCCAGACCAGCGACCCCGGCGGTGACGCCATAGATGGCACCACCGACGCCCAAGGGCAGCAGTAAGAGGCTAATGGGGATGAGGACGGCCGCCCACAGCACGGCCTGGATGCGTGTCACGGCGAGGCCACGGACGCCGGGAACGGTCCGGATCCCGGCCGCCTCGTAGTCGAGCTTGCGGAAGACGGAGATCGCGAGGAAGTGAGGCATCTGCCAGACGAAGAGGATCGCGAACAGGATGAGGCCCGGCGCGTCTGTCGTGAGATCGAGGGTGCCGGTCATGGCCGTCCAGCCCATCAGCGGTGGGACGGCGCCTGGGATCGCGCCGATGACCAGCGCGATGGGCGCCCGGTACTTGAGCGGGGTGTAGACCCACGCGTAGCTGACTATGGCGAGCGCACCGATGCCCGTCGTGACAGCGTTCGTGGTGATGGCGAGGGTGGATACGCCGATGACCCCGATGACTAGGCCGAAGACGAGGGCGCCTCTGTCGGAGATACGCCCGTTGGGCAAGGGCCGGCTGCGCGTGCGGCGCATGAGCCCGTCGGTGTTGCGCTCGAACCACATGTTGAGCGCGTTCGCGCTGGCGACGGACAGCGCTGTCCCGATAAGGGCGCCGATGACACCCAGCAGCGAGATCGACGTGGACGGCGCCATGACCATCCCGCCGCCCACCATGAGGAGGCACATCCGATTGATGGACGGCTTCGTGAGCGCAACGTAGTCAGCCACGACGGCGCGAAGAGGCCGCGTGACGGTCGGGTTGTCGAGGGAGAGGCTCATGCGGTTGCCTCCGGGGTGAGGGGACTGCCGGCGCGTGCTGCGCCTAGCGGCCCGAACCCATAATAGAGTGCTGCGAGAGTCGCAAGAAGAAGACCACCAATCGCGGTGTGCATCGTCACGACCGCGACGATGCGACCCGAGACGACCGTCACAAGACCGAGGATCACCTGTGCGATCACGAGGAGCACGGGCACAAAGGCCAAGCGCGCGACGGCGGCGCGACCCGCAGCGAGAGCCCGGCGTCGAGCGCCGACGGACGCGATGATGACGGCGATCGCGACAAAGTAGCCCAAGAAGCGATGGAGCATGTGCAGCTGCTGTGGGCCGAGGTCGGGCCACAGGCCCCTGTAACTGCAACCGATCGGGTCATTGCCGCAGATGAGGCCGGCGCCGATGTGGCGGATGGTCCCGCCTAGCAGCAGCTGGCCAAGGGTCAGCGCGGCGGCGGCCATGAGGAAGGCGCGTGGCAGGACCTCGCCCGCGCTGGGGCTGAGGCTGCGGCTTGGCGCGAGACGCCAGGTGAGATGGACGAGGTAGACGAGATATCCGTAGCCAAGGACGAGGTGAGCCGTGGACAGGACGGGACTGAGCCCGACGAGCACCGTGAGGCCGCCCAGCGCGCCTTGCGCGAGGACGAGGAAGAGGGCGCCGATAGCGAGGCCGCGCGTCGCACGCGGCAGCTGGGTGGACACGAGCGTGCCGATAAGGACCGCAGTGGTAAAGACCCCGACGAGCCAGCCCCACAGGCGGTGACCGTGTTCGTAGAGGACGCCACCGGTCATCGGCGGAAAGGCGTCGCCGTTACACAGAGGGACAAAACCCCACGTGAAGGACCAGTCGGTGCAGGCCAACGACGAACCGGTCGGGTTCACGGTGCCACCGATGAGCAACATCAACCACGTCGCGATCGTCGCGGCGACGGCTAGGCCGAAGAGCGCTCGGGGCGCGAAAACACCACCCCGTGCCGACCCGAGGCCGCTCATCGCGCACTCCGAGGACGGCACGGCGTCGGCGAGGGCGTCTTCACAGCGCCACTCCCTTCTGGCCGGACTTGCAGAACGTATCAAGGGACCGCCAGGCCAGCGTGCAAGACTCTTTCACGGGCTTGCGGGCCTTTTTGTCGATCCCGCGCTCGCGGCATCGATCGAAGGCCCACTGCGACGGCTTTGTGTCGTTGCCGAGGGCCACGCAGTCTTCGCTGCGGTCTTGGGCGACGAGGCAATTGCCCATCGCGCGCGGCACGGCGTCGAGGCAGATCCGGCCAGGCGCGGCGCACTCGTCGGTGAACCAGTCGAGGACCGCGCTCACGCAGCCAGTGCCCGAGACCGTGGTTCCCTTAGACCCGAAGGTCTCGACTTGTCGCCAGACGTCCATGCTCGCGCGGGACGCGTTGAAGTACACGAACATGCCGACGATGGAGCCTAAGCCGATGGCGCCCCAGACGACGATGCGGGCCATGCGAGCGTTGCGTTTTGCCTCCGCGTCGGCGGGCGGCGATGTCTTTGGCTGTTTATCGATGTTCACGAGCCGGTCTTTAGGTCACCGCCTCGGGAAGGTCAACGACCTTTGATGGGGTTGCCCATGGGTTATCAACCCTTTCCTTTTTCGCGCTGCCGGGCGCGCTGACTTGATCCCCCGAGCCTAGGGCAATCGAGTTCTACGTCGGTTCGGTCTAAGTGGGGCAAGGCCTGTGGCCCCCCGCGAAATCGGTGTGGAGCAAGCCCTTGGTCCGCGCGCATTTTGCGGGTGTCGCAAAACCCCACGACCGGGCTGAGAGGCGCCCTCTTGGTCCGCGCGTTTTTAACGCGCAACGGGCCTGGTTAGGTTGATACTCAAACTAAAAATGCGCCGGCGCGAGGCGACGCGATGCGCGCTAAAAGCGCGCGGACCATAGGAAAAAAACATTGACTCACGAGCGCAGGAGCGGCCCTTGGTCCGCGCGTTTTTAACGC
>Ga0209702_10005347_pt1 | contig 17588 bp, 15 predicted proteins | sample FRY01_FD_187210 | JGI IMG/M metagenome (GOLD analysis project Ga0209702, IMG submission 187210) | Freshwater microbial communities from Lake Fryxell liftoff mats and glacier meltwater in Antarctica - FRY-01 (SPAdes) (version 2) | ecosystem: Environmental > Aquatic > Freshwater > Ice > Glacier...
ACGCTTCACATTATCTCTGCTGAAGCAACATCCTGGCAAAGACAGCCTCGCCATGAAACGCAGAATCTGTGGTTGGAATGATGACTTCCTGATGGAAGTCCTTGGTATCAAAGGTACTTAAGTGTGCCCTGGCCTTGGCAGTCAACGGGGCCGACGTCTGACGTGGGCGAACTTCTCAAAGCTCAGTCGACAATGGTTACCGACGCCGACGATCCTTCACCCTTATCCCAATGTGAGGTTTGCCAGTCAACATCCGAGGTAAGAGCCGTATGCGGTAGTTCCGCCCGTGCGGATCTGTGCGGGGGGCGGCCAGCAATGGCCGTCCCTACCGCGATAGCCTAATTGGCGGCATGGAAGGCAATAAGGGGACATTCTGCTTTCCCTATAACTCAATGTCCCCTTTTGCGATTCTAGCCAGCGAACGGCGGAAGGAAGAAATCCTGCCCGTTTGTTTTGTAAAAACCGTCGGCCCATGAAAAAGCCCGAAGACGATCGTGCGGATCGACTTCGGGCGGTTGATGCATAGAGTCCATCAAGGCTGCCGTGGGATGGCAACTGCGGGCAATGCTCTACTTGCCGTGGGCAGCTGCAAAACGGCGATCCACTTCTGGCCAGTTCACGAGGTTCCAGAAAGAAGTGATGTAGTCTGGACGGCGGTTTTGGTAGTTCAGGTAATAGGCATGTTCCCAAACGTCCAGACCCAGAATTGGAGTCCGACCGTCGGACAGCGGGCTGTCCTGATTGGCAGTGCTTTCGACAACCAATGTTCCATCAGCCTTGACGCTCAACCAGGCCCAACCGCTGCCAAAGCGAGTCGTTGCGGCCTTGCCGAATTGTTCCTTAAACGCGTCGAAGCTTCCGCAGGCCTTGTCAATGGCTGCGGCGAGTGCTCCCGTTGGAGTTCCGCCACCCTTTGGTGACAGAACTGTCCAGAACAAACTATGGTTGGCATGTCCGCCACCATTGTTCCGAACGGCCGTCCGGATATTTTCCGGCACAGCGGTCAGATCGGTGATCAGGTCTTCGACAGACTTGGTCGCGAGAGGTGAATCGCCGAGGGCTGTATTCACGTTGTTGATATAAGCCTGATGATGCTTGGTATGATGAATCTCCATCGTACGAGCATCAATGTGAGGCTCCAACGCATCGTAAGCGTAGGGCAAATTGGGCAAAGTGTATGGCATGCGAGAAATCCTTCATCCAGGCAACACAGAAGATTGAGCTGGCTGAACAGTCAGCATTCAGCTTTGAAATCACCACTTCCGGTTGCCTGCATTCTAGAGTCCCGTCACTGAGGCTCAACCGAGAAGCCCAAACAATTTCCATCCGATTTCGCTGGTTGAGCACTTTGACTGTCACCGCTACACTCCGCCCGCTGCAGTTTGAACGCGGGATTGCTCCCGGTGCGTTGTCAAGAATAAACAAAGGGATGGGCAGCTGGAATGAAACGCAATGAGGCGAGGCCTTCTACGTTTTCAGTCAGCCTCTGCCAGCCTCATCCGTAAAGTTTGGTCCCCAACAAGCACGCGAGCCTCCGCGACGACTGCCTGATGTTGACTCATTGTAGCTTTGGTTCGAAAGCGGCCTGAAATGCGGTATGAACACGTTTGCATCGAAGCAGTGACCCACACGCTGCCTCCGCATGTAATCACTTCAGATGAAATCGAACAGCGTCTGGCCCCGGTGTATCAGAGGCTGGGACTTCCCGCCGGGCGGCTGGAACTGATGACCGGAATTCGCGAACGTCGCTGGTTTGATCCGGGGACATTGCCCGGATCAATCAGTATCCTGACGGCGAGGGCCGCTCTTCAGAAGTCCGGTCTGGATCCGCGTCACATCGGTGCATTGATTCATGGCTCCGTGTGCCGCGACCAAATGGAACCAGCCACCGCCGCCGGCGTTCACGCGGGGGTCGGTCTTCCGGAATCGTCGCTGGTGATGGACGTCAGCAACGCGTGTCTGGGTCTGCTGAATGGAATGTTAATTATTGCCGACCAGATTGAACTGGGAAGAATTCGCGCGGGCATCGTCGTCGGCACAGAAAGCGGAAGAGATCTTGTCGAAGGAACGATTGACAGCCTGCTGCAGGATTCCACGCTGACTCGCCAAAGCATGAAACGAGCCTTCGCATCGCTCACCATCGGCTCCGGTTCCGCCGCCATTCTTCTCTGCGATCGAAAGCTCAGTAAAACTGGACACCGCCTGCAGGGCGGCGCGTTCCTTTCAGATTCTTCGGCCCACAAACTCTGCTCCGGCGGAGTTCAGGCGGACCGACATGGCGACGGACGACCTCGGATGGAAACGGATTCCGAAGCTCTTCTGCACGCCGGAATCGCACTTGCCGAAAAAGCGTGGGCCAAAGCGCGTCAAGCGTTGCACTGGAAGAATGAAGATGTTGACCGCGTCTTTACGCATCAGGTGGGTAAACAGCACCGCACGTTGCTGATGGAACGACTGCAGCTCAAGCCAAGTCTCGATTTCCCTACTGTCGAGCTGTTGGGAAATACAGGTGCCGCCGCGCTGCCGATGGGTCTCTCCATGGGACTCGAACAGTATCCTCCTTCCTCCGGTACGAAGCTGGCTCTGCTGGGCATTGGCAGCGGCCTGAATTCTGTCATGCTGGGAGTCACCTGCGGCGGCTGATCAGAGCGGCGTTCTTGCTCGCTCTTTCTGCATTGCCTGAAGGTAAAGCGAGAACGTTCAAAGAGCTCGGCCGATCAAAAGGCTGAGCTCTTTTTTGCTCCTCCTTTGTACTTCGCCCAATCCTCCAGCGAGAACGCGGAGCGAAGAAAATCGCCTCAATCGGTTCTCTGAATTTAGTGGCCAGTTAAATCGTCGAGCATAGAATGCTTTTAGACACGATGTCGATTCGCGAATCACTGAGTTTCATTGTTGCTGTGGGCTTGTGCTGATCATTCAGAATCGTCGATGCCCTGCAGGCATGATTTTCTCGCCAGGCAAAACTTGCCCGGCAATTCTGTGCGGCCGTCTGCCCGGTTCAATTTTCAAGAACAAAATCGCAGGCTGATTGAGCGGCCTCAGGAGATCATTATGAAGCTTTTCTTAACTTTGTTGACGTTGATTGCTGTTTCGGGTTCTGCCATTGCGGAACGCTATGTGGTTCGGCACTCAGCACGTCGTAACACGTCCTGCAATTCTTCCGCTGTGACTCGACAGCACGCCACCGTGGTTCACAGGCGAGCCATGACGACGTCTGCGGTGCCCGTCCGGAAGGACGCTAACATCGTCGATACCGCTGTCAGCGCCGGCTCCTTCAAGACCCTCGTTGCCGCCGTGAAGGCCGCGGGTCTTGTGGAAACATTGAAGGGAAAAGGTCCGTTCACAGTATTTGCTCCAACGGACGAAGCATTCGCCAAGCTTCCAGAGGGCACAGTCGCCAACCTGCTGAAGCCAGAAAATAAGGATCAGCTGGTTGCCGTTCTGACCTATCATGTCGTGGCCGGTAAGGTCATGGCGGCTGATGTTGTGAAGCTGAAGTCTGCAAAGACAGTTCAGGGTCAGGAAGTCGCTATTAAGGTTGCGGGCGGCAAAGTCACCGTCGACGCGGCCAATGTCGTGAAGACTGACATCGCCTGCAGCAACGGCGTGATTCATGTGATCGACAGCGTGATTTTGCCAAAGGCTGAAACGCCGGAAGCATTGGACATCGTCGACACTGCCGTCAAGGCTGGGAGCTTCAAGACACTCGTTGCAGCCGTGAAGGCCGCCGGTCTCGTGGAAACGTTGAAGGGCAAAGGTCCATTCACTGTTTTCGCTCCAACGGATGAAGCGTTCGCCAAGCTTCCAGAGGGAACAGTGGCCGACCTGCTGAAGCCAGAGAACAAAGAAAAACTCGTGGCAATCCTGACGTACCACGTTGTGCCAGGCAAATTGATGGCCGCTGACGTTTTGGCTTCTGCCGATCTGAAGACCGTCAACGGGAAGTCGGCCGAAATCACTTCTGAAGGCGGTGCAAAAATCGCCGGGGCTTCGATCGTCGCCACTGACATCGAATGTGCCAACGGCGTCGTCCATGTGATTGACTCCGTTATTCTGCCGTAATGATCTGGACCTTTGCTTTAACACCCAAAGCCCGTCGCCATCCAGGCGGCGGGCTTTGTTCGTTTCAACCTTCTGACGTTACACCAGACCCTGATCCACGAAATTACGCGCTTCGCCACTTTATTTGCCAACCGCCAGTTGGATACATATTGGACGCTAACTTTGCTCCGAGAAGTCCGCCGTTAGTGGTTGGCGTTCAGAAGACCGTTGCCGGGCTTCCACAGGACGTCTGTCCGGCCGTTCTCGTTTGCTACGCGAGCCATGACGAACAGAAGGTCCGAAAGGCGGTTTAGGGAGATCAGCAGTAACGGATTGATCTGTATTTTTTGATGCAGTCGCAGGGCGTCGACTTCCGCTCGCCTGCAGATGCTGCGAGCCATGTGCAGAGCGGCCGCAGCGGGATGTCCACCAGGAAGGACGAAGCTGTTCAGCGGTTGCAGAGTTACACAGAAATGGTCAATCAGCCGCTCCAGTTTCTCCACATGATCCTGCGTGATTCTGGCTGGCAGCGGATCTGCGCCGCTAATCGGAAGTGGCACGCAGAGGTCGGCACCCAGATCAAAAAGGAACTGTTGCAGGGCCGTCAAAATGCCACCCATTTCAGGCAATGGCCCGGCGGCGAGGGCAACGCCGATAGCGCAATTTGTCTCATCGACCGAACCGCCGGCAACAATCCGCAAATCCAGTTTAGAAACGCGTTCACCGCTGCCAACGCCCGTCTCGCCATGGTCGCCACTGCGTGTGTAAATTCGATCAATATGGACCATGAAGTTTCTTTGCTGCAGTTTGCTGATCGGGGTTTGGGAAGACGGCCTTTGCCGTGCGACTTTAGGCAGCTCGATGAAACCTGCAAGCGGGGTGGGCTGACTTTCGCCCTGGCAAGGCTGAAAAAAGCCTCTTGGTTAGAAAATTCCAACATTGAACGCGAGCCGAAAAAGATCGAAAACCTGTTGGGGCTCAGGGAACCACATGGACCATCATCAGATCGTGTGTTTCGCCAAGCCAGTTCGTGTGGCCAACGATGATGATCTTGCTGCCGGAACGCAGGAGGCTGTTTTTTTGTCCCCATGTGATGACAAACTTAAGCAGCGCTTCGGCCGAATGCTGAACAGCTCGGTTCAGAACCGAAGTCACGCCCCAGTACAGACACATTCTGCGGGCCACATCGTCACGATCGGTGAGAGCCAGAATGGGAACCTTGCCTCGCATGCGTGACAGGGCAAGAGCCGTCCTGCCGGTCACGGTCGCCACCACGATCAGGTCGGCCTGCAGGTATTCAGCGGCGGCGATGGTTCCGCGAGTCACAGCTTCTGTGATCGGTCGTGCGCGGCGTGTTTCATCATCGCGAAGGGAACCCGGATTCGCAGCGACCACCAGCGTTTCCGCTTCCACGGCAATTCGGTCCATCATGCGAACGCATTGCAACGGATGCGCGCCGATGGCTGTTTCACCAGACAGCATGACGGCATCCGTTCCGTCGATCACAGCGTTTGCGACATCGGTCACTTCCGCTCGAGTTGGCAGCTCATTCGTCTGCATGCTGTCGAGCATCTGTGTGGCGGTGATCACAGGGATTCGCAATTCATTGCAGCGGCGAATAATCAGCTTCTGCAGAATGGGGACTTTGCTGATTTCCGCTTCGACCCCCAAATCACCGCGGGCCACCATGACGGCATCGGTCGCATCAAGAATGTTTTCGAGATCCGAGATGGCTTCCGTCTTTTCAATCTTTGCAACAATAAGCGGGACAACTTTCGGATGATGAGCCTCGATCAATCGATGGAGATCGCGAATGTCCTCAGCCTGACGCACGAAACTCAGGCCGATAAAATCGAGCTGGTTCTGCAGAGCCCACTCAAGATCCCTGCGATCCTTTTCTGTCACGCTCGGCGTACTCAAAGCAACTCCGGGGAGGTTTACGCCCTGACGACTGCGAATCTTTCCGGCCTGAATGACAAGGCAGCGAATCCACTCGGCGGCCGAATCTTTCTCCAGCACAACCATGCCGACCGTTCCGTCGGCGAGCAGAATGCGGTCGCCGGGTTTCACATCATCAACCAACGGCTCATAGGTACACGTCAGGTCGGTGACAACATCAGATGCTGTCCCGCGGACAAAGCGAAATTCTGCACCTTCGTTGCACTGAACCTCTCCTCCGATGATTTCACCAAGACGAATCTTGGGACCGGAGAGGTCCCCAAGGATTCCTACAGGACACTCGAGCTCGGCAGAGATCTGGCGAATCTTTCGAACCAGTTCTGATAACCAGGTATGACTTCCATGCGCGAAGTTGAGCCGAAAAATATCCACACCGGAAACGACAAGCTCTCTCAGCATCTCCGTGGATTCACTGGCCGGACCGACTGTGGCGATGATTCTTGTCTTCACAAGTTTCTGGCGATTGAGGGCTCGACTGGCTGACGGAGAAGGAGTAACCATGGGACGCTTTCTGTGAACCGGCCAGAGCGGCAATCACTGCTGCTCTGTCAACAATGAAACGAATGGCGGCTCGCAAAAAAGGTCAGGACCAATAGTTCGCAGCACCCTTCGGGCCGTTTGGCTATTGATTCCTGACCCCTTTACTGACTGAGACTTCACAAAGGTGCGAGAAGCCGCCGTATAAGAATTCAGAGATGAACAGGAATAAAACGTTGCTGTTCGTCTGGCCCCGGAGAATCGGGAGGTTCTATCCACGGAATTGCCTGAGCACAACGTGCGTATTCCTGGACGACTGTCTTGAACCGTCGAGACAGCTGGATCAGAACATCTCGTTCTGTGTACCCGTCAGCGGCGATGCCTGCCAGATTTGCAATCCGTCCGCGCAGTTTTGAACTGTCTGCGATCGGTGACAGAATCACGACACAGTTATAAACGGGGACGGACCCCGGTCCTCCTCCACATGTGGAGTCGGAAAGTTGTGGTAAAGAATCTGAAGGCATTCTGACAACCCTGTTCTGCGAATCTGTTGACGGCAAGAACGGTCGTGCGAAAAAAAAAATCCACGGAGACCGCTGCGCGCAGCAAAAATGCCGAGCGACTCAAGGGTATCGAATCGCTCGGCAGAGGAACAGAGAAGACGAAGAGGGAGGGCCTGCGTAAAAGATGTGAACACGCAGCTTTGAATCAGTCAGTGGAAATCTTAGTAGGTCGAAAGAGTGTCCATCATCACCAACTGCTGACCACCCTGAGGAGCGTAGCCGGCGACCTGTGGTGCCAGGAATGCAGACTGTGAAATGCCAGGATTGTAAAGTCCGGCAGATGGATAGCGCGGAGCCATGCCGGCACCCGTCTGACATGGAGAACAGCCACCGCCGCCACCATACGGAGCGTAGCCGCCACCACCGCCGCCACAGCCATGGCCGAGCAGACAGCATCCACTTAACGAGCTAACCATGAGCAGGCCAGCACAAAAGCCAGTAAAACGAGACATCAGAGAGCCTCCGGGAAGTCACCGAGAAATCGGTGACAGGGCGGGATGTTGAATGCGCGATTCCCTGGAGATCAATCGGTGGTTTGTGGAATGCGGTGTTCCTGATCCAACCACAAATCAAGTAAGGAAAAATCGACAGACATTCGAGAGGAGAGAACGAGAGGAGATTTGAACTGCAGGAACCACAGTTCGAGTGAGCGGAAGTTAGAAGAAACCGGCAGAACACGTCAATAGCTGTTTCTGCACGCAAAAACGGCGTTTTTCAGATTTTCAGGGCGGATGAAAAACGTTTTTTGGAAAGATGGACTCAAGTTCTTCAACACGGCGGTTGTCGACGCGTGGATGCTGGATCAAGACCCCATCACGATTTTTCGTCAACGATTTGAGGGCTTATGGCTCGCCATGTTCGGCCAGAACCGTCGCCATCCGGATGGCTTCGATCATTCCGTTCGGATCGGCTGGAAGTGCTGGCTGCCACGCACGATCAAACGCAGTTCCATGGGTTGGACTTGTTCTGATAATCGGCAGGCCAAGTGTAATATTGACAGCCGTATCGAAACCGATCAGCTTCACCGGGATGTGACCCTGATCGTGGTACATTGCAACGACACCGTCGAATTCGCCAGCGATGGCTCGCCGAATTAAAGTATCTACCGGCAGCGGGCCGGTGACATTGGGCAGAGTCTTCTGGCATCGCAGCACCGCGGGCTCGATGAGTCGCTCTTCCTCGTCGCCAAAGAGTCCGTGCTCACTTCCGTGAGGATTTAAAGCGCAAACCGCGATCGCCTGTCGTTCGCACTGAATCGACTGAAGGAAACGGGCCATCAAATGCACTTTGTCCACGATCGCCTCTTCGCTCAGCGACAGTGGAACACTGCGGATAGAAGTATGCAGCGTCACGTGGGCAATGCTCAGTCCGCATTTGGCGTTCAGCAGCGGCGGCAGTGGTTGAGTGTTCGGCCGAATCATCGCTCGCCATCTGGCAATTGCGGATTCGGGCAAATGCAGCATCATGGCGAAGTCCTGAACCCCGCAATGCTCAGCAAGGATCTCGGTGTGGCCTGGAAAAGGATGTCCTGCCAGGTGCAGCGATTCTTTATTAAGCGGTGCAGTCGCGATGGCATCCACCTCGCCACTGCGAGCCAGTTGAATGGCGGCAGTCAGATATTGATAAGCAGCGTCACCGGCGATTGCGCTGATCCGACCCCGAGGAGCAGACAGCACTTCATCTCCGCACGGGTTTAAGCAGGGATAGTGCCCAGTTTCAAGAATTCGCAAAATGTGCTCACGGTTTTTTTCGCGATCTCGCGTTATTGCATCAACCACCTTCAATGGCAGAGCGTGCCCGGTCAGCGCAGAAGCCTGCTGAAAGATTTTGGGATGACCGACCAGCAATGGGCTGAATGTCTTCCGCAGATTTGGATCCGTCACGGCACGCACAATGATCTCCGGACCGATCCCGGACACATCACCTGCAGTAATGGCGACCAGACACTGATGTTTCATAGCATTTTCCCGTCCCTGAAAATTTCTCGCGGGGAGATCCTTCACTTCGCTCCGCTACTTTCAGGACGACAGGTTTCAGGACGACAGGTTTCAGGACGACAGGCAAAGCCGCGTTGGGCTCTGTCAGGCAGGTCTCTTCCGACCTATTCGCCGGCGTCGGACCGGACTTCCAGTTGGTCGCGATGGTGAAAGAGTCGCTTCAGGCGATCCTGGGAGTACAGTCGGATGATGACTTTCTTGTACCGCAGGCGTCCGAGTTCGTCGTAGTCCATGTTTTCCGCAATTTTGGGAACCGCAAGGCCCGCGTAGAGGGCCGCAAAGGTTTCCGGGTCGACTCCCCGGCCTTCTTCGAGATCTTTTTCGGCATCAATTCCGCCTACTGACGCGGCGAAATAATTCATTCCGCCATACGCCGCCGTGCTCTGGCCGCCGGCAACGTAGAGATTATTCAGTTCGCGAACGCCCTTGTACGATTTGCGATAGGCCTCCAGAATATCCCTCGAATACTTTGGATCGTCGTCTTCCTGCGTGGCCTGAATCTGCTGTGGCAACTGCCCACAAAAGGTTCCGGCAGCATATCCCGCAAGAAAGACAACAAAACTGCCTGCAACTGCACTGAACCTGCGCATATCAACGTTCCCTGGGAAATCACGCATCTTTGAACATCAAGAACGTCAGATATAAGGCACTTCAGCACTCATCGCAAGCGCCGAAATGGTGCTGCTCAACCCGATTCCTCAGGCGGCGCGTCGTTCCTGAGTGGCGGAATTGTCAGCAGAACGAACTGAGTTCATAGGAATTGTGGGCCGCTGAGTGCGAATCTGCTGACCAGCCGGACCCAGTTTGAAGCTCAGAGTTGCAATCACGCCGCAAACTCCCATGGCAGCAAAACAACCAAGAATGGCCATTTGATCGTGAGAAAATATGCTTGAAAGATCCATGCGAAATCCTGTCTGAATTCAAACCATCTGCTGTTTCTCGCCGTGCCTTATCGGCAAAACCTGCTCGTTGTTTTTTCGGCGAAGGGCAGCAGAACTCTTCAAGCAGCCCCTGCGACGGGCGTTATGTTCTCAGACCTGCAGCGCAAGCTCAGCAGATTTGCCGAACGCGGGGTCTGGGTAATATTGTTTTTCGCCCAAGAGAACGGGGAAAACCCTAATGCGCGTCAAACCAGTAAAAGAATGACGCTCACAACGAACCTGACGTTCCAAAGTGACTCTGATCATTGAATCGTGCAGGAGTGTTGTGAGCATCTCGACGATGCTTACGAAGCGAGGGGTCCTGATTAATTGGCGGACGATTTAATGAGGTTACGTATGAGAAGACAGATGAAGTGGCCAGGAGTTCCGGCACATCGTCATCCCATACCTTTGGGGTTCAGGATGGCTGCCGCCACGATTTTGGGTCGTGCGCACGCCGAACGTCTGTCTCGCGGTTTTCTAATTCTCCTGCTGTCTGTGACGCTGTGCGGTGGATGTGGCGATCAGCGAAAGCAGGCTCGTTCCCTTGTTCAATCCGCGTTGCAGCAACAGCAGTCCGGCCGCCACAAGGACGCAGTTCAGAATCTTGCACGAGCCATCGCGCTCGATCCTCAGTTGAGCGAAGCGTGGTACTTACGCGGACTCAGCTACGCAGCCATTAAAGATTTCAAGCAATCCGCAGATGATCTTCAGACCGCCGTGCATCTCAATCCTGCCTGGGCTGAAGCCTGGCTGGCTCTGGGTGTGACTCAGCGATCTCTCGGCGAGACAGCTCTGGCTGTGAAATCATTCTCGGAAGCGATACGCCACAATCCGCGTCTGACGGCGGCCTCGTTCGACCGAGCCTGCGCGTTCGCCGAGCTGGATCAGATCAACGAGTCCGTTTTGGATCTCGAGGAAGTTCTGAAGCTCGACCCTGGCCACGACGGCGCTTCGATGCTGCATGCCAAATCCATTATGGAGACTCGACCGGCTAATGCGGTGATTGATTTAAGTCATCTGATTCGACGCAATCCTCGCAACGCCGAAGCGTGGCTGCTGCGAGGAATTGCTCGCCAGATGGCGGGGGATTCTGATCATGCGTTGGCCGATCTGAATATCGCCTGTCGGTTGCAGACCATCGACTATCGGCCATGGCTTGAACGAGGCCGCATTCTTTTGCAACTGGGCCGCGCCGAAGATGCCGTGAGTGATCTTTCCGCCGCAGTGAAGCTGGGTGTGACCGAACCGGACTGCCATTACGCTCTTGCCAGAGCACTCGACGCTGCTGGAAAAACGGCCGAAGCGGAATCCAGCCTGAATACGGCTCTCTCAGTGAATCCAGGCCACGCCGATTCACTCTTCGCGCGGGCCGGCTTTGCGGCGCGTCGTGGTGATCATCAAAAGGCGTTGGCCGATTTGTCACTGGTGTCGCTGTCGACGGGTGCGGATGTGGATGACGCCGCTCTGGAACGTCGTGTCATCCTGGAAAAATGCCGAGCGTTGGGCGAGATGGGTCAACAGGAAGAGGCCACTCAGCAGCTGGCCGCGTATCTGGCGGAAAGTCCATCTGATGCGGATGTGCTGCAGTTGCGTGCCGAGATTCTTCTGAAGCTGAATCGATCTGAAGAAGCGATCGCAGATTTCACGCGACTGATTGCTCTTCATCCGTCGCGATATCTCTACGTGTTCCAGCGCGGCAAACTGAACGCTGCTGCAAACCAACTGGATGAAGCCGTCGCGGATTTCTCGCAGGTAATTCAGATACAGCCGGGGTCTCTGGACGCCCGAGCCGAGCGTGCTCGGGTTTACGAACAGAAAGAAAATTATCAGCTGGCCGTGACGGATCTGACAGCCGCTTTGAAGATTGATTCATCACGAGTCGACCTGTTGCGTCACAGAGCAACCCTGTTCGAACGGCTGGGGGAATCCGATGCTGCCGTTTCGGACTGGCAGCATGTTCTGGGGATTGAGCCGAATGACGAAACGGCTCTGCGGCGTGTTGTCGCCAACCTTCGGAAGGAACAGGATCTTTCCAAAGCTGTTGAATTGCTGGGTCGCTTGAGTTCTTCGCAACCCAATTCCATCCCTGCTTCTTTAGTTCTGCTGCGAAGTCAATTGCAACTGGAAAGCGGCGACGCCAGGGCGGCTGCCGAAAGTCTGCTGACGCTTCGTCCCGAAGATAAGCACTCTGTCGCGGCCGACACTCTACGAGCAAAAATCGAGATTGCCGGCGAACAGTATGCGTCAGCACTTGAGGCTTTGAGTCGTATCCCCGAAGAGAAAGCGACTGCCGACGTTTATTGCGTGCGAGGCTCCGCGTATCTTTCTCTGGGGAAGCTCAAGGAAGCAGAGGCGGCCTTGACCAGCAGTCTGAAGCTTGATGCCGAGGGAGAAGCGGCGTTGTCGCTTCGAGCGACCGTGTATGAAAAACTGGAAGACTGGAAGCAGGCGTTTGCCGACGCCAGTAAGATTCTGCAGCGGACGCCTGATGACGCATCGGCCCTGCGGTTACGAGGCGTCAGTCAGTATCACCAGCGACACTTCAACGATGCGATTGAGGACCTTGATCATGTCATCGTGCGGAGTCACGATACTGTGGATCTCCAGTGGATGCGATCACAGTGCTTCATGGCTCTGGACCAGAAATTTCGGGGCCGCGAAGAACTGAATCTGCTGCTTTCGGCCGATCCGAATCATGTCGAAGCGCGTATGATGCGGGCTGGTCTGGCGGAGGAAAGTGGTGAGTTCGCAGTAGCGGTCGAAGATCTGTCGTCGTTGATTGCGCTTCAACCTTCGAATCTCGACACCATCATGCTTCGTGGTTTTCTGCAGCATCGTCGCGGTGAGTACGAAGAAGCGATCAAGGATTTTAGTCGCGTTCTGGAGCTGAAGCCTGACTATGCGGAAGGCTATTATCGTCGCGGTCTGGCGAAAAATCTGTTGTCGCAGACGGAACCCGCGCTCGAGGACATTCAGGCCAGTCTGGACCTGAATCCTGAACTCGCGGATGCGCACTATGTGAAAGGCAACATTAAGGCCAGCCAGGGGAAAATTCAGGAGGCGATGGAGTCATATGACCAGGCAGTGACGGTCAATCCGTCTCACGCGGCCGCCTGGTATAACCGCGGCAATCTGCTGTTCAACGAAGAGAAACTGGAAGAGGCTGTGGCATCGTGGACAAAGGCTGTGGAGTTGCAGCAGAATCTGTTTCGAGCCTACAACAACCGGGCCGCGGCTCTGGTGAAACTCAACCGCAGTCAAGAAGCGGTTCTTGATTACGAAAAGGCATTGGAGCTGAGTCCGGGATTTGCCCGTGCGTGGGATAACTATGCGTGGCTGCTGGCGATCAGTGACGATCCAGAAATTCGAGATACGACGCGGGCTGTTTTCATGGCGAAAAAGGCGTGCGAACTGACCGACCATAAAGACTGGAACTGTCTGAGCACGCTCGCCGCTGCCTATGCCGAGGCCGGAGACATTGAACAGGCCGTCGTTTGGGCTCGCAAGTGCAGAGAAGTGGCTCCGTATGATCAGCAGGAGGACATCGAACAACTAGTGCGAACCTATGAGGGCAGCCGGACAAAAGCCAGTTCAGCAGCGTCGCGTGGTAGCGCAAAACAACGGCAATAATCGACGCCGACTCAATGGTGCTCCCTTTCTGAGCCGCAAGGCGCCAGCCCAATGTTAGTCACGTTGTAGTGGAACGCGCCAAGCGTTTCGGTTGTTGGCCTGATAAGTCAGCATGCCGAAAGCCTTGGCGGCTTCCGCTACAAATCGACTGCCATTGGGCTGTCGCTGCCGAGCGGACTGATGTTAGGCCTTCCGAAGGAAAGGCCTTGCAGTTCCTGTTGCGGGCGGAAAAACTTCCCCTGGATGCCGGTTTCAGGCATGGAAACTCAGTCAACCGTGGCGGTGGTTCGGAAGCTGTGGTAGATTTGAGTCCGGAGTTTCCATCAATCCGCAGGATTTGTGAGCTCAATCGGACGATTCAGGACGCACTTTTTCACCATCAGCGTTTCTGAGTCTGCAGTCGTGTTCACTTCAGTCAGCGAAGGCATCCGCAACGATGAACGATCGGGAAAAAGGGGCTCAGGATTGGTACCTTAAAGGTACGGGAGCGATGAATCACAAAAACTGGGACTACGCGGTTGAGTGTTTTACTAACTGCGTGCGTCTGATGCCCGAACATCTTGTGTATCGCCAGGCTAAGCACGGTTGTCTTCGCAAACAATTTGGTGACAACGGCTCCGGCGCAAAAATGTCGGGAATGCGTCTGATGGGCGTGAAGGGCCGGCTGAAAAAATCCAGGATGCAAAAAGACTGGAAGAACGTTGAAGCCACGGCAGAAGAAGGATTGCTGACCAATCCCTGGGACCCGCACCTGTGGTTTGATCTAGGCGACTCGTGCGCCCAGCAGCAGAATTTCAATGTCGCCCGGTACGCGTTTGAGCGGGCCGTTGAGTACGACAAAGACAATGTGGATTTTAATCGACGTCTCGGCAACTTCCTGTTCGAACAACGCGACTACAAGGCCGCTCGCCAGTATTTTGAAAGACTCTACAAGCTCGTTCCAACCGACGGGGAAGCTCGCACCATGATGAGCCGCTGCGATGCTGAATTGACGATGACCAAAGGTTACAACGAAGCCGAAAATACTCGCGACGTCAAAGTCGAACAGCCCGCCGCTCAGGTCAATGCGTATGAAGTAGACCGCCAGGCTCGCAAAGGTGCTCCTAAGACCTCCGATGCGCCGGGTGATTCTGACGAAGCCGACATGCTGCATGCGATCCGAAAAGATCCGCAGAACGTCAATCTGTATCTGAAACTGGCTCATCTTTACAAAGGCTCTCGTGAGTTCAGTAAGGCTGCGGAGTTGTTAACAAAGGCTCTTGAAATTTCCAAAGGCAATGCAGACATCAGTGAGCAGCTTCAGGAAGTTCAGCTGCTGATGATGCGGAACGATCTGGCCGAGGCCGAAGAACGGGCACGCAAGAATCCCGGCAAAGAACGACTTGTTGAAAAAGTGAAGACGCTGAAAGCCGAGCTCACGGAGAAAGAGATCGCGTTTTACTCCCACGGAGTCGAAAATAACCCGAGCGATCTGAAGAAAAAATACGAACTGGCCATGCGTCTGTTCGCCGTAAAACAGTATTCAAAGGCCATTCCCCTGCTGCAGCAGTCTGTTTCCAATCCGACGCTCAAGATTGATGCGCTGGTCCTTCTGGGCGAATGCTTTGCTCGTGACGGAAAGCTGGATCTGGCCCGTCGACAGTTTGAAAAATCTCTGGAGGGTCTGAACCATGCGGACCGCCCTGAAGCCTTCAAAACGGCCCATTACATGCTTGGCAGAATCTATGAGAAGGCCGGCAAGACTGAGCAGGCCGAGCATCATTACGGCGAAATTCTGGCGAACGATTACGAGTACAAGGATGTGCTGAAACGCATGGAAGAAATGCAGGGTGGTCAAAGCGGCGGAATTGCCGAATAGAGGATTCTGTGGCCGGCGAGGCAGAGGTGCGGTTCCGTGAACCTGGTTGCAACCCGGCTTCGACTTTGTTGAAATTCGCAGCAGGTCGTCGATTGAGTGAGCGGTAACACGATAGCCCAATGGGACTCAATTTGCGATTATAGTAGCCATCACTCTCCGAGTGATGAATGCCACGGGCCGCGTAGTGCGGCCTTCGTCACTCGGAGAGTGACGACTACTTTGTCAAATCGAGTGCCATTGGGCGCTAATGCTCTGTCAACAATGAAACGAGGAATCGCGGCTCAGAAAAATGAGGCAGGCAGGGTGCCTGTCCACTTTTGTTGGAGCCTTTTAATCAACAACCCGCTTGCAGGTTGTTGCCAGTAGATGTTGAAGTAACCTGCCTGCAATGATGCCTGATGATCGGCTGTTCGATCATTCACTGTCGTTGTTTTTTTACTGAAGAAAAAAGCTGTATCGCCATGGATCCCGAGTTCCGCTCTGACTGTCATGATCTGCTGAAGCGTATCGTTCACCTTCGAGACTGTCTTTGACCTGGCTGGCAAGACGGCTCGCATCGCAGAAATCAATGACCGAATGGCCGCTACCGACTTCTGGAATGACCAGGAACGCGCGCGGCAGCAAATGGACGAGCTGAGAAAGCTCAAGGGGACCGTGGGGCCGCTGCAGAAGCTTTCGGCAAGCGGCGATGATATGCAAGTCCTGATGGAATTTGCAGAAGACGACGATTCGGGTGAAAGTGAAGCAGAGTTAAGGGCGCTGGTAGAACCGCTTGCGGCGGAGATTGACCGCGTCGAGCTTCAGGCCACCATGACCAATCCTGCAGATGCGTGTGCCGCTTATTTGACGGTTCAGGCGGGCGAAGGCGGCACAGACTCGGCCGACTGGGCTCAGATGCTGCTGCGGATGTATGCACGCTGGGCCGAACGCAGCGGATTCAAAGTGGAAGAGATTGATATCTCACCCGCCGAAGAAGCCGGAATTCGCAATGCCACGATTTTGATCACGGGCGACTTTGTGTTCGGCTACCTGCGCGGAGAAACGGGCAATCATCGATTGATCCGCATCAGTCCCTTCGATTCGGCCGGCCGCCGCCATACAGCGTTTGCTGCTGTCGACGTTGTGCCCGAAATCGATGACGAAGTTGAGATTGATATCAACTGGGAAAAGGACATCAAAGAAGACACCTATCGTTCCAGCGGTGCGGGTGGTCAGCATGTGAATAAGACGGATTCGGCCGTCCGACTGACTCACATTCCGACGGGTGTTGTCGCAGCCTGTCAGAACGAACGCAGTCAGCATAAGAACCGAGCGACCGCTAGAAAGATGCTGACGGCAAAGCTGTATACGATTGAAATTGAAAAGCGTGAAGCCGAGATTTCGGCGCGTCGGGGCGAGAAATCCAAAATTGGCTTCGGGGGCCAGACCATTCGCAACTACGTTCTGCATCCGGACCAGTTTGTGAAGGACACTCGCACAGGCACCAAGGTTGGCAATCCGCAACCAGTACTTGACGGGGATCTGGATCAGTTTCTGGAGTCGTACCTGCGCTGGACGCTGAACGAACAAGTGGCCGCACCCACGGACCTTGAGTAGCCGCATCTCCAAAAGACGCCGACCTTGTTTGCAGGAACAAAGTCGGCGTTTTTGCTTGCGCGAACAGTTTTTGCTTGCGCGGACAGAGCGCTATCAAAAGAAAGGTGACGGGAACCAGACATGGGTTCCTGCTCCTCTGGCTGCCTCGGCTTCTGCACCACTTCGCGTTTTAACTCAGATGCTCAGAAAACGTCACGCGTGATCGGTCAGCAGCTCCTTGACCAGGCCATCACTGTCCGCAAACTGTTCGTGGGGACGTCCAGTTGCCGCAGCATGGTGGCGAAGACGTTGGAGAGGGGTTCGTTACTTTAGCGACTTCGAGCTGCCAGGGTTCCTTGCCGTCGTCCCAGACGCCGCCCTGGGGATTTGCGCCGGCATTGTTGAGATACTGGCCGTAACGAAAGCCCATGTTCTGGCGGGCGGATTCACGATTTGTCGGGAATTTTGTGTGAGTGAAATGATCTAGGCCAAGACCCCTGAATCGCTGTAAAAAGGCGATAGCAACAAAGCTTTTTCAGGGAGCGATTCAGGGATGAACGCAGAA
>Ga0209702_10005348_pt1 | contig 17583 bp, 17 predicted proteins | sample FRY01_FD_187210 | JGI IMG/M metagenome (GOLD analysis project Ga0209702, IMG submission 187210) | Freshwater microbial communities from Lake Fryxell liftoff mats and glacier meltwater in Antarctica - FRY-01 (SPAdes) (version 2) | ecosystem: Environmental > Aquatic > Freshwater > Ice > Glacier...
GTGCGCGGGTATTCCGAGAACTGCGTGAGTCGGGAATCGGAGTTCAAGTCCACTACGTTCCCGTTCACCACCACGACGTGAGCAAAGACATTGAACTGCCGCTTAGCGGCTTGCCTGAATGTGAACAGGTCTACGACGGTCTTATTAGCATCCCGATCTACCCCGGCCTCTCAGGTGTTGATCAAGACACAGTCGTTCAAGAGATTCGTAAGGCTGTCGTCAAATAATGCAGTGGCCCGAGAAATATACTTTTTTTCCTGATTTGTTTCTTGGCGTTGAATCAAAGGACTATTCCTTGCATCCAATTCGCTGGGAAGACCGCGAACCCACTCGAGTCTGGCGCAATACCCAGCTTGATGTGCTGCGCCAGAACGAACCACTGAGTCAGTTACAGCAAGACGAATACTTCACCCAAGTTGTTAAACCGCAGTTTGCTCAGGAGTTTCCCGCCCAGCTCATGTTTGCCTTCCTTCACGGAAATCAACTAGTGGGGTACGGGGCGCTAGTCCACATTCACTGGGGTGATCACCGCGCCGAAGTTTCCTTTCTCACATCACCAGAGCGTCAAGATCCAATCACTTTTGAAAGTGACTGGTGCAATTATCTAGCACTTCTCAAGCCAATTGCCCGAAACCTTGGCTTGCACAAACTCACAACCGAGACTTACGAATTAAGACAGAATCTCATACCGATCTTGGAAGCTAATGGTTTCGTTGAAGAAGGCGTACTACGTGACCACCGTTTTGTGAGTGAAGAGTTTACAAACTCCCATGTTCACGGACTTATACTTTAAGAATCTTTCGTACCCGAGGAGCGCGTTGCAGTGCTTTCTCAACAATCGCAACTGCGATTTGACCGTAACCCAAATTTTGAGCCAAAGTGTCAGCGAAGTCAGTTTCGAAATCCAGCACACCTTGATCGCGCGAGTGACCCGAATTCACCACAACGCCAGCGTATCCGCGCGCCAAGTCTTGCAGTCCAATTCCTTTAAGGGCATAACTGAGGTGCTGGTGAGACATGTGGATCATTTCGAAAATGGGTTCCCGGGTAACTCGGGGAATAGTTCGGTGTTTTTCCAACCAAAAGTTGTACCAGCTGAATTCGTACGGACAAATTTCCATCAGATCCGCGTATGTTAAGTCTTGGGCTTTCATGTATTCACGCAACGAGGTGAGTACATTTTGTGAAAAGACCGCCATGTTGTGACAGGTTTCAAATGGCGTAACAGGTAAATCCAAATACTCACGCAAAGCAATGAGGGAAAGCTCCCTCGATTTTCCGAAGCGAGTGTAATAAATAGGATCTACCTGCAGTTCATGGTCTTCGGTGACAAATGTGTAGGGAGTGTTTGCATCAACCATGAAGTCTCTGCTGCTGAATGGTCTGATAAATACTGCTTCTGAATCAGCACAAAGATAGTTCGCCAATAAACCTTTATCAGCGAATGCGAGCTTAATAATCTCTTGGTTTATATAGCCAGGTGCGTTCCCGTGAATTCGGTAGTCAACCAGGTGGTCACTCCACAGTGATTCGGGCAAGACTTCACCTGTTTCACCAACAATTTCCTCGAAGGCCTTCACATCTGAATCTGGCACAACTACGTAGAGTGGGATTGGTTCGGTCGCATATTTTTTAAATGACTCGACGAATCGCTTGGTGTAGTCAATATCGGGAAGATACGACTTAAGCATTACTCCAAAATTGTGCATTACGTCTACTTAGTAGCCAACTACTTCAAGGTCTGGGAGTGGGAAGATCAAGCGGCCGCCGCCGGCAAGATACGGCTGCAACCGTTCCATAAACGTCTCGCGGAAATGCCACGGCAAAATCAGGAGATAGTCCGGATTCTCCGCGAGCACCTCTTCCTCGCTGACGATTGGTATGTGTGACCCCGGCAGGAAGCGCCCATACTTGTAAGGATTGACATCTCCCACTTTGGACATGAGTTCCTCCGTTACTGGAGTTGTCATTATGAGAATATTTCCCTTAGTGGAGGCACCAAGTCCCATAACGCTTGCACCTGAATCTTTCAGTCGTTCCAGTAGTGACTTGAGGTCGTGTTGGCGCTGTTCGACCCGGTTGCGGAACTCAACCCAGGTTGCTGGGTCGTGGACTCTAGCTTCGATTTCCTGTTCGAGGAGCCATTGGGCGTAGACCGAAATTCCGGCTGCGGGTGATGGTGAGGCGAGAACTGAAATTGAGCCACCATTTACCGCATTGGTGGCGGCGTCTATCAAATAGAGTCCCGCTTCATCCAAGATTCGCTTAATGGTGGTGAGTGAGTAGTACTCCAAGTGTTCGTGGCAGATCGTGTCGTAGGCACCGCTACGCAGCATCCAGGGCATGTAGCTTTGCTCGAAATACCAAATACCTCCTGGGGTGAGGCAGTGCTTTACATCTTTGGCGAAAGCGACCGGGTTATCAAGGTCGTAAAACATGGCGATTGAGGTAACGATACTCGCGCGGTCTTTACTGACGGCGTCAAAGTTGTTCGCATTGAAAAAATCAGCAACGGTAGTCACGGGATTGGTTTGATTGTCTTGTTCGTAGAACTCTCTGAATTTGGCAATTGTTGGATCAATACCGATTTTCTTGAGTCCTTCAACTCCGTAACTACGCAACAAGGTTCCGTCATTCGCTCCAATGTCGAGCACCGTTTCACCCGAACTCAATTTTGCGCGTACTTCTAAGCGGCTGGCGATCCGTTTGAGGTGGGCGACCATTGAAGCGTTGAGTCCGCTGCGGTACCCGTAATTGTCACCGTACATTTCCTCGGGTGGGAAAGTGTCTCCTAGTTGAACCAAACCACAGTCATTACAGACCAGGAGACAGACTTCACCGGAGGAGATCTGCTCCTCACGAGTAGCTGGGAACACCCCGGTGAGAGCCAGGTCTCCGAAATTGAGGACCTCAACGAGGTCGGTTGTGCCGCAGACCCGACAGTTCTTCAATTTCGCCACAGTTTCGGCTCTCTCTCTGATTACAAGATTCACGGCTGACTAGGTGAAAACAGTCTCGGTACACCGTTTTAACAATTATTGTGCCGTCCTAGACTAGCGAACTCAGTTAAGTAATCCAAAGAACTAATGGATACACGCGGGTCAGCCCTGATCACGCAGAACACGTTGACAACAGCCTCTTGGCGAAAGCAAAACGAACCTTCCCCCTGGTTCCTGTTTCCCACAGTCTGAGTCGGGCTAGCCGCAAGGCTGCCTCCACTGCCCACAAGCTCCAATACCAAGTGGGATGGGGATGCCCCCGGTCCGCCCAAGGTTCTGGGACTTTGCTGCGGGGATACCTTCGATGCTTATCCCTTCTACAGTTCTCAAGCCAAGCCCCTCACCTCAATCGATTTTGATCCCTGGGCGATTGGAACAGCCAAGAAGAGCTGTTCCTACCCAAATATTCGCTACCTCCTCAGTGACATTAGAACTGACATCCCCGAAGGTGCCCTCGACAACGTTATTTGGGACGACGCAATTCAGCACTTTACTGAAGTAGAAATGAAGGCGATTACGGGAACCATAGTTAGCAACGTGCAAGTACTCGAGACCGTTCACCCGCAGCGAAGGAACCTTTACTTCTGACCGAGTGATTCAGAACTGTCCTAATCAAGCAGATCAAGAGAGAGGGGCGTACCAAATGACGCACTCTTAACAAATCGCTTGCCAATCACTTCATCCCACTTCCAAGCGGGCAACCCACGAAAAGGCCTAATGGAGCGGACGTTTTCCTCACTAACCAATTCGCCTGGTACAACGTCTTTGACAACATAGAGTGACCGAGCAAACTGTCGACTTGATCGACCCGACGCGGGTAGATCGTAGGTCACCGAACCAAGAGCGAGTTCTGTTTCCCTAATGGCGTCAACGAGTTCTCGGAACTCTTGGGGGTTAGTGCTAAACGCTGAATCCAATCCACCGTCTTCTCTGCCTAAGGTCAAGTGACGTTCAACTACACGCGCGCCCAAGGCAACTGCCACGATTGATGCGGTGGGTGTCAATGTGTGATCTGAAAAGCCGATTACAACACCGAATCGTTCCTGCATGTCAGAGATGGTTCGCAAATTTAATTCTGAACTGGCTGTCGGATAGGACGAGGTACATTTGAGAACGACCACCTGCTGATTACCTGCCTGGTGACAGGTTTCGATTGCTCGCCAAATATCAGGTAACTCTGCAATTCCCGTAGAAATAATGACGGGTTTCCCCGTTCTTGCAACCCGTTCAATCAGTCGCGTGTCAGTGATCTCGAATGAAGCTATTTTAAAAAATGGAACGTTGAGGCTTTCGAGAAGTTCAACAGCGGCAAAGTCAAAAGGGCTGGAGAATGCGTGAATACCCAAGGATTTCGCTAAATCAAACAGTTCCTCATGCCATTCCCACGGCATCATGCCCTGGGAATACAGAGAGTGAAGTGTTCGTCCGTCCCAAGCCGAACCGTCCCTGACTACAAATTCCTCATTGTCAGAATCGATAGTGATTGAGTCCGGGTGGTAAGTCTGAAACTTAACAGCGTCTGCACCGGCAGCCGCCGCAGATTCCACCATCTTGCGAGCAGTCTCAAGATCATTATTGTGATTTGCTGAAACTTCCGCGATCACGTAAACCCGGTCACCGACTAAGTCGTCAAGCCATTGACTACTCATGATCGAATCCTTTGGATTGCTGTTCTGGATTGCACACAATAGGTGAATTAACCTTGACGCCGACTGTGCCCACCTTCGGTGGGGTCCAAGGCTGGATTTCGCCTGAGTCCAATTCCTGCAGCCACCAAAGCAAGTCAGTGAACCCCATCGCGTCTCGGATCGAAATAGTTGAACTTAAGCGCGGATTGATCTCAAAAATTCTTGGACCCTCTTCAGTGAGAATGTATTGAACGTTAATTGGTCCGTGCAGGTTTAGGGATTCAGTAATCACATTAATTTGTTCGAGAGCCTCTGCATTTTCAATAACTTCCGACCAAGATGTTGAGCCACCGGAAAGTCTCCTTCGAAGTTGAATCACCCGCAGTTCACCTTGTTTACTGCGAAAAACTGCTGCTGTTACTTCGGCCGTACTTGGCTCCAAAAGTTGCTGAGCCACATAATCCTGATTAATGGCGCTTGCTGGAATGTCTTGCATCGAGTTCGCCTTGAAAACCATTTTGCTGCCTCGGCCTCGTCTTGGTTTAACCAAAAATGGGGTCGCATTCGGCGTGAAATCAGGCAGTTCGACGGTCCATGGAGCTCTAATTCCAATCTCTTGGAGGAATTCGAAGGTTGAGAGTTTGTCCTTCCCAACTGCCACTGCAGCAGCCGAAGGGACTAGGAGATTGGGTAACTCAGGGGTTTGAATTTGGGTCAGTAGTTCAATTTCCGCGTCAGAGGTAGGAATAAAAGCATCCGGTTGTACTCGTTCGTAGATTTCAGAAATGCGGGAAAGATAGTCGGGTGAATCCGCTCTAGGAACCAACTGGAACTGATCGCAAATGTAGGGAGCGGAGTTTTCACCATGGACATCAACTCCAAAAATGATCGCTTGGGGGAAATGCCTCCGAATTACGCTGACCGCTCCGGTTCCGACATCACCACCGGCGCCAGAGATCAGAATTGTTCTCATTGTCGACCAAGGACTTCCCATAAATAGGGTAGGGAGGGATCTGTTTTTTGGGCCATATCCACCACCGAACTGTAGTCATAAGCAGTGATTTTTGGAAAGACTTCGATCGAGTCAGTATCTAGGATTGCCCAGTGCGCACCAGGCTGTTTATTTCGTGGCTGCCCCAATGACCCTGGATTAATCCACAGAACCCCCTCACTACCGCGGACCGACGGGTAATGCGTGTGACCGTGCACGACAATTTCCAACGGCCCTTCACTCGCTCGTCCCACGTGCGGGAGATCTACACTCGGGTAGAGGTAGGAGGATATATCAGACGGTGAACCGTGACACAGTAATAACTTGTGACCATCAACGCTTAACGTCTCTGGGTGCTTCCACGTTCGCATTTCCGCAATGGAATCACTCGATAGTTGATCCATTGCGACCTGGATTCCGCTTCCGTAGCGGGCTGAGATTTCCGCAGCACTTCCAGTATCGAGGGCAGAAAATAACATGTCTTCATGATTCCCACGAATTGAATGAGTATTAAATTCCTTCAGCACTTGGAAGCACTCCGCGGGCCAGTAGTAGTAACCCACCAAGTCACCTGCAAAAAGAATCTGATCGCACTCGAGAAATTCTGGATCTTGAGTTACTGATTCCAAGGCAGGGAGATTCGCATGAATGTCTGAAATCAAAGCTACCCGCACAAGATCTGAGTGTTTCATGTCTCGAGATATCCTCTCCACATGGGTCAATTCCTAGTAACAGGTGCCTTCAGTGGTCTGGGCTTAGCTCTCAGCCGTGAACTTCACGCTCGAGAATTCGAAGTAATAGGTCTTGGACGCAAGATTGGGTCTAGAGAACCTGAAATACTTGCAGGTTTTCAAGCTGTCATTGAGCTTGATCTATCCCACCCTGAACCTGAACAGCTGGATCACCAGATTCACACGCTTGTTAATGACTACCCGGGGTTAAACCTAGTTCTCAACGCCGCGCAGATCGACCCACTAGGTCCATTGGGAATTTTGAAAAGTTCTGCAATTATTGATGCGGTTAACGTGAACCTGACTTCTGCTTTGCTGCTGATTAATTCATTCATTCGCTGGTCCCCTACTTCCTCAAAAATATTTGTTGTTGGCACCGGTGCCGTTAATACCGTGATCGAGGGTTGGGACATCTATTCGATCAGCAAACTTGGCTTGAAGAAAGCCTGCGACTTCGTGAACCAGCAACACCCTGGAAGGGCTATATGGATTGACCCAGGAGTTATCGACACCACAATGCAATCACAGCTCCGAGAATCGGGCTGGGCATTGAGTAATGTGAAGTTACGGACTCCTCGTGAAGCTGCACGAGTAATTGCGGATCAGGTGATAGGGGCAACGCTTAGATCGTGACGTTCGATTCCAGATAAGCCAGCACATCTCTTTAGCAAAGCGGCGCCCTGACTTAGCAAGTTATCAACAGACTTAAACATCAAAATTGTTGACGAGCGTCGCTCTGATCTGGCTGGCCTCTAACAATTATCTAGGTTCCCAAATACTTCCATATTTCAAATTCCCTGTCCTGAACACAATTTCCCTTTTTGAAATATGTCAACGCTCTCAGAAAGCGCTACCGTTTGGCTCGAAGAAATCCCTGGAAAAATGTTGAGAGTTTCGAATCGATTTGGAAGTAAGCCTCCTGATGAAACTGAAATCAACTTCACTCCCAAACGAGAAAGGTATTCATTCACCACCCTGTTACTTGGGTACAACGGGTTGTAAATAAACAGGTACTCAGGTATCCATTCTTCGCAAATACCTCGAATCCCATTCAGTGCGATCAACGAATTTCTAAGGTCGGACAAATACTCTAACCAAGAGTTTTCCGTGTCTGTTACATGCTGAGTCTTGTTATTTAGCAAAATTCGTAGTGCACGACGTTAAAGACGGCGATCAATTCGTCCCAATAACGGGCTACCACCAGTCTTGCTACCGGAACTTTTAGGACAGGTATTTACATTTGCGGTCGCTGCTGGGACACCACTTGCAAAAGAGATACTTAACTGACTCTGTACTCCTTAATTGCTTTTCGCAGCAAAGCGATTTGCTGTGCAACTCGATCTGACTCAGTTCTTTCTTCCATTGACGAACCTCTCACAAATGACAGTGGATTCCAAATTATTGAGTTGTCAAAATCTCCGATTCGCGCAATACATTCTTCGATCCAATCAGGTATATCAACTGATTCGGAGACTTGATTCACTTGTTTGTTTCGCTGTTGTTGGTCTCGTTTCCTCGAAACACTCTCCCGAAATCCTTGCGGAATGAGACTTCGGAGCCACTGCAGCCGTGGTTCTTGGGGGATTTTGGGTGGTGCTGTCTGCGTGTTCCAAGATTTGTGGGTCACTGCCCGTAGCAAAGTGACCGCGTACCAACGCCAGGCAGGAACCGCAATCTCTACTGAGACAGGAATGTCTTTTGCTTGATTCACTGCCTCGAGAAAACCAATCGGATCCATCCGCACAACTTCAAGGCCAAGGTGTGGTGGGTAGGCATTCAGGCGTGGTGTGTCGTAGTGGATAACCGGGATTCCTAAGGCTAGGAATTCTAAGCCGGCACTGGAAGCGTGATTAATTCCAAAACTTGCAATTCGTGCTACGTCGTACAACCCAATTCCATCACCTGGCGCATTGATGGTTACGTTGCTTGAACGGGTGGCGAGTAATGCTTCAATTGCGTCAAGGTCTGGTGATCGAATTGACTCACGTTTATTGGGAGCCAGTCGCGGGTGGAGCCGGAAAATAAAATTAATATCTGGTGCAGTGCGAGCTACATCGAGGCTTTGTTCAATGAACTCTTGGACCGTAGAAACCTGATCAATGGGAACGCGTTCAAACTCAGCACCCACCAAAGCTGAAGAGCGGGTTTCATCCGGGCTACCAATCAACACCACTGCAACAGGATGTTCGTTTTCTATTCCCAGTATTTGCTTTATTTCCACAGTTGGTTTGGCCGTGGGCGGGGTTGAATACACCCAAGGGTCACTTCCTTGGACCAACTGACCAAGGTGACGACTCACGAGTTTAATTTCACGTTCGGAGAGTGGATTATTCATTGAATCAAGAAGCGTGTGCGAGTCAACTGCAGTTTGACTTGATTGCACACTGCGATACAGAGCCAAGGTTGAGTAGCGATCGGGTACGTACCCTGAAGCACTCAAACCGATGTACTGAATGTCCTCGGATTTTAGGACCAACTCGGTGAACACCCGGTTGGTTGGGTACAGCGGATTGTAAATAACTCCATGAGTTGGTTGAATTTCTGGGAAAATTGTTGGAAGGGCTTCAGCGGCGTACTGCGAATTTCGCAAATCACTCACATATTCATTCCAGGAATTTTGGGTGGCAGTCACATCAGGAACTTTGTGGTGCAACATAGATAAATAGGTGGAATAGATACCAATCGGTATTCCCCCTGCGGTGACGTATTGCCAGTTATCTGCTGAAACTGATTGGACCTGCGCCTCTACTCGCGCTCTGGCTTCAGTGTCGACAAAGTCGTCAATCCAGAGTGTCGTGTATCTCGCTGCACCCCTTAGAGCGGCTTCTTCCCTCTGGCAGGACTTGCATGTTGATTTCTTGGATTTGGTGGAACTCTCCGGAATCAAGAGATTTGCTTTCATGACAGGACAAAAAGAGTCAAATAGTCCTTTACACCGGAGAACTGTCACCTGCGCGCCCCGCTGCGCCAGTCCATTGGCTAATTCATGTTCTAACTGGCTGGTCTGCCACAGGCCAGCATTGGGTGAAAAAAACAGCACTCGCCACTGAGAGATTGGGAGTTGTGACGTCATTGTTTTGGTCGCTTGAGAAGGGCCGTAACATGTACCTGCAGGCGCTTGAGCGGATTGGTTGAGACCGGACGAGCCTTGCTTAATGTTTCTGAGATTACAACTCTCGCCTGGGTGGACTCTTTAATGTCAATTGGTAACAGCGGAAGGTTAATTGTGCCCATGGTCACTTCATGTGAAGCGGCTGATTCGGAGTGAGTCCCGCTCCCCTCTTGACCAATGTTCTCAACCAGCGACCGACCTGGGTAAAGAGTGAGTTTGCTGGCAAGGAATGCAGAGGCGTACCAGCGGATTGCCCAGGAATCGATTGTTCCCGCGGCCTGGTCTTTCAGCATTTGTCGGTAGGGGAATGCGCCATTGAAATCAAATCGCGATTTGTTCGGCGCTGCATCCAGTTGTTTGAGTAGTTTCTGGGAATCAGGTTCAAAGATTTCCCAGCCGCGGCGCCAGGTGGCCCAGCCCCAACAATCTGCTCCTTTAAGGAAAACAGTTTGGGGCAATGTTGCCGGTACGGCATACATGTAACCGTGAATGCTGATTACTTCTTCATTGTCTTTATACAGCTCAAGGGCCTGGTTCATGTAGTCCAGGAAGTCGGTTGAGACCACCAGGTCGTCTTCCATCACGATTACGTTCTCGCTGGTCTCTAGGGCTTCGGTGACCCCAGAAATGACGGATTCGGCTAGGCCGAGGTTTTCCACTCTCTCAATGACGGTGAGCTCCTTGAATCCTTTGGCAGTTTTGGCGACGGCTCGGGTTTGCTCGACCGATTGGGTGTCAGCTGGGTTCTTGGGTCCATCACAGTAAATGGTGAGGCTGGTGGCTTGGGCCGCCGGATTTGCGCTGAGCGAGGCTAATGCTCGTTTGAGGTGATCGGGGCGCCGGTAAGCAAAGAGCACTACCGGAGCATGATCGCTTGACACGCCACGAGCATAGATCACGTTACGCTGCTCACCATGGTCCCAAGTCCCCTCACCGAGTTCTCGGGGTCACAAGTCTTGATTACTGGCGGCTTGGGCTTTATTGGGTCACACGTAGCCCGCACCCTCGTGGCGGCCGGGTCCAAAGTCACTTTGGTGGACAATCTGGTTCCCGAATATGGGGGTAATTGGTTCAATATCGTCGATATCAAGGATCAGGTCTTAGTTCATGTGGGAGATATTCGTGACCGGTCCCTGATTGACAATCTGGTTCCTGGCTCAGACTTTATTTTCAACCTGGCTGGGCAAACCAGCCACATGGACTCCATGGCTGACCCTCATACGGACCTAGCAATTAATGCTGACGCCCAACTCTCCATCCTTGAAGCCTGTCGAGTTCGAACCGATCGCAGATATACGGCCCCACATTTTCCGAATCTACGTCTATGCCCGTGACCGTGACACCGGGAAAGTGGCGTCTGATTACACCCACTGCACCCGATCCAACGTCACCACCGACGCCGGAGATAACTACCGACTTCACGTCCGATCCAACACTTCCCACAGATACGAAAGACCTGGATCTGTAAGTTGGGCCATCTGCACGACTGAACTGTAGTCATAGGTTGTGAGCTGGGGGAATACGTCACGTGAGATGGTGTCAAGAACTGCCCAATGTGCACCCGGTTGCTTGTTCCGAGGCTGTCCCAAGGACCCCGGGTTGACCCACAGGACACCGTCTTGTTGCCGCACCGCCGGATAGTGCGTGTGGCCGTGGACAACCACGTTCACGTCATTGGCACCCTCTCCTTTTAATTGCGGGAGTTCGCCGGATGGGTACAGATACGTTGAAATATCGGACGGAGAACCATGACACAGAAGTAGATTCACATTGTCCAACGTGATTTTTTCTGGGTGATTCCAAGACCTAATCGTGGCCATATCGGTGGCGTTGAATTGATCAATTGCGTATTTGATTCCATTTCCGTAACGCGCGGTGACGTCCGCGAGGCTCCCTTGGTCGACTGCCTCGAATAGCATTTCTTCGTGATTTCCTTTAATGCAGGTGGCACCGATGTCCTGTAGCACCTGCAAGCACTCTTTTGGCCAGTAGTAATAGCCAACTAGATCTCCAGCAAAGAGCACCCGCTCGCATGAGTGAAATTCCGGATCATTGACCACGGCCTCTAAGGCAGGGAGATTGGCATGAATGTCTGATATCAAAGCGACCCTCACAAGATCTGAGTGTTCCACTACTCCCTATATCCTGAGTACATGGGTCAATACCTGATTACAGGAGCGTTTAGTGGCCTGGGCTACGCACTCAGCCAAGAATTGCTCAATCGAGACTGCCAGGTAATCGGACTTGGGCGCAATATTCAATCAAGATCACGTGAGATTACTGCCCAATTCACTGATCTCATTGAATTAGATCTCGCTCAACCGCAGCCAGATGAAATCACTGAAAAAATTCGAGTAGCTGTCGGTAATCACCCGAATCTGCACTTAGTCATCAATGCTGCACAAATTGAACCCTTGGGCACTTTAGGGTCACTCGACAACACCGCAATCGCTGAGGCCGTTAACGTAAATTTGACTTCAGCACTACTTCTGATGAACACATTTCTCAGATTCACCACGCCAACCTCTCGCATCTTTGTAATTGGTACTGGAGCCACCCGTCAATTGATCGCAGGGTGGGACATCTACTCAATTAGCAAACTAGGCCTAATGCGTGCCTACGAATTTATTGATTCTCAGTCGCCTGGACGAGCGGTATGGATAGATCCCGGTGTGATCGATACGAATATGCAACGCCAACTGGGAAAATCCCCTTGGGGGGTCAGCGGCAACGACCTAGCCCCGGCCTCGAAAGTTGCAAAAGGGATTCTTGATACGTATCTTTGTTGAGTAAACTTTGCCTAGCTCGACTTGGCGTCTGTAACTTCTTCAAGCTGAGTCAACATTCTGCTTGCACCAATATTCGACAAATGTATTCCATCCGAAAAAATCCAGGTATTTCCATCGTTTGTCGAACAGTCCTTCGAACCACATAAGGACAATCGGGGGTCAATAATTTGAGTATTTGTCTCTTCAGTGGCCAATTTCGTCGCAAGGCGCGAATCACCTTGATACTCGTCTATCGAACTAAAGGCCAACTTCATCCCGCAGTTTTTTGCTACATCGAATAACGCCACTCCAGCACATTTTGTTGCTGCCCAGTGATCTTGAGGTTCAAAATAATTCAAGCGCACGAAAAAAGCGGGGGGGCTTTGCGTCACAACAACCCGATGGCCCATCATCTGAAGCTCCGCAATGAGTGCGCTTAAACCTTCGCGCAACATTTCGCTTTTTTGTCTCGGCGACGCCGTCGGTGAATTTCCATTGACAGATACAGCTCTGTCCATTGAGTAGAAGGGAACAGAGGAAGAAGCCAAAATCACTAAACCTGGCTTAACTTCACTTAAAACTTGCGAGAAATTTTTATTTGCGAGTTGGCACGACTCATCGGGTGTCTCTGAGTGACCATCAAAATAAAACAAATCGATACCTAAATATGGACACCCTGCATGCAGAAGCACATTCAAAGATCGCTCCTCCCTATTTGCTATTTCACGCAAAGGGCTTTCATATCTCCCCGCAACGGAATCCCCCACTAAGTAGATAGGAATCCCACCCGTTAGATCCTTTTGAAGACACACTCGGCTCCCAATTCCGAAATCCTCAAATCCGGTATCACATTCCTCCTTAAAATTTTTCGATGACTGCGTTTCACGGTCGAATGAGCGTAACGCTTCACTGAACCACAGGTTATTCGAGAAGAAGAGGAGTCCAAGACCAAGAATGATAGGCGGGCTAAACCAAATAAATATTTTCAACAAAGACTGCGCGGAACTAGTGATTTTCATCTTGCGATTTGGGTTTTCAACAAAACGGAGACTGATGAATGCTGCGGCCAGGGATAGCAATGAAGCGAAACCGGTGACCCAGAGGCTACTACCAAAGAATGCAATTGCAAAAACGATGAAAGGCCAGTGCCACAAGTACCAAGAATAGGAAGCGTCACCAAGGGAGACGAGTACCTTATTGTTTAGTGAGGCGGTATTCTCAGGACTTTTAGTTTGGCCTGAAATGATGACAAGAGCTGTTCCAACTACGGGAAGAAGAACCACAAACCCAGGGAACGACATTTCTTTGTTGAGCAGTAACGCTGAACCGATTATTAAAACTAAACCCATAAATCGAGTGAAACGGGCAAAAGAAATCCTTCGAATATTGCAAGCAAAAAGGGCAAGTAAAACACCTATTCCAAATTCCCAAGCCCGAGTTAAAGGACTATAGAAAGAAAAATCTGGATTTATAAAGTCGGGTAAAAATAGAAGTGTTCCCGGAGTCCGAAAAGTTGTAGCAACATTCAGTGCGAAAGACAGCAGAGTAATTCCAATGAAAAAGCCGATCAGCAAACGTGAGATTCGATATGTTTTAGTCCACTTTGCTAGGGAAAAAACTAACAAAAGGATAAGAGAGAATCCAATATAAAACTGTTCTTCCACACTCAGTGACCATGTGTTGAGAAGAGGATTCGGGGTTAGTCCTTGTTGAAAGTACCCGGTAGGAGACTCGTAGGCCACCAGATTTGAAAGGCCCAGCATTGAAGAAACCGCCATCTTCCCAGTCTCCCTCTGGTCAAACAAGGGGGACTGAAAATAGAAAGACATCAAAACCACAACAGTCACAAATACGCTAAGTGCAGGAACTAGACGACGAAAACGACTCCAATAGAAGTCCCTAAACGTAAAAGTCTTACTCCTAATTCTCCGAGTTACATTGGCCGCAATTACATATCCTGAGATAACAAAAAATACATCAACACCGATAAATCCACCAGGGACGGGAAGGTCGGCATGAAACAAAACTACTAACAGAACAGCAAGACCACGAAGGCCTTGAATGTCCGTGCGCCAATGCTCTTGGCGAGATGAAACTCGCTCAGAAGCAGTCTTAGTTGTCAATTGAATACCTTAATTTCATGATTGTTTCAGTTACCTTTTGCTGCTCTTGATGTTCCTGCAATGGTTCGCCGCGAGTAAAAGCCTTTGGATTCCATATAGTCGAATTATCAAATGCGGAAATACGTTCCGCGGACTCACGAATCCATGGAGACGGCTGGAGAGAGTTATCAATTTGTATCGTTTGAACATTGCGTTTGCGCTGTGCTTGTGCGCGTGAAACACGTTCACGAAAGCTTTCAGGTAGGAGGTTCCGAAGCCATTGGAAACTTTGAGCAGTTGAATTCTGATTGGGATCCTGCATGTGCGCTGCCGTCGTGATCCATGACTTGTGCGTCACAGCTCTTAGCAGAATTACTGCGTACCAACGCCATGCCATAACGGCAGTCTCTGTTGAAACTGGTGTGTTGACTGCTAACTGGGTTGCTTGAACGAATGCATCGGTATCAAGTCTGGGGACTTCAAATCCGAGGGTGGACGGATATGCGTTTATTCGGGGTGGGTCGTAGTGAACCACTGGGATTCCAAGGGCAAGGAGTTCTAATCCAGCGCTTGATGCATGATTTATTCCACAACTAGCAATTCGAGCTACGTCGTAGAGTCCAATTCCATCTGCTGGAGCATTAATGGTCACGTTGTCCGGGTGATTCGCTAGTAACTGCTCGATTGCATCAAGATCCGGTGAGCGGAGTGACTCTCTTTTATTAGGGGCAAGCCGAGGGTGGAGTCGAAAAATGAAATCAATTCGTGGGAGTAGTGCAGCAGTTCGCAGTGTCTGCTCAATAAATTCCTGCACCGTTGAGACTTGATCAATGGGAACCCTTTCAAACTCAGCTCCAACTAAAGCCGAAGATCTAGTTTCATCCGGGCTCCCGATCAACACCACAGCCACGGGGGAATTCCCTTTAAGTTTTAGTAGTTTTCTAATCTCCGCATTCGGCATATACGTAGGTGCAGTCGAATACACCCAAGGATCACTTCCCTGAACAAGTTGTCCAAGTTGTCGTGCCACCATTGCAATTTCCAACTCTGAAAGTGGAACACTCATTGACTCAATAAGTGTCTTTGAGTCAACAGCTGTTTGACTTGACTCAATACTCCGATACAAAGCAATAGTCGAGTAGCGGTCAGGAACAAAACCAGAGGCGCTGAGACCCACGTACTGGATATTTTCCTGCTGTCGAATTAATTCGGTGAAGACCCTATTAGTTGGGTAAAGCGGGTTATAGACAACTGCATGCGTTGGCGCAATTTTTTCGAGAATTATGGGTAGTGCGTGAGCGGCATACAACGAATTTTTGGTGTCACTGAGAAACTCTCCCCACGCTTGTGTTGACGCAGTTACGTCTGGGACTTTGTGGTGAAGCATAGAAAGATAAGTTGAATAAACGCCTATGGGAATTCCGTGGCTGTAAAGATCCTGCCAATTTTCCTGAGTAACGCTTTTCATAGTTGCATCAACTTCACTACGAGTATCACTAGCAATAAAATCATCTATCCAAATGGTTTTGTACTTGGCAACGGAGTTAAGAACTGATTCGTCCTGCTGGCAGGATTTGCACACGCGAACTTTGGATTCTACTGGAGACTCGGGTGAGGTGGAACTTGCCTGCATCGTCGGACAAAACGAACTAAACAAGCCACGGCAACGAATTACGGTTACATGTGCGCCAAGAAGTGCCAAACCATTTGCGAGTTCATGTTCAAGTTGACTCGTTTGCCATAGACCCGCATTAGGAGAGAAGAAAAGGACTCGCCACTCGGAGACGGGCAGATTAGTTGTCACGATTTAGTTGGCCTTTTTCGATTGGAGACACGCAAGTGGATTCGTTTAAGGAGGTTCGTGGAAATTGGCCGCGATTCGAGGAGAGTTTGAGAAATAATTAAGCGTGCGTCCCGCGACTCACGTACCTCAATACGCATTAGTGGCAGGGATATTGGGTTACTGAGAACTTCATGTGAGGCTGCCGATTCGGAGTGTGTTCCGCTTCCCTCTTGACCAATGTTTTCCACCAATGAACGACCGGGATACAAAGTAAGCTTGTTGTTCAAAAATGCGGAGGCGTACCAGCGGATTGCCCAGGAGTCGATTGTCCCCATGGCTTGATCTTTCAGCATTTGTCGATAGGGGAATGCACCGTTGAAATCAAAGAGTGATCGGTCGGGTGACTTATCTAATTCCTTCAGGAGTTTTTTTGAGTCCGGTTCAAAGAGTTCCCAACCGCGACGCCAGGTGGCCCAGCCCCAACAGTCCGCACCTCTGAGAAAAACTGTTTGAGGCAATATTGGTGGTACCGCATACATGTAACCGTGAATGCTGATTACTTGGTCATTGTCTTGGTAGAGCTCAAGGGCTTGGTTCATGTAATCCAAGAAGTCCATTGAGACCACCAGGTCGTCTTCCATCACAATCACGTTCTCGCTGGTTTCTAGTGCTTTGGTGACTCCGGAAATGACGGATTCGGCGAGACCCATGTTTTCTGCCCGCTCAACAACTGTGACTTCCTTGAATCCTTGGGCGGAATGGGCGATCACTCGGGTCTGCTCAACTAATTGTGTGTCCGCCGGGGTCTTGGGACCATCACAGTAAATGGTCAAGCTGGTGTCTTTTGCTGCCGGATTTGCGCTGAGGGAGGCTAAGGCCTGTTTTAGGTGATCGGGGCGCCGGTAGGCGAAGAGCACTACCGGAGCATGATCGCTTGACACGCCACGAGCATAGATCACGTTACGCTGCTCACCATGGTCCCAAGTCCTCTAGTCGGCTTCTCGGGGGCACAGGTCTTAATTACCGGTGGCTTGGGGTTTATTGGTTCACATGTCGCCCACACTCTCGTGGGCGCGGGAGCGAATGTAACTTTGGTGGACAATCTGGTTCCCGAATACGGCGGTAATTGGTTCAATATCGCCGACATCAAGGATCAGGTCACCGTTCACGTCGGTGATATCCGTGACCGTTCCCTCATTGACAATTTAGTTCCTGGCTCAGACTTTATTTTCAATCTGGCCGGGCAAACCAGTCACATGGACTCCATGACCGACCCCCACACCGACCTAGCCATTAATGCTGACGCCCAACTCTCCATCCTTGAAGCCTGTCGAGCGCAGAACCCGACGGCCCGAGTTGTCTTTGCCAGCACCCGTCAGCTCTACGGCAAACCTGATTTCCTTCCCGTCACCGAGTCTCACCCAATCCGCCCCGTTGATGTCAACGGGATTAACAAACTTGCCGGCGAG
>Ga0209702_10005350_pt1 | contig 17576 bp, 15 predicted proteins | sample FRY01_FD_187210 | JGI IMG/M metagenome (GOLD analysis project Ga0209702, IMG submission 187210) | Freshwater microbial communities from Lake Fryxell liftoff mats and glacier meltwater in Antarctica - FRY-01 (SPAdes) (version 2) | ecosystem: Environmental > Aquatic > Freshwater > Ice > Glacier...
GCCCAGGCGTCGACTAGGAGAGTCAGCCTGGAAGCTAGCAAGCCGCTCCAGTGTATACTAAGATTGAGTAGGGACGTAGGAGTTGGTAGACGAGGGGGTGTCCCATTCTCAGTTGACTCTGCTGTAAACTGACCTACCATCCGTCGAATTTAATGTCCGCGATCAGTATGGGCGGAACCTAGTGTTCCAGAACTAGTTAGCACGAGTCTTCAGAATGCGCGTGGTTTTGTTGAGCCACCGATCCTAGCAGTGTACGATAAGAAGCGGCCGCCGAACCTTCTGTAGGAGAACGTGTGCGAGCAGAAGAAGAGCCAGCATCCGCCGATCACCGCCGTAGCCGTGCACACAACGCCACTGATCAGCAGTCCGGGCGCCACCCGAGGGTCGGTAAAAACGACCTCGTCGTTCTTGAACGCGCCAGGGTCACGTAGCGGGTAGCAGATTCGCAGCGTCTGCAACGTCGACGAGGGCAGACAAGGGATCGATTCCGACTCGATGCGCCCCGTGTAGTTTGTCCCGGACTCATCGGCGTACAGGATGTCGAACACGCTCGTCCCGAGCTCACGCGCGGATCCATCAGTTTACAGCAGTCACAATTGAGAATGGGGCACCTAGCGTCGACCAGGTCGTTTAGGCCCTCGGGCCAGTCGGAGGTTGAGAAGAAGGCCGCGAAAGCGGCCAGGAAGGCGGCGGGCTTGACCTGCCGCTACGTCAGGGGACTTTATATCCAAGGCTTGAACATCATGAAGTTCGTTGACCGTGACGTGTGTGGAAGCAGCAACATCGGCACCATTAGGCTGGGCGACAGGGTCGTCGGCTGGGAGAGGCCGCCGTCGTTCGTGCGGCCTGTCAAGGCCGGGAAAGGCGGGAACAAGCACAAGCACAAGCACACGTCGCATCTTGCTCCCCTCTCAAAACAGAGGGTGAGGGCTGAAAAAGACACACGGTAGAATGACCAATGACGGATTGGTCACCGATAGGTGTCCCATTCTTAATTGTGACTGCTGTAGTGGTTGTTGGTTGAACAAACGAATCCATGATATTGTTTTACATCCCTTCATAGAAGCGCCCCTTAGGGCGCCATTTTGGTCGAGCTTTTGCTCGGGGACGCGCCCGCCGCCCCCAGAGGGGGGGGGGTGCTTTCACGAGGGAAAAGGTCTTTCTTGAACACGAACCATCGGTTCATGAAGCTGACGCGCTTCTCGTCGTCCGACATCCCCATCGCCGCCGCGACCGGCGGAGGCAGAGACCGCGTCCCGGCGTACTCACGCTTCATGTCCTCGAAGAGCGCGTCGAACGTGCCGGTCGCCGCGCCGCCGCTGAGACCGAGCGCCGTCGCCTCGGCCGCATCGACGGGGCGTAGGCCGGCTGCGGCCATTGCGGAGACGAGGTCGGCGTAGTCGACGAGGAACTCAGGCAGCTCCTGCCCGATGGACTCCATGTAGACGTCGATGCGCCGTCCGAAGTTGGACTCGCCTCCCCCCCTCTTGGTCGCCACGGCCTTCTTCGGCGGCGGTTTGCGGGCGGCGGCCGAACCCTCGTAGCGGCGCGTGATGCGCCAGGCCGGCCTCTCGCCCTCCTCGGCTCCCTGCGACGAGCGCACGGAGTCTCCGAGGCCAGGCGCCTCCCGCCTGAGAAGCTCGTCTACGAGCGCCCCGTCCAAGCAGCAGCCGACGAAGTGCCCGCCTGGGCGAAGCGCAGAGGAGACGTTGGCGGCGAACTGCGTGAGTGCCTCGGGCTTTTCGAAAAAGTAGTGGATCGCGAACATGCACGTCGCGAGATCCACCGGGTTGGACGCGAAGCGGTGGTACTCGCGAAGCGCCGACGGCTGCACGGCCGCGACCGGGTCGTGGCCGAACAACGCGCGTGCGACTGCGCGGTCGCCGCTCGCCTCGTCGAGGCCGTCCGCGTAGGCGAGCGACGCCACCGGTTTCGATGCGTCCATCGGCAGGAAAGCGACACGGATCGCCCGTGCCGCGGCCCCGACCTGGCCCTTCGAGGGCGGCACCGGGGCCCCCGTGCGCCCCGCATGCCCCTTGGCCTGCAGCAGGCGCACGTAGGCGGCGGCAACCGGCCAGCTCGGGTCGTACAGGTTGCTAGCGTACCGATCGATGCCGACGACGCGCGTCGCGCCCATCTCGATCCACTTGGGCAGGTCTCCACCTCGTCCGCAGCCGAAGTCGAACACCGAGCGCCCGAGGCCCGCCGACGCGGGGAAGCGCATCAGCAGCGACGTGCGCTTGACCCAAAAGTTGTGAAAGCGGCGCAGTCCTCCGGAGCTCGATTCGCCGTCTTCGGCGCCGAGCTGCGAGACGTAGTAGTCCTGCTGCCCGACCTTGGCGGCGTCATCGGCCGCCGCCGCGATCGCCGCGGCCGCGACGGCCGAGTCCGTCAGCGCTTCGCGCGTGACCGGCCTGACGATCGTATCCCAGATCACGTTGGCCGTCACGGCGTTGTTCGCGCGGATCGAACCTGTTCCCATCTTGTCCCAGCGGACGTGCAGCGGCACCCAGCGGGCGGGCGCCGGCGACCGCTTGGCATCGTAGGCGAACTCGACGATCGCCCCGTCGACGATCTCGTCGACTCCGTTCTCGCACATGCAACGCCCGCCCGCGTTGCGGCGGAGGTAGCAGACGTGCAGGTCATTCTCCCCAGTCGGCGGCGCAAACGGCACGGCGTCGTAGGCACGCCCTCTTCGCTGCAGTTGTACGAGGCGCTCCTTGGCCCGCCCGGACAGCACGTCAAGCGCAGTCAGTGGCGACGCGAGCCACGGGTCGTGACCGACGAGCAGTTCGGCGACGCTGTACGTCTCGGACGACGAACGGGGGGCGGCGAGGTGGCTCTCTCCGCGCAAGCGGACCTGGAAGTCGATCGTGTTCTGCTCCGGCGGCTTCCACTTGAGCGCGGCGCTCCATGTGCCGGAGCCGACCGGCGCAGGGAGGAGCGCCGGTGTGAAGATGATGCCGTCGACCTCGTAGCCGCCCTTCTTGGCCTTGAACAGCCGCTTGCACGCCTCGGCCAGGCTGTCCGCGTCGGAGACGCGCTCGAACCGCTTGACGGAGACATCGGTCGTCATGTCAGCGTCGATCTCGGCGGTCGCGTCCCGGACGAGATCGGCGACGACCGCGGTCGCGGCCGACAGCCTGTCCTCTTTCTTGTCTTTCTTGGCAGACGATCGCCGCTTCGTCGTCGTCGCGGCATCGAGGGGCTGAAGCAGAGGCAGGCTGCGCACGTCCTCTCCGCCGATGAAAAAAGCGTCGAACGCGAGGAAGCGCCCCGGGGATCCAGACACGTGCTCCCCGTCGAGAAGGCAATCGGCTAGGCGCCGCGAGACGAGGCCGGTCGCACGCACGAACAGCCGGTCGTCGATCGTGTAGACGTGCCGGTCCTTTGCGACAAAGAGGAAGCGACGCTCGCCGTCAGCCTTGTCCGTGACCGTGTAGTCGCGAGTCACGCAAGGGACGTTCGCGTTGGCCAGGGGGGAGCACGCGAGGTGTCGCAGCTCGAGCGTGACGGGCTTCGGTCCGACGAAGCGGCGCGAGCCGACCAACGCCTCGTATCCGGAGATCACCGCCGCGCGTTCGCCAACGGACATCAGCACGTCGGTGTCGTCGAGCACGTTGAGCGCCTCGGAGAAACGCGCGAGCATCTCGCGCGCGAGGTCCTCGGACGACTCGGGCGAAGGACGCTCGGTCGAAACACACTCGACCTCGACCTCGTACGTCTCCGAGGCGCGCGAGAGCGCGGCGAACGTCGGCGGCATCTCCCCGCGCCCCGACTGCGTAGTCTGCCGCACGGTCGTCACGTCGAAGCGCGTGGTGGGCGGCAGGGTCGCGTCGTCCTCCTCTGGCACGAACGAGTAGCGGCGCTTCAGGCGGTACGTCCGTGCGGTGTCGGGGCCTCGCGTAGGGCCTGACGCCAGAGGGTCCGAGAGTGCGGCGGCGAGGTCGGCGCCGATCAGAGGCGTCTCGCGCTTGAGGTTGAAGCGCAGGCGGTACTCTGGGACGCCGACGGCCGGCCGCACTCGCTCTTTGCGCATCGCAGAGTGGCCCGGCGCGGACGCGGACGGCACAGCGGTCGTCGTAGGAGGCCCCTGCGGCATCGTGAAGCGAACCCCCGAGGCCGAGAGAGAGACGTCGACCGTGTCCGTCGGCGCTCCGAGGGCCACGTAGCCGCTGCCGGGCGCTCCGAGGTATTCGAGAAGGCGCAGGACGCCCTCGCGCGTCACCGGAGCCGTCGAAGGGTCCGCCGCGGGCGCTCTGAAATCGCGCTTGTGGTCGTTGCGGTAGCCGCCGCGCCCTCCTCGCCCGCCACCTCCGTCCTGGTCCGCCAGAGGGTGAGAGCCCGGCTGGAAGGGAGCGTACACGGCCTCGACCTCGTCAAGTCCGGGCCGGCGCGCGGACAGCATGTCGACGATCGAGCGGTACGTTGAGCGGTCGAGGCGCATGGTATTATGTTACTCGGTACGCCGAAATGTTGTGAGGATGTTGATGCGTAAGCTTTACCTGTTCAGTCGGCGAGCTCCGGGGTTGATGGGTTTATCTCACAACATGTCCTTTACACCCGTGCTAACTAGTTCTGGAAACGCGAGGCTTCCGTCATTCACTAATCAGGCACTGGCTTACTAACTAGGGCGTACGCCCGCGTCCGGCTCGTCATCCTCTCGTTGCCTTCTCTTTCGCTCCAGGTACTCCGGCCTCGGAAGACCGTAGTACAGGGCGTAGGTCAGCCAAAGGATGTTGCGAGCGCCTTGGACGTCCCTGTCCCGGATCTTGCCAGTGTGGATGCACGTGGTGCAACGTTCAGTTCAGAACGGCAGACCTGTCAGCCTTCTTCGTCCACGTTTCTAAAGCGGTTCAGAACGCGCAGGCCGCGCTGAATGACGGCAGTTTAGACGTCGGTAGGTTCGGGTACAATGCACAATGCGCAAAGGCGTCAACGGCACCGTGTCCCGATTTATTTGTCACCGACTGTATGATCATTTTTGCGCGACAAGTGGAAGAGAGAGGAAACATCCCGCCCCCCCAAATGGCCGCGCACATCCGGACCATCTACATGCGCCATATCTACCCGTGCCTGTCCCTGCTCGCGGTCTTTGCGCTGATGACCGTGTTGTTGCTGGCGCTCGCGTGGCTCGCGTCGTCGCGCAGCCGGCGGGGCGAGAGGGACGATGCGTTCATAGACTGGGACAACATGACTGCAGAAGGGGCCGGAATCATGTGTCAAGGCGCGGGTCCAGGCTGTAAGACCAAGGTCGGCATCTGGGACCGCCTGGACGTGCACGGTAACCAAGGCGTGTTGGGCGACCTGGCGGTCGCGGGTAGGTTCTGCCTCGGTAACACGTGCATCACCGAGGAGGACCTCAAGGGGGTGATGACGCGTGCCCAGACGCAGACGCAGACGCAGGCGAACGGCAGGGGGACGATGGCCAGGTACGTACGACTGATGGCGGCGGCGCGCGTCGACTGCATGAACATCGCCGAGGTGCAGGTGTTCGACGCGAGCGGCGCCAAGGTGTCCGTAGGTAAGCCGGTGACCATGTCGAGCGGGTACCAGGGCGACATGTTCCCAGGTCGCAACCTGACTGACGGGAACACCGGCGGGAACTTTGCGCACACGAGCTGCTCCGACCGTGGCTGGATGATGATCGACCTCGGGTCGGAGGTCATGGTCAGCATCGTCCGTGTGTTCAACCGAACGGACTGTTGCCAGTCCCGTCTGGTCGGAACGCGCGTGGAGCTCATCGACAAGGGTAGGAACGTGATCTTCACGTCCGGACCGCTGAGCGAGGCTGCGGTGCAAGACGTCGGGACGATTGGCGAGAACAAGCAGTTGTCGGACGGGCTAAAGTTCACCATCCACGCCGGGTACTTCAGCGACAACGTTGCCCACTTTCTGGACGCGCAGCAGACGGATACAGGGTCAACGACAGACGTCGGGAACGTCAACTTGGGGACCAACAACATCATCGTCGCGAACGGGCCGCGTCACAACTACTCGGTCCAGTGGACAGGTATGTTCAAGGCGCGCGTCTCGGGCACGCACACGTTCTGGATCAGCTCCGACGACGCGAGCTTCGTTTGGATCGGGCAACTGGCCACCTCCGGGTACACGGCCGACAACGCGACGCTCCGCGACGGGGGGCTGCATGGCATGCAAGAAGTCAACGGGGCCGTCAACATGAACCAGGGCGACTACTATCCGATCCGCGTTCAGTTTGGCGAGAACGGGGGAGGGCACGACTGCCAGTTCACGTTCGCCGAGCCCGGGGGCAGTCGCAGGAGCGACGGCAGGGGGTACTTCTTCAGCAGCTGATGGTTGCGCATGGCGGTCCGCACTGATCAACTCGGGGACGGGCGCGCTCAGGAGCGCGCGAGCTTATTCTCAAATGTAGACATAAAGACCTCTGCTACCCTATCCCTTCATATGCTGCCGACGATCCCTTTTGCGTTCGAGACGGTCCGTGCGTCTACTGCGTGGGATGCTCCGACCGCCGAGCAGCGCGCCGTTGAAGCAGCGGCCGAGGCGGCCGAGCCCCTGCTGAGCGCCGAGCAGAGGCTGACCGTGTATCCGATCGTGCACACCGAGATCTGGCAGCACTACAAGCGTCAGCTCGCGTCGTTCTGGACGCCCGAGGAGATCGACTTCTCAAAGGACCGCGACCAGTGGAACAACAAGCTGAGCGACGACGAGCGTCGCTTCGTGCGCAGCATCCTCGCGTTCTTCGCCGGCAGCGACTCGGTCGTCTCTCTCAACATCATGAACTCGTTCTGCAAGGAGGTCAAGCTCCTCGAGGCGCAGATAGCGTACACGTACCAGGCGATGATGGAGAACGTGCACGCTGAGGTCTACAGCATCATGATCGACGTTTACGTGACCGATCCCGACGAGCGTGACGACATGTTCAGGAACCTCGGCTCGATCCCGAGCGTGCGCCGCAAGGTCGAGTGGGCGCAGCGCTGGGCGCTCTCGGATCCCTCGGAAGCCTCCGAGGCGCCCAAGGCGTCGTTCGCGCGCCGGCTGCTTGCATACGCGATCGTCGAGGGGCTCTTCTTCTCAGGCGCGTTCTGCGCGATCTACTGGCTCAAGCAGCGCAACCTCCTGCCAGGCCTGACAAAGTCGAACGAGTTCATCGCGCGCGACGAGGGGCAGCACACAGAGTTCGCCATCACGCTCTACCGCATGATGCGGAGGACGCGCCTGAGCGAGGCCGAGGCGCACGCGATCTTCCGAGACGCCGTCGCGGTCGAGGCCGAGTTCATCACCGAGTCGATCCCGTGCCGGCTCATTGGCATGAACTCGACGCTGATGACCGAGTACGTCGAGTACGTAGCCGACGGGCTGCTCGCCAAGCTGGGATACGGGCACCTCTACGGGTCGGCGAACCCGTTCCCCTTCATGGACCTGATCGGCATGGCCGGGCGCTCCAACTTCTTCGAGGAGCGCGTCTCCCTGTACCAGCGTGCCGACGTCCTCAACGAGGATTTCGCCGGAGACGCGGCGGGAAGCGGAGGGCGTGCGAACGGCGGAGCCGGCATGGTCATCTTCGACCCGGACTTTTGATTGAATTCGTGGTGTAAAAATACAGTATCACTCACATCCGGCGGACCAAAAGCCACGCAAACACGCATGAAACGGCGCCGATGGATGCCGCGCCCCACACTGTGTCTGCTACCACCATCGTCCACGTGTACCCGGGCAACGTGGCCTTATTGGTCAGGTTATACACGCCGTAGATCGCACCGCCTAGCATCGCGCCCCTCGTCGTCGCGCGGCGGACCGTAGCAAAGCGATCGCCTCGTCGGGCGATGGCGGCCTCAGAGTACGCCGGCTCGGCGACGAGCAGCGCCACCGCGAGCACCAGGATCACGTAGGTGAGCGCGGCAGCCGCCGGAGACCTCAGTGCCAGCCTGCCGTCGCGAGCAAAGCCTGCAAACTGGCGCGAGTAGAAAGGACGCATGCTGAAAAGCCAAGTCGCCTCCGCCGCAGAGTAAGCGCCCAGCGCCGCGAGTGCAGGGATGAGCCAGGCGTGCATCTTGTTGTTACATTGGAGATCGATTAATAACGCTCTATCGGGCCAACGCGGCCATGAACCTCTTGATGTCCTTGCAAAGCGGATGGAGCACCCCCTCGAGTAGGAGTCTCTTCTGTTGTGCCACGACACACCCCTCGCCTTCGTCTCTGAACGCTCCCTCGGCCTCAGCCACAGCTCTGGCGAGGTCTTTCGCCAAGACCTCCATAAATAACGAACCGTCCAATCGTTCCGAAGCCGTGATCTCGTCTGGGCGGTAGCAAGATGATATATCCCGGTACCTCCTCTTCAGAGACGCGATTTGAGCTATAGCAGATCGCCTCCTCGTCGATGCGCCTTGAAGGAGCGAGATCGCGCTGCTGTTACTCATCTCTCTCTGTGACCGACGAAGGATCAAATGTTTACACCCCCCCTCCCTTCACCCACCCCCTGATCCTCCAAACAACCACGCCCAAAACCCTAGTTTCACTTCGCCGTCCTCAGAGTCACGGTCTTGATCGTCGTGTTTCTTGACATGCTGTACGCACTCGTGCTTCTCTCCTTTCTCGACCTTGCGACCGCACTTCCCGCATCCGCTCTTTTTCTTTTTCTCGTTGTCAACCTCGCACTCGTGCTTCTCTCCGGCACCTATGCTGTGCCCGCAGCGGCCGCATGACGATGTCTGCGGCGCGGTGGCCTTGATGAGGCGCGTGATCGCATCGATGCTTGCCGGGCTGAGCTCGGATGGCGGCGGAGGTGGAGGTGCGCAAGACGGTGGTGCCACGACCGGGGGAGGCACGACGACGACCTTCGGCCTGCCGGCTTCGGAGAAAAGCGCACGATATGGCGCGCAATTCCCGGCGTACTCTGGGTTCGACGTGTCCCAGCACGAGCACCGTGCCTCGCCGGGGTGTGCCGAGCAGTACCGGTGGATCGACGTCAAACACGTGATCCCGCCGGACGCGAACAACGAGCCGGAGGCTGCTGACCAGTCTTTCACCCCGCCGCACGCCGTGCACGTTGCCGCGTCAAACGGGCAGCTTTTCGCCTTCTCCGCCGCCTCCGTGAGCTTACGCAGCCTCTGGTACTCCGCGTCGTACTCGCGCAATGTCGCCACGTAGTGTTCGTAGAGGGACGCAAAGTCCGCGTCGCCAAGAGAGCGGTTGACGAGTCCAAATGCGACCAGAGATGCGTTCCACCTGCCCTCCTTGTTGATGGACATGTCAACGTTGGCCAATGACACCCTCTCCGGCTTGTCGATGACGCCGTGCAGTAGCGTGTGAAGGGAAAACCCCTTCGCGTCTAAGTCGACCAACGAGACGCGGTACGCGCTGCGGTCCTTGGTTGCAGCGAGCAGGTATCGGTGCGAGGCGTCGAGTTTAACCTCGGACTCGTTGCACTCCATCGGCATGGCCGAGCCGACTTGCAGTAGCATCTTGCCGGATGTTGACATCGACATTGACAGGCCGTTACCCCCAGACGTGTTGGCAAACAGCTGGAAGAGAGTCGTCGGATCAGTCGGGGACGGGCCTGTAAGCTGGAAGACGAGGAAAACGGTCATCGCCTGATCTCCGTCGAGGCCGAGCAGGTGCGATTGTGGCCCGGACAACACGTTCTCGCCGAGAGCAAAGCCGCTGGGTCGAGAGACGGCGGGCGTCGTGCGGAAATGGAAGTCACGGTCAGAGGTGCCGCAGGATGCGGTCGCAGGCGAAGCCGGTGCCACGTTGCGCCACGTACGCCCGGAGGACTGTTGCGTGCCGTAAGACAGCGGGTTCAGCGCCGTTGCGTACGTCGTGACACCGGACGGGAGCCGCGTTAGGAGCTCGGGGATCACGTCAAGCGACGGCAACGCGTCTGCTCTGGCGGGCGGAGGTGGTGGTGGTGCTACGGCGGTCAGTGACGCCTCCTCGGGCGGCGCCTCCTCGGGCGACGCCCCCTCGGGCGGCGCCCCCTCGGGCGGCGCCTCCTCGGGCGACGCCTCCTCGGGCGGCGCCTCCTCGGGCGGCGCCTCCTCTGGAGATTCGAGGGCGAAACTCTCCTTTCGCGCGAGGGGGCGCGCCCTGTTGCCTCCGGTGCTCGGCCAAACGGAAGACTGCACGACGAGGGCCACGAGAGCCAAGGACACGAGAGCTGCCTCACGCAACGCCCGTGACCGGGATGCCGAGGGCGTGCCACCGGACCTTGCTATCACGACGAAAACGCACGCGACGACTGCGACGGCAGCCAGGGCGACAGCTGCGGTCCGAGCCGTGTTCGGGCTGATCGGGGAACGCATCGGATTATGCTTAATAATGCTACGTCCTTCCTCTTGCCTTTCGGAGGCATATTTTTCGTCATGCAGCCAGGACGGACGACCCGCCCTCTGCATTATTGCGGAGATGCCCCTTGCTGACCAGGGGCAGCGTCGCAGGTCTGCGGAAGCGGTCGGCGTGACCGGCGACGACGTCAGAGACCAGAAAACGGTATGCGTCGTCGATCTGCTCGGTCGTGTGTGCGCCCGTGATGATCACCTTGCCGCTCTGGAAGACGGCGACGGTGACCTTGCGACACTGGCCGCGTGCGTGGCCGTCGCCGCGGCCGATGCACGTGCGCGGCTGACCTGTCTCGCATGCACGCGCACACGTGCACTGCCCTCTGGGCGTCGAGGGCGAGGCGGGATCGTTGTTCCACATGAACTTGATCTTGAGGCCCTGGTAGATGCACGGCTCATACGACACCTGCGTGTCGGGGTACATCTCGCGTAGGCAGCCGTGCAAAAGGTCGCGTTTGACCTGGAAGCCGAGGTCAAAGTCGCTGTTGATCAGGCACACACGATAGTCGTCCGCTTGAAGAGCGGAGGCATCGTCGACCGCCAGCGCATCCGGGCTCGCTAAGCAGATATCTTTGAGCTCGGCGACCAGCACCTCGATCGCCCGGAGGCCTAGAGCAACCGCCTTGACGCCGGTCAGCTGCACGCGTCCGTTGCTGAACGCTTTAAGGTTGACGCGCGTGCCTCCGACGGACATGACGAGCGTGACCTGGTTTCCGAAACAGGACGGCGGAGGCGGCTTCTTGCCGCTGTCCTTGCACCGCGACTTCTTAGCAGAGGCGCCCGCATCGCAGTCGGCGTTGCCGCGCGTCTCGCCGCCGAGCCGAGCGCACATCACGCGATCGGAGCCTCGGACATCCGCCCCCCCGTCCACCCGCACGTGCCGGAACACCAAACGGATGTCCAAGGCGCTGCACACGCTTCCTACGGCGGTGATCGTCGAGACGCGGTACGGCGTCGCCACGGGTGGAGGCGGCGACAACCGGTCCATGGCGATTGTCTCGAAAGTGGCAAGCCCGGCTGGATGTGTGAGGGGGGTGTTTATGGACTGGACTGGGTGACTGAGAACGCGACGCGGCATTCCTTTATACACTGTCTCGTCGCGCGAAGAAATGGATAATACGCGACGATCGCTGTCCGGTGACGACGTCGGCTCATTCTGTTCGCCGGTCCGCAAGGAGGCTCGCGATGAAGAAGACGAAGAAGCCGTGGAGCAGCAGGCCGACCTGCTCCTGGCCCAGCTGTTGACGCTCCCGCCCGACGCCGTGGTCGCCTCGCTCTCAGGCCTGCCGCCCGACGCGCACGTCCTGAGCCCGCACTTGGCCGGACTCTGCGCTCGCCTGAAGGCCGACGGAGCACGCATCAAGCAGATGCGCTGCACGGCGAAGGCTGTCGCCGAGCACGAAGATGCGATGCGCATGCAGCACGCGCTGATGGACAGAGCCTGCATCATCACGAAATGCGAGCTCAAGGATGTCGTGCAGAAGCTCTTCAGTGCCAACGCGAGCCACGCGGCCGCCTGCAAGGAGCTCAGGCTCGTCTTGGACCGGACGGTCAAGGAGAAGGCGAGTCTCAACTCCGAGATACACTCCGGGCGCGCCGACTGCAAGGCCGCGCGTGAGAGGCTATCGTCCATGCGGTCGGACCGCGGCAAGATCGCGCGCCAGGTCGCGGACGCCGAGAACGAGAACGAGGCGCTCTCCGCGCGCCTGTCCGCGGCAAACGCCGTGGCCGACGCCATCGGCGAGGAGGTCTCCGCGGCCGAGAGGAAGGCCGAAGGACACGCGTACCGCCTGCAGGACGCGATCGACGATGTACGCACGCTGAGGGCTGCGGTCGAGAACGCAGAGGCGACCTTCTTCTTTGTCAGCCAAGAAATGTCCGCGGCAATTGTCGCAGTATCTTTGTAGCGGAAGGAAGCATAGAATATAACCATGCGTGCACTCATCATGCTCACGCTTTTTGCGGGTCTGGCCATGGTCATCCACAGCGTGTACGAGGAGAAGTTGACGCGCGTGCAAAAGCAAGTGCGCGTAGAGTATCGCTTCCTTCCGCGAACGCTCTACGAAGAGCAGATGGCGCACACGGACGTGCTCGGCAACTTTAAGGGGATGTTTGACAAGAGCACTCCGTGGTACGGAGGCGGCGGTGACCGCAGCTCCGCCGAATCCTCGTGATGCATGCATGATGCGCTGATGCACACATCCAGCATGGAGAGTGCCGCTCACTCAATCCACGGCGAGAACGTGCGGGTGAACCGCTCGCCCACTACGGGCCTAGTTTTTTCGAAGGGAGGCACAGAGAGAAGAGAAAGCATGGCCGTCGTCGCGGGACCCGACTCCCCAGGGTGTGCTGGACCCCCGATCGCGAAGCGAAGCCGAGCGTCCCCCCCTTGGTGGGTCGTCGCGGCCACGGTGGCCTGCGTAGCCCTGTTCTTGTCGCACGCGAGGCTCTATCTCAGCACTCCGCACGGCGAGATCCTGCAGGCGCCGATCTCGAGGATCACCGCCGAGCTGCTGTCAGAGCGCCGCCCTGTCGTCACCGAGGACCGAGTCGTCGACCCCACCGAGCTCGTGCGGACCGTGCTGCGTTGGCAGTACGTGTGGAGCAGCGGCTCGGGGCCGTGCCCCGAAGGGGCGAGCGTCTCGGACGCCCGGTTCACGCTGGTGTTCTTCCCTTTGTCCGACGGGACCGTGGTCATCGAGTGCGCACGACCCGAAGCCGTCCCGACGCCCCCCGTCGCCGTCATGCTCGCCGCGGGGCGCACGCTCATCTTGCCCCCCGGGTGGCGGTACAGCCCGATGGGCCAGACGGCGGCGCAACGGGTGCGCCTGCACGACCCGGTCACCGCGATCATGTCGAGTGTGGTCAGACGGGTAAAAAGTTGAGGTATCGTATCGGCATCAGGCGCCGAGCATAGGATCTTCCTCCAGGGTGAGCGTTAAGACGTTCTCCTGTCTGCGCGTCGGCGCAGGGGGGGCGGCTGTCTGCGCGTCGGCGCAGGGGGGGGGCGTCTGTCTGCGCGTCGGCGCAGGGGGGTGGATGCTCGTCGACCGGTTCCTGTGCACGGGACCCTCCTCGTCGCTACACTCCATTCCGTCCTCGTCCTCGTCGAAGTCACCAGACCCCTCGGACCCCTCGCCAGACCCCTCAGTTGAGTTGGCGTAGGACGGGTCTTCGTCATCGTCGTCGTCTTCATCCTCGTCGGTCATGCCCTCATCCTGTTCGCCTGGCCCGACCGGCCTTTCCTCGAAGTTGACGACCGGCGTGTTGTTAAACAGAATCCTGTTGTTCTTCTTGGCCATATCGCCGAGAACCCGTGTTATCATGTGCTCCACATGCCTAAGCACCTTTGAGTAGACCTTCGCAGCCTCGGCGACAGCCGGCGTATACCCGTGGAGGGCATACGAGGCGGCTTCGGGGACCGTCAAGAAGGTGTCGGCGAGAGAGCCGACAGGCAGATGCTGCCTTTGGAGCGCCAGGACCAGGACAGTGGATTTGCCGTCATCCATGACTCTAGAGGACCACTCGCCTTCGTGAAAGACCTTCTGGTCGCCGATCACCTTGTGCAACCACCTCACCAACAACGTGTCTTTCCCGATCGCGATAGCGTCCTCCGCCGCCTTCTCTGCGGTGGCGAACACCGTTTCAGTTGGAAGGTGCGTGACAGACTTCAGAGATCCGTCTCCGTTTGTCTCAATTGTCCAATCCCTCTCCACGTACTTGAAGGGGCCTGCCGACTTTGCTGGCAGCTGGGTAGCAAGGACGTTGCGAGTGTTGCTGACAGTCAACGCAGCGGTCTTCTCTGCCCTAGCAGCGGTCTTCTCTGCCTTTAACTTAGTCTTCGCCTCGGCGATTTCCTCCTTCTTTGAGGCAGCAACAGCCTTGGCTTCGGCTAATCTTCTGGCAACCTCCTTCGATGCAGCCTTAATACGACCCTTTCCTCCATCATTGGGGTCGGACTGAGATTTTTCGCCTGTGCTCATTCCGAGTCAGTGGTACGTTGTTTTTTCAACAACCCGCCCGTCCCAAAAATTTTAGGACCACCTGTCCCGGTCTCCTGAGTACGAACATGTCTACATACGAAGATCATCCGGAGTGCATAAGTATATCTTCTGACGGCGATTCATCCGGTGAGGAGGACCCAGTGCCCCATCCCCAGTGTGAGGAGGACCCCGTGCCCCATCCCCAGTGTGAGGAGGACCCCGTGCCCGATCCTCAACTCACGCACGCGTTCAAAACGTGGGCTCACGCCACCGGGGATCGTCAGACCGACCAAAAGGCCAAATTAGCGCAAGCGTGCAATCAGGCGTGCACTTACTCCAACGTACCGAACTTACGGAGTCTCTTGCCGGACGTAGCGGACACCCCTCAAAAGGCTTTGGCTCGCAGGCGAAACCGAAATATCGTCTTGCTGCAAACTGCGCTCATCCGGTGTGTCGAAGACGTCAGGGATCTGAAGAACGAGGCCCTGGAGAAGGCAGGTGTCAGCGTGCCCGTGCCCGCCTCGGCACGTCTGCTGAAAGAGCGGATGGACGCAGCACACCTGATGGAGATTATCCAGCTCCAGAGCGGCATGGTCAACCCCGAAACCGCGCAGTCGGACCGGCCTTACACCGACTTCCTCGAAGAGACCTTCGCGGACCTTGAATTCGTTCTGAACGAGATCGTGGGGAGCGTTAATAGGGGCGACACTGCATTGACTGTCGATCTGTTGTTCGAGAAGCTGCACCCGGCCGTGCAACTCTTCGACGCGAACTTGAAGTTTGCGAAGATCAAGGAGGAGGAAGGTGAGGAAGGCCGCTATAGCGAAGACCTCGATGACGAGGAGTTCATCGACGATTCGGAAGAGGACGATGGCGATTACGATAACTCAGGGAAGTGCCCTGAGCCAAAAGGCATCAGAGTCGTGCCGGGGGCGAACAGAAGGTTAGGCGTTTCCGACAGGCGCCACGTCAAGGTGTCACGCTCTGTGGCAGAGGCGTGCAACGCCGTCGATGATGCGGGCAGTCGCAACGAAGCTACGCATATGCTCGCGTATCAATTCAAGCAACTGATGGGTCGCATCGTTGCACCCAAGGCCACGATGAAGCACAATAACGAGACGACGAAGGACTATGCCGCGCGGAGGATAATCGAGGAGAAGGCGGCTATCCAGCTCGCGGTCAGTGAACTGGACGGCTTCATCAAGGGCGTCAAAGACACGGGCATGAAGGTGTTGATGGCCCAAGGACAGCGAGCTCTGTCTAAGGGAATCTCCCATGCAGGCGCCCACATGCTTCTGAAGCAGTGAGTGTCTACCTACGTCTCCCTCCATTTTACAGCGAGTCAACCGAGAATTACAGCAGTCACAATTGAGAATGGGACACCTAGCGTCGACCAGGTCGTCGTTTAGGCCCATCCTTTTGTATGCGTATATGTTGAACCATGCATCCTCCCACCATTCGTGCCATCTGTGCGAAGACGTACCTGAAGCTGAGGTCTTACAGGACGCTTCATCGATGGGTGTCGTCCAACCCGATTGTTCAAAGGCAACGAAAGGCCAGGAGTTACCACAGAGGCCGTCGATCACATCAGACAGATCTTGGAAGACAACCCATTCCTCACTCCGGCCGAGATTGTATCCAACATTCGGGTCAAGCTCAACCTGACCTTGAGAGCGACAGTACCATCAGGTGCTGCATTCGATCAAAATGCGGGTTCACCCGAAAGAAGGCCTCCAGGTTCGTAGACATCTCCAGGGTCGGCCTGCAACGTCAGATCTTCGCCCGCGATACCAGCACACTCTACGACCCTGAGAGAGTGGTATCGATTGACGAGTCAAGCTTCTAAAGTCGACATCGCTGTGGCAACGAATCGCGATAATAGGTTTATGCATTCGCATTTTCAGGCAGGCAGGCAGGCCCAACCAATATGCTGTATGGGATATGTGCATTCTCAACATGAAGTTGAATTAGTCCAGTCGGTAGGTGAGACGCATGATCTGTTAGGATTCTGATGTCGTCGCGAAAACACGGCTGCGACCACAACCTGAGCCCAAAAGATACCAAGAAGAAGAAAGAAAATGTGGGTAGCCCCGTTGGGTGTCTGTTGTTTACCGTGCGTGTCGAGGTCCTTCCTTTTTTATACATGCGCAGGAGTCTTGCAGCGACCGGACCGCGCTTCCCGCCGACTACCAGGCGCTCGCAGACAAGGACGCCGCACACGCGCATGCGCTCGCAGACAAGGACGCCGCACACGCGCATGCGCTCGCAGACAAAAACGCCGCACACGCGCATGCGCTCGCAGACAAGGACGCCGCGCACGCGCATGCGCTCGCAGACAAGGACGCCGCGCACGCGCAGCTGAACGAGGCTCTGCAAGCGGAGAGCAGCGTCGCCAAGGAGAGGGCCTTGGCGGACAGGGGCATTCGGGCGATAGACTTGATGACCACTCTGGCTGCAACTGCTGTGAGGACATCCGACGGACCCATCCTCGCCAGGCGTGCCGACGCCGCAATGAGATACGCCAACCTCGCCTTCGGTGTGTTGAAACGCAAGATTGCCGACGAGCGTCTCCGGTGGGATCGTGAGATGCAGGACGCCGAACATGCCGAGCAGGAGCGCCTCGGACCTGCCCGGGACAGGCTTGACCAAGTCAAGCGGAACATTCTCACCACGTGCGCCATCTGCCACACGGACATCCCGTTGGCCGCTGGTTTCCCGGTGCTCAAATGCCACGTTCAGGCCAACACCGCAGCGCTGCGTACGATCCGTGCTGCGATGAGTACGATGCGTGTTGAGTTGCGTGCGCTTCTTGCGCTGCCTCTGCCCATCGCCAGCAGCCAGCACCTGTCCTTCTGCAGGTCCTGCCTCGCAGCTGAGCTGAGGATGCAGATGACCGACCCGAGATTCGTGAGCTGCCAGTGCCCGGATGACAGGTGCAAGAAGGACATCGACGGACGTGTGCTCAACGAACTTCAGCTGAGCACAGCGCTGTAACAGACTCCGTCTGAGCAGCTCGGCTCAGGCGTTCGTGAGGACGGAGGCCACAACGTCAGAGCGTGTGCTGATCCATCGTAACATGTGTAGGGAGTTCGCCTTAGATCCCAACAGAATGACCGGCTACCTTTTGTTCCGCTGTAATGTTGATACAGCAGTCACAATTAAGAATGGGACACCTATCGGTGACCAATCCGTCATTGGTCATTCTACCGTGTGGCTTTTTCAGCCCTCACCCTCTGTTTTGAGAGGGGAGCAAGATGCGACGTGTGCTTGT
>Ga0209702_10005352_pt1 | contig 17572 bp, 11 predicted proteins | sample FRY01_FD_187210 | JGI IMG/M metagenome (GOLD analysis project Ga0209702, IMG submission 187210) | Freshwater microbial communities from Lake Fryxell liftoff mats and glacier meltwater in Antarctica - FRY-01 (SPAdes) (version 2) | ecosystem: Environmental > Aquatic > Freshwater > Ice > Glacier...
CACAAAAGCCGCCACCCGTAAATCAGCGAAGCGCTCCAGACTGATCCGGGCCGCCTCTCAAGCCACAGGCGCGAGGTTCTGCGCAGCGTCAACATGTAGGCCGACCGGACTAAAAGGGATAAGCCTTGCTGCAGGATATGAAACCAATTGAGCGCAACACGCTCTAACCCCCTAAAACCGTGCCGAATTGCGACAACGCCCGAAGTCAACCGCGCCGGGTTTCGCGCAAGAACGCCGGTCCATGGCGCAGGATTTGACCGCAATGCTCGCGGCTTTGCGCGCAGAGTCGTTTGACGCGCCCGCGCTGGATCTTGCGGTGCAGGCTCAGGTCGAACGGCTGCGGTCGCGAATAGACGTGGGGCAGGCATTGCTGCTTGATTTTCTGTCTGTCCACTCGAGGTCTGACCGGCTGGCCTTTGCCGACAGGCTGGAGGCAAGTGCCGAACACAAGCCGCCAAAGCGCCGCCCCGAGCCCGAAAACTGATCGCAGGATCAGGCCGCGTTCCGGCTGGTTGTCACCATGTTGCGCCCGGCAGATTTTGAAGCGAGCAGTGCCTGATCGGCGGCGTTGACTAGGTAGGAAACACGATCCGCAGCATTGGTCGCGCCAGGATCAGTGCTGAGAGCAAGGCCGATCGAAATCGTTACCGGCAACGTAGCGCCATTTTCCAACACGACCGGCTGCGATTCAATGGCATGGCACAGCCGGTCGGCCACCTGCCGTGCGTCGTCGATTTCGGTGTGAGGCAGGGCGATCAGAAACTCTTCTCCGCCGATCCGCGCGACCAGATCGGCATCCCGCAGATTGGCTGTCAACCGCGCGGCGACCTCGATCAGAACGGCGTCACCGGCCGCATGTCCCCATGTGTCGTTCACTGTCTTGAACCGATCAAGATCGGCCACCATCACCGCAAACGGCATCCCATCCTGCGCTGAACGTTCGGCAATTACGCCCATCTGTGCCAATCCGTAGCGACGGTTGTGCAGTCCGGTCAGCGGGTCGATCATCGCCAGACGCAACCCATCTTGCACAGATGCGCGCAGCCGGTCATCGTCACGCTTGCGGCGCAGCAGCGTCTTCAGACGCAGCGCCAGCTCATTCACATTCATGCTTGGGTCGACCTGATCATTTGCCCCAAGGTCAAAGGCGATCGCCGAACTGGCCGCATCCTGCGCCTGGTTCAGCACGCAAAACGCCGCATGCCGCGATCCGGTCCGGCTGCGCAGTTCCGACATGATCCGCAACCCGGAAAATGACGAATCCATATCCGCTTCGATCAGATAAACATCCGGCGCGGCATTTTTTGCAAAGCGACCGTCCTGTAAGACCTGATCCGGTCCAAGAATCACGATCTGATCTGTGGTCTGGGCTGACAGATCACGCCGCAAAAGCAGGGCGACGTCGGGGCGCGCCATGACCAGCGCAATCACGCCCGGCCGTTCGAACTGTTCCTGCGGTTCCGACATCCCCAGAAGGCCAAACGCGGCATCCCGGTCTGAAAGAGACGCAATCGCACTGTGCGCGCGCATGAAGCTGCGCAACCGCGCAAGCAGCGTCTGGTCATCGATCGGTTTCGTCAGAAAATCATCTGCGCCAGCTTGTAGCGCCGCCATGCGCGCCGCGCCGTCACGTCCGGCGGAAAACATAATGACCGGAATCCGCCGGGTGATCGGATTACTCCGCAATCGCAACAGAACATCGATCCCCGACATGTCGGGCAAATTCAAGTCAAGCAGGATCAGATCAGGCCGTTGCACCATCGCCGTCTTGAGCCCGCTTGCCCCGTCCGCCGCCAGAATCGCTTCATAGCCGGCGGCTGCCAGCTTTACCTTGAAGACGATCCGGTTCGTTGAAACGTCATCGACAATCAATACCTTGCCAGACATGGCCATATGACCCAATTTACCTACCACCGCTTGACACAGAGTGTGCCATAACTGGTTAAGAAATCCTTTCTTATCGTTGATGTAATTGCAGGCTTACTGAGCTATTTCTTGCAAAAATCCGGGGAAAACATGACGAACGAGCGAACCTCCGCCGAGACTCTGGCGCTGAGAGTGATTTCCTGGCTGCTGGAGGACGCCGATCGAACCCAAGGATTTCTCGCCGCGACCGGTGCGACGCCTGCGGACCTTGCAACGCAAGCCACCGATGCGGGCTTTCTGGGGGCCGTCATGGACTTTCTTCTGTCCGACGATGCCCTGATCACCGGGTTTTGCGACGCCGCAGGGCTGCCCTACACCGCCCCGATGCAGGCGCGACCGCACCTGCCGGGATTTTCGCAAATGCACTGGACTTGAGGGATTTCTTGGATGATTGACGCGGTGATTTTCGACAAGGACGGCACGCTGTTCGATTTTCAGCTGAGCTGGGGTGGGGTGGCCGTGACTGTGCTGGGACAACTGGCGCAGAATGAGGTGCATGCGGCCGATATGGCGGCGGCAATGGGGTTTGATCGGGCTTCGGGCCGCTTTGCCCCCGACAGCCCGATGATTGCCGGCACCTCTGCGGACATTGCTGCGGTGATGATCCCCCTGCTGCCACACATGACGCCTGACGCGCTGGAGGCACATTTGAACCGGGTGGCTGTTTCGGCTCGGATGCATCCGGCGGTCGATCTGCGGCACGTTCTGCAAGACCTGCGGAATCGCGGGCTGCGGCTTGGGGTTGCCACCAATGATACCGAAGCCCCCGCCCGCGCACACTTGGCCGAAGCCGGGATCACCGATCTGTTCGATTTCGTCGCCGGGTGCGATTCGGGTCATGGCGCAAAGCCTGAGCCCGGCATGCTGCTGGCGTTTTCGCAGGCCCTTGGTCTGGAGTCTGGCCGGGTTGTGATGGTGGGCGACAGTCGGCACGATCTGGTTGCCGGACGGGCGGCGGGTATGCGGGTGGTGGGCGTTCTGACCGGCATCGCTGACCACGCCGAACTGGAGCCTCATGCCGATGTCGTGCTGCCTGACATTGCCGGATTGGCGGGCTGGATCGACTCCCTTTCCGCGGACTGACAAAGCCACCGACTAAAAACGACGCTTTGACGTCGTTCCAGAAGTGTTCATTCCCCATGTCTTTGCGCCATTCTGTCTTACACAGCAGGGTCCGCCAAGGGCCTGAACCATGGGAGTGACCGCATGACCGAAGAACCGGATCGCCGACGCCGCGCCGGGGGACGTGCGGGCAATAAAATCCGGGCCGGAACTGCGGCGATTGACCAGATGCCGTGGCGCATTCCGGTCAACCCGGACCGGCCCGTCGAACCGCTGGATGCAGACGGCGTGCAGGCGATCCATCGCGGCACGATGCGGATCCTGAAGGAGATCGGGATTGAATTTCTGAACCCCGACGCCGTGACCATCCTGAAGCGGGCGGGGTGCAAGGTCGAAGGCACCAACGTGCGCATGGACGAAGATTTCGTGATGGAAATGCTGAGCCATGCTCCGGAAAGCTTTACCATCACGCCGCGCAACCCGGACCGCGAAGTCATCATCGGTGGCAAGCACATGGTGTTCGTCAACGTGTCATCCCCGCCGAACTCGTGGGATATGGAACGCGGAAAACGGTCGGGCGATTTCGAGACGTTCAAGGATTTCATGCGGTTGACGCAGTATTTCAACTGTATCCACATCGCAGGCGGCTACCCGGTGGAGCCGATCGACATTCATCCGGCGGTCCGTCATCTGGACTGTGTTTATGAAAAACTCACAATCACCGATAAGGTGGTGCATGCCTATTCGCTGGGGGCGGAACGCGTCGAGGACGTGATGGAGATGACCCGGATAGCGGGTGGTCTGTCAGAGGCGGAGTTTCAGGCCAGACCGCGGATGTATACCAACATCAATTCTGTCTCGCCCTTGAAACACGACTTTCCGATGCTGGACGGCGCGATGCGACTCGCGCGGCGCGGGCAGCCTGTGGTGGTCACCCCCTTCACGCTGGCGGGGGCGATGGCGCCGGTCACAATGTCCGGGGCGGTGACGCTGTCTTTGGCCGAAGCTTTGGCCGCGATTGCGCTTTTGCAATACATCAACCCCGGTTGTCCGGTGGCGATCGGCACCTTTACCTCGAACGTCGATATGAAATCGGGTGCTCCCGCCTTTGGCACGCCGGAATACATGCGTGCGACGCAGATGACCGGGCAACTGGTGCGGCATTACAAGCTGCCGATGCGGTCATCGGGCGTTTGTGCCGCCAACGTGCCGGACGGTCAGGCGATGTGGGAAACCTCCAACAGCCTGTGGGCCGCCGTGCAGTCGGGCACCAACATGGTCTATCACGCGGCGGGCTGGCTGGAGGGCGGGCTGATCGCAAGCCCCGAAAAGTTCATCATGGATTGCGAAGTCCTGCAAATGATCCAGCGCTATTTCGAGCCGGCCACCTTTGCCACGACCGACGAGGATATCGCGCTGGATGCGATCCGCGAGGTCGGGCCGTCGGGGCATTACTTTGGCTGCCAGCATACGCAGGAACGCTATTCGACCGCGTTCTATGCGCCTATCGTGTCGGATTGGCGCAATTATGAGGCGTGGCAGATCGACGGGTCGATGTGGACGGCAGAGCGGGCGCACCGGATCTACAAGCAGATCATGGCCGAATTCGAGCCGCCACCGATGAACGGGGATCATCTCGAAGGTCTGCGCCAGTTCGTCGCCCGCCGCAAACAGGAAGGCGGCGCACCGACCGATTTCTGATCGTGGCTCGCAGCGAGGTTCGCATGGGAAAAGGTTATCGGCAGGCCAGCAGGGCATGGGAAACCTTGCTGGTCTTACGTTTGTAACGCGCCTAACGTGCCAAAGATCAGCACGGCAATGGGGACGATGGCGATGACCAACACGGTGCAGCAGCGACTGGTTCTTGCGCTGATCGGGGCCGCAGCGGGGGCGAGCCTTTACGCTTTGTCCGAGATACTGGATGGCGATCTGCTGGGCGAACGGCTGACGCTGGCGCTGGCCGTGTTTACTACAGCGTTCTTTTTCGGGCTCTTGGGGATGGCAGGTCCGCTGAGGATTGCAAAAGCAGCCCTGATGGCAGCCTTGGTTGCGATCGTGACCGCAGCCCTGCTGTCTTGGGCCGGGTTGCGATTTGATACCATAGACGAGCTTGGCAGCTCGTCGTTTCCGATTTCCGGGGTCTTTGTTTTGATCACCCTGCCGCTGCCGTTTCTGATTGCCGCTTCGGGTCCCGGCTGGCGCGATTATCCCAGCCTGTTTTCGCAGGCTTGGGGGATATTCGTGCGCTACTCGGTCGCTCTGACGTTTGTCGGCGTGGTCTGGGGGGTGATCCTGCTGTCCGACGCCCTGTTCGGCGTGGTCGGACTGACGGTCATCGAGGATTTGCTGGAGATCGGCGTTGTCCCTTGGCTGATCACCGGCACGATGCTGGGGCTGGCGCTTGCGGTGGTGCAAGAGCTTGCAGATGTGGTGTCGCCCTATCTGGTGGTGCGCCTGTTGCGGCTTTTGGTGCCGGTGGTTCTGGTGGTTCTGGTGGTCTTCGTTGCCGCTTTGCCTTTTCGAGGGCTTTCGGGACTGTTTGGCGGGCTATCGGTTGCGGCCATCTTGCTTGCAATGACAGCGACGGCGGCGACGCTGCTCACGTCGGCGGTGGATCAGGACGATCCAAGCGCGGTCGGGTCAGATCTGATGCGCCGCGCAACTCAGGGTCTGGCGCTAGTGTTGCCGCTTCCTGCAGCCTTGACGGCCGTCGCGGTCTGGCTGCGGGTGGACCAATATGGCTGGACACCGGACCGGCTGTTTGCGGCCACGGCGGCAGCACTTGCACTGGGGTATGGCGGGCTTTATGCGCTGGCCATCTTGCGAGGGACGGGGTGGATGGACCGTATCCGCAAGGCCAATACCGTGATGGCGCTGGCGCTGATTGGCTGCGCGGCACTTTGGCTGACCCCGGTTTTAAACCCTGAGGCGATCTCGGCCCGCAATCTGGTGGCGCGTGTGACGGATGGTCGGACGGCACCGGCTGCGGCGGACCTCTACACGCTGGATTTCTGGGGTCGCGCCGGGGCTGATGCACGGACGGATCTTGCGACATTGGCCGCCCGGTCGGGTTTCGAAGAACTGGGGCAGGCGTTGGCTGACCCGAACCCTAGGTATCCGATGCCGCCGACCGAGGATCTGACCCCCCAGCGCGACGCTTTGATCGCCCTGTTGCCGTTGCAACCTGCGGGTGCAACGGCAACGCGCGACATGCTTTTGCAGGCGGCACTATCCTATGATTTGCAGGATTGGACGCGCATCTGCGCGGCGTCATCGCCGCAAGGTGGATCCGCTTGTATGATGATCGTCGCCGATCTGCTGCCAACCCAACCGGGTGAAGAGGCCCTGATGATCTTGCTGGACGTGGACAACGGGTTTGTCCGGTTCGAAGGCCTGGCGCTGCGCGACGGATTTTTGCAGCGCTATGCGATTTGGACGACGAACGGACAGGCTTTGCCGGATATGGACGCGGCCGCTGCGATGATTGCCGCGTGGCAGACCGCCCCGCCTCCGCTGTCGGCGGCGCCCCTGAACCAGATCGATCTGCCGGGGGGGGGAGGGCTTGCACTGACCCCCTGACATTCTGCAATTGTTAACCGGTGGGATATAGGCTGCGTTCGGGAATCAACAAGGGGCAGCCCATGCATGGTCTGGTCAACCGATCTGTCCAGTGTTTCATTCGGGACACTTACGGGCCATCTAACTGGTCTGCCGTTGCGCGCGCGGCACAGATGGATGATCACAGCTATGAACCGATGCTCACGGCGTCACCGGGCATGACATCGGAGCTGATCGACGCGTGCCATGGGGTTCTCGGCCATCCGCGCGAAACCATTCTGGAAGATCTGGGGACTTATCTCGTTTCGCACGCCAACATGACGGTGGTGCGGCGGCTGCTGCGGTTCGGTGGGGTCGACTACCTTGAATTTCTGCATTCGCTGCGCGACCTGCGCGACCGCGCGCGCCTTGCCGTGGACGATCTCGACCTGCCGACGATGGACCTTAGTGAACGGGGCGACGGCGAATATCGTCTGACCTGCTCGGTTCCGATGCCGGGGGTCGGGCATGTGATCATGGGGATGCTCCGGGCCATGGCCGATGACTATGGCGCACTGGTTTTCCTTGACCATCTGGGCGAGGTGGAGGGGTGCGAAATCGTCTCGATCCAGCTTGTTGACCAGTCTCATGCGGTTGGCAAACCTTTTGCCCTTGCAGTGCGTGCGGGGTAGGGTGGTGGCAGGTATTTTTCCCATCAGCCTGATGTCTGCGGCGCTTGACCGACTGATGCCGCTGCACCTGCGGCTGGACACGAAGGGCCACATTCTGTCGATCGGACCGACAATGGCGAAACTCGTCCCGGATGGCAGTCTGATCGGAGCGGAGTTTTTGCACGCCTTCATTGTGCGGCGGTTGACAAGGCTGACGACATTGGCCGACCTGCAGCGCCACTTGGGCGATGAGTTGCACCTGTCCTTTGCGGGGCCGGGACCGGATGGCTGGACATCGTTTCGGGGCCTTGCGGTGCCGTTGGAACCGGGCCAAGGGCTGCTGATCAATCTGTCCTTCGGGATCGGTGTGATCAGCGCAGTGCGCCAGCATGCGCTGACCCATGCCGATTTCGCTCCGACGGATCTAGCCGTCGAAATGCTGTATGTGGTCGAGGCGAAATCAGCCCTGATGGCCGCTTGGCGGGATGCCACGTTCCGCGAACACGGGGCCAAGCGCACCGCCGAGGAACAGGCGATGACAGACGTTCTGACGGGTCTGCGCAATCGCCGCGCTCTGGATCTGGCGCTGACGGAACTGACCCGATCCGCATCACCATTCGGTCTGATGCACATCGATCTCGATTTCTTCAAGCAGGTGAACGACACGCACGGTCATGCCGCAGGCGATCATGTTCTGCGGGTGGTGGCTGGCTTGCTGCTGACGGGAACCCGCAACAGCGACACCGTCGCCAGAGTTGGCGGCGACGAATTCGTAATCGCCCTGCCCGGCGTTTCTGATCCGGCCGTGCTTGGCACTGTCGCGCGCCGTATCATTGACATAATTATGCAACCGATTGATTTTGAAGGAAACATATGTCGTATTTCGGCGTCGATCGGAATCACGATTTCAACGTTCTACGATCCGCCGACCTCTGATCAGATGCAGCTTGATGCCGATGAGGCGCTTTATGCGTCCAAGCGGGGTGGCCGCGCGCAGGCGGGGTTTCATGCTGCAACAGGGACGGATGGGCTTCAACATCCCGGTGGGTTCTACGAACAGACTGGCTGATTGTGATTTTGTGAGGCGACCCTTCATTCCTCCTCTTCCCGATGTACCGAGTAGGCCGCGACTGGCGCTGCATAGCCTTTCAATTGCAACGGTTCCAATACGTCGAACCGAACATGCGCTGACGCGGTGACAACCTTGTCGCGGATTGCCGCATTGACCAGCACATCGCCACCCGGCGCTTTCGAACAAAGCCGCGCCGCCAGATTGACCGTCGATCCCAGCACGGTAAAGTCCATACGGTTCTTCGCCCCCATAGCCCCCAGCACGACTTCACCCGACGCGATCCCGATACCCAGAGTAAGGTTCCAGTCGCGATGTTCCGATAACAGGACCTGCATCTTGAGTTGTATCTCCAGCCCGCATTCGACCGAACGGCGCTCTTTATCGGGGCCGTCAAAGATTGCAACCACCGCGTCCCCCACGAATTTATCGACGTCGCCATGATGCGCGCGGATGCTTTCGGTTTGACTGTCCAGATACAGATTCAGCATTTCGACCACGGTTTCAGGCGGGACGCTTTCCGAAAAAGACGTGTAACCCCGGATATCTGAAAACAGCACAGCCAACTCTCGTCGTTCGCCCACCCGTAAAACGCCACCCTGTCGGGCGCTTTTAATAGCTGATACAGTGCCTTGGCTGACAAACTTCATCAACTCGACGCGTTCGTTCAACTCGCCGATCATCGCATTGAACCTCACGGCCAGATCGCCGATCTCGTCGCGCGCCTTGACCATCGGCAGGCGGACGCTGAAGTCGCCTTGCCCGACCGCGCGTGCGGCCTCACCGATCCGCAGAATTGGCCGTGTCAGCCCTTGGGCAAAGATCAGCGCGCCAAGGCCCGCAACGCCAAAGCCTATTCCGGCGACAATCAGGATGGTCCGGGTCATCTGATCGACCACGCCGTAGGCAGCAGATTCGCGCAATTCGGTCACGACCGCCCAAGGGAAGGCTTGGGAAAAGGCATAGGCCCCAAGCATTTGCGTGCCGTCGCTTCGAATATAGAACTGCAGCGCCACCGCCCGCGCGTTGGTTTCAAGCAGTCCCTGAACCTGTGTGACAATTTCGCGGTCGGTCAAATCGCGCGGTCCTGCCGATTCCAGTTGTGCGGCGCCAAACGCATCGACCAGCGTGATTTCGCCACGTTTGAGAAAGGGATGATCGTCGCGAAGCGCCATCATGACGCTCATCTCGATTTCGGCAGACAGGGTCACCGGGCGACCGGCGATCTGGGTTCGCAGCGGCAGCACGATCCGGGCCAACCAGTCGCCGGTTTCAGGAACCTGCCGGACCAGGGGCCTGTCAAATCGCCCCTCGCGGGCGATCAACTGCGCCTCGCTGACCCCCAGTCGCAGCACGGTCAGCGGGTCCGCCCCCGCCGCTTGCAGACGCTCGACATAGCTTTGGTCGGTGACCAGAACCGGAAGATCCGACCCTGCGATGGTCAGCTGCATCGCCTTGACGTTGCGCATCTGAGACATTCCCAGCGTCAGGATCGAGATTTTCTGCGGCACGCCCAGATCCGGGCTGTCCATTCCTTCGCGGATCACCAGCAACGGTGCCATCAACTGCCCGCGCCAGACGCTGTCGATGTCAGCCGCCAACTGGGCGGCGACGTTCGTCAGATCCTCGTTGGCCGCACTGATCAACTCGTCGCGGGTGATCCGGATCAGGTTCGATCCGACAAGGCCCAGCGGCACCAGCGCCAGAAGCACAGCAAAGACGAAAAATTTGGCTCGCAGCGGAATGCGCATCAAATAACCTCGAAAGCGGCGCCAGGACGGAACCAGATATTGCGCAGGATCACTCGCGGGCCGATGCGGTGATTTGGGCTGTGTCGCTGGCTCTGCCGCAGGAAAGGCCGGTTTCGTCCTGCGCCGTCACCGTGACGTCAAAAACCCCTGCGGCCGTAAAGGCATGGCTGACCGTCTGCCCGACTGCATCACGACCGTCGCCAAAGCTCCATGACAAAACCACGCCATCGCCATCCGGATCGGCCGTTTCGGGGGATTCAAACACCACGCTGTCATGCGCAGCCCCGACGAAAGTTGACCGATCTGGTCCTGCATCCACCGTCGGGGTGCCGTTGACCTTGATCACCGCGTCATCCCCACCAATCGAGCAAGATGCCGCCCCGCTGTCGTCGGTCACTGTCAAGGTCACGCCAACTTTGCCAGCGGTATCGAAGTTGCGTTCAACGACCGGTCCGTCCAGCACGACGCCATCGTCGAACGTCCATCGCCAGGACGTGATCATGCCGTCGAAGTCGCCAGAGGCCGAGCCGTCAAATATCAAGAGGTCCCCCGGGCACACGCTGCGATCGGGACCTGCCAGTGCGACGGGAGGTCGGTTGACGCGGGCGTAGACCTCTTCCGTGCGGCGGCTGTTGGGCAGGCCGCGCCCATCGTCGAGCAACAGCGTGACCGGAAACAATCCCGGCGTGGCGAAAGAGTGCGCGACCTCGGCCCCGGTGAGCGCATCTGCGTCGCCAAAACGCCACGTCGCCGTCACATCCGGGCCGACGGCCGCCTTCCAGGACGCAGGCTCGCCACTGCACAGCGGTCCGGAAGCCATCAGTCCGGCAATCGGAGCCGGGTTCACCGTCACCTGCTGCGTTACGGTCGTGCGAGAGTTGTCGGTGCCTGCATCGTCGGTGACGGTCAACGCCACGGCAAAGACGCCGGGTGTGGCAAAGACATGCGGAGTGCTGACGCCCGCTGCCGTTTCACCATCGCCAAAGTCCCAGGCAAACCCGGTAAGTGCCCCATCCGTGTCGGTCGAAATCGCGGCATCGAAGATCACGGCCTCGCCCACCGAAACCAGGCTCGGGCCGGTGATAACCGCCGTTGGCGCAGCATTGACCACGATCTTGCGCTGCACGGTCAGGTCCTGACAGGCGGCAATGGCTTGCGGGAACTTGGCGGTGACTGTGACGAGATAGTTGCCGGGCATCGCAAAACTGTGGTCCACCGCCAGCCCTTTGGCCGTGGTGCCATCACCGAAATCCCAGTCGATCTCGGCGGATTGCATGCCAAAATCTGTGATGATGGCGACCTCATACAGGTTGGGGGTTCCTGCGGATACCCGACTTTTTGCAACAATCTCGACTCCCGGGGCCGGAAACACTTCTGCCACCATCTGGTCGCTGTCGAGCGGGCTGCACAGCGCGTTGCTGTCACCGGTGATCGTGAGGTTCACGGTGAAGGTGCCCGCTTCCTTGAAAATATGGGTCGGGCGTTCGCCATTTGCGCTGCTGCCGTCGCCAAAGGTCCAAGCAAAGGCGTTCACCGCGCCATCGGCATCGGTCGATCCGCTGCCGTCAAACCGAATGGTCTGATTGGCGCAGGCCTGCAGATCAGGCCCTGCATCTGAAATCGGGCCTTCGCGAACAATCGCCGCGATCCGATCTGTCGCCACACCCGGAGCGCCGCCGCTTTCATCGCGGACGGTCAGGGTGACCGGATAGGAACCGGGGCGTTCATAGGTCTTGTTCGGGTTCACGATGTCTGCCGTCGTCCCGTCGCCAAAATCCCAGGCATAGCGCAGGCGCCCGCCATCCGGATCGTTCGACTGCGATGCGTCAAACAGGATCGGAAAGCCCGAGCAGATCTCGCGGTTGCCGCCCGCCAAGGCCAGCGGTGCGGCGTCGATGACGACGATGGTGGCATCGGTTGCCGATGCGTTGCCAAGACCGCTGCCATCGTCGACCGTAAGGGTCACCGGATAGCGTCCGCTGCGTGGGAACGCATGCCGCTGGGTCTTGCCAAGCTGCGCAGCCGATCCGTCGCCGAAATCCCACGAATACCTTAGCAGGTCGCCGTCGCCATCCGTCGAATCCCCGCCATCGAAATCGACAAACAGGCTGTCGGTGGCAATCTCTGGACCCGCCTCCGCCAACGGCGGATGGTTCACGCGAACCGATATGGCCGTGCGGTCGGTTGCGTTCAGTGCACCGGACGTGTCCACCACCGTCAACTGCACTGTCACCACTCCCGGCACGTCGAAACTGCGCGCAAAAGCCGAAACGTCCATCGGGCCGTCCATATCGTCGAAGTCCCAACGATAGGAGCCAATCGCGCCATCCGGATCATACGAGTTCAGGCCCGAGAAGATGACCGGAACCCCGGGTTCCACCAACAGATCAGGTCCGATCACCGCCACCGGAGGCGCGTTGACGCGGATAAGCACCTCGTCAAAGTCCGACGCCGAACCGGTTGCGAAATCATCGCGCACTTCCAGCGCGATACGGTAAAGCCCCGGTGTGTCAAAGCTGGCTTCGATCCGCTCGCCCGTCTGGCTTTTGCCATCAGGAAAGGTCCAAAGCGCTTCAAGGATTGCCCCATCCGGGTCGATGGACCCGGTCCCGTCCAGCGTGACAGACTGGCCGGGGGCCGCAATCAAGTCTTGTCCTGCGTCCGCGACAGGTGTTGCGTTTATCGTCACGAACATCCGGTCATCGTCGAGGTTCAGCGGCGCGCCGCTGTTGTCGGTCACGGTCAGTTTCACCTCGTAAGTGCCGGGCGCAGCAAAGGCGTGGTCCACATTTCGACCGCTGTCGGTCTGCCCGTCGCCAAACTCCCACTCCCATCGAATGATCGAGCCGTCGGGATCGGTTGAACCGCCCCCGTCAAAGCTGACCACGCTGGCTGTCACGGCCTGATCAGGGCCCGCTTCTGCTACAGGGGCCGCACTGACCACCACGTTGAACGAGACATCCACTTGGGCGGAAGGCGTGCCGGAATTGTCAGTCGCTGTCAGCACGACCGCAAATACCCCCGGTCTGGTCCAAGCATACTGCACATCCGGACCTTCGGCCATGGCACCGTCGCCGAACATCCATCGGTAGGACAGGATCTCGCCATCCGGGTCCACCGATCCCGCAGCGGTCAGAGTGGCCACTTCGCCCACGGCAATCGCACGGTCCGGACCTTTGCCTATCGGCTGCGGCGGGGCGTTGACGATCACAGTCAGGCGGTCACCGGCAGCCGCGTTGGACACGCCGGAATTGTCGGTCGCGGTCAGCGTGACCATGTAGCTGCCCGGAGACGCATAGGCATGCGTTGCCGACACACCGTCCAGCATCGTGCCGTCGCCCATGTCCCAACGCCATGCGCTGATGGTGCCGTCGCGGTCATAGCTTGCCCCGGCATCGACGCGCAACGCGCCTCCGACCACGCTGGTCTGATCTGTTCCCGCCTCGGCCACCGGGGGGTGGTTGACGCGCACCTCGCGGGTGGCCACGCCAAAGTTGCACGGATGCAGGCTGTCATCCTCGACGCGCAGCACCGCGCGATAAAGGCCGGGTGCGGCATAGACATGCGCCGCTTCGACGCCCGAAGCCGTCGCCCCGTCTCCAAACGTCCAGCCATGGCGCAGGATCGGGCTGTCGCTGGCAACGGAAGCGGCACCGCTGAAGGCAATCGGATCGCCGGGGGCGACTGTGATCGGATCACCGGGCACGGCCACTGGGGCAGGGCGGACATGCACTGGCAACCGCAGCCTTGCACCGCGCGCGGCGGGACTGCGCAGATCCCGGATCGACAGCACGGCCTCATACCGGCCGGGTACCGCATAGCTGTGCGCGATCACCGGGTTGGTCGCAGTCTGCCCGTCGCCAAACTCCCAGACATAGCCCAGATCGGCAGCCCCCGATGATCCGCTGGCGTCGAACGCAACCGAGGTGCAGGTTGACAGGGGCAGCGCTGTTGCGACCGGGGTCGGTCGATCAATCGGCTCTGCTCGGGTTGGCGGCATGCCCAAGGGCAGGGCAGCTCCGTCGGACCCGAAGGCGGTGAGCGTCACATCGTTGGGCTTTTCAAACCCCTTCACCACCGTGATCGCGGCAACGGGATCGGCAATCTGCAACGTCTGCACCGACCAACGGTCCTGCGATGAGCCAAGGAGCAGGAAATCCTCGTAGTCCGTCACAAGCTGCAGTTGCCCGGCGGCCGCATCAAAGTTCTGTACGGTCACTTTCCCGTCGGTGGGCACATCCAGTGTGACCTTTGTTGGCAATCCAGACCCCGGCCACCGCAAAGTCGGCGCGAAGGAGATCACGTTCATCCCTTCGGGTGTGTCGTTGTCGTCGGCGTTCTGGCTGATTGTCGCGGCAAAGGCATTGCCATCGTCGCCTGCCGCACCCGCTACGTCCAGCCGGAACCAGACCCGGTCACCGATCACTTCGCCGGACGCGCTGTCGAACGCGGTCAGGGTCTGCCAACGGTCATCGGATGCATTGTCAGCGCCGATGACCGCTTCGTGCAGCAGCAGACCACTTGCGACGGGCAAGCCTGTGGGGTCATAGGCTGCGGGCTGCGCGCCGTCTTTGGCCGGTTCAGGACGCGCGGCGGCGGAATAGGCACCTGCGCCGCCATAAAGCCGGTAGCCGGTTTCGCCGTTCAGTCGACCCAGCGTCGAGTCCCACTTTCCGCCGGTGTCTCCATCAAAAAGTCGCAGATAAATCAGTCCGACCGTGCCTGCGGGCAAGCTGAAAAACAGTCGTTCGATGCGATCGGGGTCGCCTTCGCGACTGGTGGCGAGTGGTCCGTAGACCACCAAAAGCGGCTCTAACGCCACGTCCTGCGCCAGGGTCTGCAGCGGCACAGTCAAAAGGCCAAGAGCCGCCGCGAAAGTTCGGATCAGGGTTCGTGTCATCTCGTCTCCTCGGGGGCTGCCGGGTGTCCTGGGCGCACCCAAGAAGCGGCCCCACGTCAGTTATTCTTGGTTTCCGTCCGGTTTCCGGCATAATCTTCGATCGTCACAGACTGCAGCGTGACAGTGCCATCGCGCGGGGGCAGGGTCGTCGCGCAGCGCCCGGTTTGACCATCGCAGCGCAGCACGCCCGCTTCTTCGGTGCCGTTTACCGCGATGCGATACCGCGCTGCCGCGCGCAAACCAGCATTGTCGGTCGCGGTGGCCTCGATGATGATCGGACCCTGCGGCCCGTCTGGCCGGGTCAGCCTGATTGCGGTGATCTCTGGCGGTTCGGCATCCAGAATGACCGCGATGCTGCGCAACCGCACATTGCCGACTGCATCCCGCGCAGTAATTTCAAACGGATTAAGTCCATCCGACAGCGTAGCCTGAAGCGTTGCCTTGCCATCGGCAAAGGTCAGGTCTGCCCCGTTCAACTGGACTGCCACGGCATCCCCGACCTCAAAGGCCAAACGGAACGCCAGTTTGGCGGTCGCCTGCGGCGGGGCGGTGTCAAAGTTGATCTCGGGCGGTTCGGTGTCGGTGATCACGGCAATGTCCAGCGCCCCCTCTACAGTGCCCAGCGGCGACAGAACCTCCAGCCGATAGGGGGTCGGGTCTGGCCGTGCAGGCGCCGTCAGGCTGATAGCCCCGCCCGCGTCAACCACGGCCTGAACCACAACCGACCCTGCCGCGTCCGTCAGTCGAACTGCGCTGCCGGGAGTGGCAGTCGAGCCCGCCGTGAACGCCAGTTCATCGGTCGCCGTCAGAAACCGTCCTTCTGCGTCGCGTGGCAGGCCGGGGTCCGGCGTCACCACCAGCGCCTCGCCGGGGCGAAAGATCACTGACACCGTGCGTTCGGTTCGGTTGCCCGCGCGATCAACAGCGACCAGCGCAAAGCTGTTTTGCCCGGCCACGACATCCAGCGTGACGGTAAAGCGATCGTCGTCGCCCAAGGTGACCGATTCAGCGTTTACCGTCAGGTTCACGCCCGGTTCGCTTTCTCCGGCAATCGTCACCAATGGCGTAGCGATCAGATCGCCGTCGGTCGGGGTTGCCACCGCCAGAAAGGGCGGTGTCGTATCCGAGATCAGATCGAAGCTGTTGGCGATGCTCCACGATCCCGGCAAACCAAAAGCATCCAAAGCCGCCACGCGCCAGTGATAGCGGCCCTGATCCAACCCCTGGGCATCATATCCAGTAGATGGAACGCCCCATTCCGACACCCGCATTTCGTTGAACCCGGCATCCACGGCAATTTCAACCCAATAGCCCGCCGAGTCGTCCTTGGCGATCCAAGACAGTTGGGCGCTTCGCCCAAATACCGGGCTGCCGTCTGCCGGTCCAAGCAGTGCAGGTCGGTCCAGCACTTCGGTGACCTGCGCCACGCCAGACGGCGACACCACGGCACCTTCGTTTTCGCCCAGCGTCACCGCGTTCTGACCGCTTCCGACCACCAGCGCCGCCTCGTCGTAATTGGCAAAGCGCGCCCCGGTTTCATCGGTTTTGATCCAGAAATCCTTGCTGTCGGTCTGCGTTGCCAAGCCGCCTGCGTTGATCTCAAAGCTGGTTTCTTCGCCCAACTGATTGAGAAGGGCATAGAAATCGCCGCTGACCAATGCGATCTTTGTTACCTCGCCACCTGTCAGCGGGTCGGTCCGCATCCGTTCTATGGTAGCGTTCGAATTGGGGTTCAGTCGCAAACGGCTCAGATCGCGGAAGGTGATCTGGGTCGTCGAACCCGACAGCGTCCGCACCCGTTCGGCTTGCACCAGCACGTCGTTCAGATCGCGGTTGGTCCATAGCGATGCATCCGGACTGCGGCCCTCGACATTGCCCTGCACGTCGCTGACCAGCGCCTCGGCATCCCGGTCGCGTTGCGCCAATGAAACCTGTAGCGCCTCGACTGCAAAGCCGGTGGCCACATCTGCAAGCCTGACCGCCCCGCGCCATTCACCGCTGCCGCGCTGAACGACGGCATCGTCGCGGTTCACAATGGCTGCTTCGATCCGGTCAGGGGCAAACAGCCGCGCACCTTCGGCGTTGGCCGCCTGGATTGCATCCAACGCCCGCAGCAGCGCGACATCGGTAAGCTTGACCTGCTGCACCGGCAGCGACAGCACCGTCCCCGGCTGCACTTCGGTGATTGCCGAAATGCCGCTGAGTTCCAGCACCAGAGGCCAAAGATCGGGGTCCGAAAGCTCGGCCGCCACAATCCCCCGCAGGGTGTCACCCACCTTGAACGCAACGGGCTTCAACGGGGCATCCAACGACTGTGTCCAAGCGGGTGCCGAGACGCAGGAGACGGCCACACAGACGGCAAGTCGCGCACACGTTTTGATCACCTGCCGAAACGGAACCCTCGTCGGCACATCCACACCCACTTCGTTTCAGCAAAACTTTTAACCCGCCTTATTCATCGAAAGCGGAAGGGATTGGTTGCGTGCGCCTGAAAGTGCTGTAGATTCAAGCTGCTAGACGCAAACCAACGTAACAGCCCAGGTAGGCGTTTTCGATTGAGCGCTTGACGCGGGACTCTTGGCATGAATCAAGCTTCCCATGTCTCCGGCCTCTCAATCCAACTCAGATGACGGTGCATTGACCGCCGCGATTGCCG
>Ga0209702_10005355_pt1 | contig 17565 bp, 12 predicted proteins | sample FRY01_FD_187210 | JGI IMG/M metagenome (GOLD analysis project Ga0209702, IMG submission 187210) | Freshwater microbial communities from Lake Fryxell liftoff mats and glacier meltwater in Antarctica - FRY-01 (SPAdes) (version 2) | ecosystem: Environmental > Aquatic > Freshwater > Ice > Glacier...
TTTTACCACAAAAGAATGTCTGCTTCATATTATTAAATAGTAAGTTATCTTTATACTAATTTATGATTCATATTTTATATTTTCTTTAAAAAATAGTAACTTTTTTCTTAGTTAATAATAAATGGTAAATATTAAAAAAAATGTATTAACTCAAAAACAAGCTAAAGAAGAAAAAATTGGAACATATCATCATCCAACAGAAAAAACATGGCGTTCAGGTGCTTGTGTAATCGGTCAAGAATTACGTGAAGGACATTATAGACGTGGATATACTACTAAGTCTGGGAAAAAAGTAGATGCAGCATATATAAATGCTTCATGTTCTAAAACATCTAATAAAGGACGTCAAATTAAAGATAAAAAAATAATAAATGATAATGAATTTAGAAAAGAAATATTAACTGAAAAACAAGCATTAAAAAAACCAGTTGGATCATATTATCATCCAAATGAAAATACATGGCGTTCTGGTGCATGTCCAAAAGGTGAAATTTTAAAAAAAAGTTATACGAAAAAATCTTATATAACAAAAACAGGAAAAATTATTCCTGAAACTTATGTAAATTCAACATGTGTTAAAGATAAAGGAAAAAAAGGAAAACAAATTAAAAAAATAGTAAATATAAAAGATAATGCTAAAATACTAAAAAAAAATATAGTAGTTAATAATAAATTAATTACTAATAATACAGCAATTAATAATACATATCGTAATAATATAGTTCGTAATAATAAACCTCCTAATAATATTATATTATCTAATAATACTATATTATCTAATAATAAAGTTCTTAATAACAAAGTTCTTAATAACAAACCTCTTGATAATTTAGCCCCTAAGATTAAAATTAATAATAATAAATTATTAAATAAATTATACAATAATATAGAACAAACAAATATTCAAGAATTAACAAATAAAATGATTATTAATTTAATGAAAAAAAATAAATTATAAAATAATTATATTTATTCTTCGTATATTGGTAAAATATATAATAATTCATTTGTATTAATCGCATTATTACCAAAATAAATTTTTATAAATTCTTTTGTTCGTTCATCATTAAATGACTTTATTATTTTTTCATACCAAATTTTTAATTTATCTTTATTAGAAATTGATTTATGATATATTACAATTAAATGATTTTCAATTAAATATTCTTTAGAACCATCAATTATACAGTAATTAAATGCATAATCACCTTTTCCATAACCTCTATTAATAACAAGTACCATTTCATCAGTACCTTTTTTATTAATATAATTTTTTTTAATATCATTTTTAAATTTATTAATAACTAATTTATTATCTTTTATATTACCATTATAAATTAAGAGTGTTTTTTCACTATCATCTGTTAAAATACTTTTATGTTCATTCCAAGTTACGTTTCCTACTTTAACTCCAAAATTTAATAAAAATAAATTAGTTGATTTATTTAATAAATTATTTAAAATAGATATATTGAAATTAGAATTCATACTTTTATATTTTATATTTGTAAGGGCAAAATCACTATTCTTTTTTGTATTATTATTATTTTGTATCATTAAAATAATAGTCTCTTGCTGAGTATCAATATACTTATTATTATTACAATTAATTATATTTAATATATGAAAATTTTGAAAAATATGAGTTCTTAATTTGTCATAATAAATACAATTTAAAAAATTTTTAGGTAAAACAAAACATAATATACCATTATTTTCTAATTTTTTTAAAGATTCTATAATAAATAGTATAAAAATATTTGGTCTTCCATCAAAAAATTTATGATATTTTTTTTGAATATTATTTTTTAAAATAACATAAAAAGGCGGGTTTCCAATAATTAAATCAAACTTTGTATCTTCATTGTAATCAAAAAAACTTTTATTTATAATTGTAATATTATTTGTATTATTTGTATTATTTATATTATTTGTATTATTATTATTAAAATCAATATCTTTAATTTTTGAATAAATAAAATGATTATTCTCAATGCCAATTATATTTTTATTATTAAATTTTTCATTTAATTTATTTATAAATTCACAAGAACCACAACACGGTTCTAATATATTTTTAATACATATATTATTTTTTTTGTAGTAATCACATAAAAACTCAAAACATTCATTAATTATACATTGAGGTGTAAAATAAATACCATTTTCTTTCTTGGTTTTAATATCTAAATTTTTAGTAATTTCATAAGAAAGTAAAGTAAATTCTTTAAAAGACTTATTTATATTTATAAGTTGAGTTTTATGATTGTTTTCTGTATTATATACATTATTAGAATTATTAATAGAATTATTAATAGAATTATTAATAGAATTATTATTAATTATAGATGATAACATTATTTATAATTATAACTTTATTCTTAAATTTATTCTTACAATTATTTTTTAACAAAAAAAATTAATTATTTTTAAACCAAATTATTTTATTTTTTTCAAGATATTGTTTATATCTCAAAAAAATTTCTATATCATTGCAGATAAACTGTATTTTTCGTTTAGTATCAATTTTATACATATTCATTTTAATTCTTAATTCTAATAATTCATTAATTTTATAAGTAGTACAATCACGTCCAGTAATTTGAGTTCTTTTAGAAATATCGCCTTGCTTTGTACGTATTTCTTGTTGGATTGTTTTATCAACAATTTTAAATTTTTTAATTTTATTATTTTTTGATATTTCAATATATCCATATACAGTATTGAATACAGCATTTTTATCTTTATTTTTTTTATTATAAATTTGTCGGAATGCTTTTATTTTATTAATAATATTATTATTAGCTAATTCAAAATCTATTTTATTTACATTCATTGATTTTATATTTTTATCTTTGTTTATTTCTTTTAAAACATAATATTTTTCATTTATTACAAATCCAACTACTTTATTATCTTTTTTACTAGAAATATCTCCTTTGATATCTGTATTATAATTTATTAAAATATGACTCTTGGTTAAATAATAAATTATTTCTTCGATAAATGACATTCTATTTTCTTGGAAATATTTTGTTAAAATATTTTTTATAAAAATAATTTGTTCATCATATATAATTTTATCAAAAACAGTTCCAAAAATAGAATAAATATATTCTTTTTCATATTTTTTTTCATAAATATTTTTATGTAAATTATATATATTTTCTATTTCATGTAAAATCTTTAAAATAATACTTTCTTCATTTATTTTTATTTCGGAAATATTTTTATTGGTATTATTATATTCAAATTCATAATCTTCTAAATCAATGCTATTTTTTTTAATATCCATTGGATAAAGTCTATAAATATATGGAATATCTTCCCTATCTAAATCAAAAGGTTGAAAAATATAATAATCACCTCTATAAATAATATAACCTTTTATACTAAATTTATTTAAAACAATTTCATTTTTATTATTTACTAATTCTTCTAAAGCACTATATATAAATAATTTATTAAGGTCATGAATTTTTTGTAAAATAAAATATTCAATCGTTTTTAAATCATATACAATATTTTTTTTAAATAATTCTTTTATTATTTTTTTAGCTTTTTGAATATCATTATAAGCATATCGAATATTATATGTATCATTATTTACAGGATATTTTATTCGAGGATTAGGTTCCCAAGTACATTTATAATCACATTTTTTTTCATAATCACATAAAGGAGTATATGGTTTATCTGTTATTGTTATTTCAACAGTTTCCCCGTTTGAATTTATTTGTTTAATTTTTTTATTTGTATCAACAATATTTGCTTTTTTAAATAATACACAATCTACTGCTGCTTCTTTCATTAGTCTATTAATTTTTTTAATAATTATATCCTTATTTTCAGCTATTCTATAACTAGTAAGATTAATACTTTCTCTTTTAGATAATTCTTTTTCATTCTTAATATCTAAAATAGATGCATATTGATAAATTTCAACATTTCTTTCTTCTGATGGTAAATCAACATGAGAGTAGTTTCTTATAGCTCTTCCAATAATTTGTTCATGTCTTGATAAATTATACCAAGGGTCTAAAATATGAACTTGACGAATTCTCTTAAAATCAAGACCTTCGCTTACTGCTCTTGTTCCAATAAAAACTTTTACTTCTTCTCCATAAATATTATTACTATTTGTAAATTTATTTAAAGCTTCATTTTTTTTAATTTTGATAATATCTCTACTTTCACCAAAATATAAAATATATTTAGCTTGTTTAAAATGATGAAAATTCTTTAATTGTTGATTATGATGTTGTGCATTTTTAAATTCTTCACCACAGCGATAACAAATTGGTTGTTTTTTACCACCACATTTTAATTTGTTTGGATTATATTCTAATAAATCTGCTTCACCAGGAGCACAACTTCGTGCAAACCCATTCTGTTCTAACATTAAAGCTAATGGTAATGTACCTTGTTCAATAAAATGTGAAAATATAAAAACAAGACCTTTTGAATATTTAATTGATTTAAAAATAGAAGAAAATTTAATAGAAAAATTTTCTATATGTTTCTCATCCGCAAAAGGAGCTTCATTTTTTGTATTCAAATCAAAAATAGCATGATTTTGATATTTATATTTTACAGTCCTTCTAGAACGATCTGTATTTATAACTTTATAATATCCACCTAATCCATTATCATTAGTTGTTTCAACACATTCTTTTCCAAAATTACCTATTTTATCAATACCATTTTTTTTATTAGCTACTGGAAAAATAATATTAGATATAGAATTTAAGTCAAAGTGGATTTTTCGTCGAATTATATCATTTTTATTATTTTTATTATTATCATTATTATTATTATTTTTATTATTATTATTATTATTATTATTATTATTATTATTATTATTATTATTATTATTATTATTATTATTATTATTATTATTATTATTATTATTATTATTATTACTGATATCTTTTATAAAATCTTCATAATCAATATCTTTTTTCTCCAAATCTTTTAAAAAATTAGAGTCTATCTTATTTTTTAAATGATACACATATGTATTTTCTTGTATTGATTTCATTGGTAAAGAAATTATTTTTGTATATTTAATTTTATTTTTATCTTCTATTTTTTTACCGCTAATATCATACTCGGTTGTTGGTATAACTGATTTTTTTGGATTTAACCGAAATGGGAAAATAAATGGTTTCTCTGATCTCATATAACTTATATAACCTTTCATTGCTTCTTGTAATATATTTTCCGCATTTGGTTTTAATGTTCCATCTTTAGAATTAAAAATTTCATTCTTATTTAACAAAGGTCTTTTATCATTTTCTAATAATAAATTTAAATAAAAAATAATTTCATCAGACCTATCAAACATAGGTGTAGCACTCATTAAGATTAATTTAATATTTTTACCATATTTAATAATTGACTGCAATATGGGTTGAATTATTCTTGATAATTCTTGATTTTTATCAGTTTTTATATTTTGAATTTCATCAATAATAATGACACGGTCATCAAATTCTTGTGATATATATTCTTTTATTTTATCATTTACCTCAGTATCTTCTCCTTTCCATCCACCTGTTTTTTCTTTAATATCATTTGCTAATTTTATATATGTTGTAAATTGATAATAACTTTTTATTAACTTATAAATTTCTTTTCGTTTTTGTTCTTTTGTAAGATATAAACTTTCTTCCCCTAACTCATATGTTTTACCTGTACATTGTACGTTGATTTGTTGATTTTTTTTAATTTTTAATGATTCTTTTTCTTCATTAAAAATTTCTTTTCTAAAATTTTTCTCTAAGTTTGATATAATTAGTATTCTTTTATTCAAATTTTTTAATGTTTTTTTAAATCCTTCTGCGATTGATATTGCACTACAAGTTTTACCTACACCTGTTCCATGAAAAACTAATATTCCATTATAAGGTGTATCTGGAGATATATAACTATTAAGAAAAACTTGATGAGGTGCCAGTTCAAATTCTTCTAATTTAGTTATATTTTTTTTAATATTAAAATTTAAATGAACTTTTTCTTTAATTTCATTATCTCTAAATTCTTTTTTTGAATAAATTTTTTCATTAAATTCGGAATCTGTAATTTCTGGATAAAAATGAAAGTTATTTTTCATAATAGAGTACTACATATTTATTAGAAAAAAAACATATATTATTTTAGTTTAAAGTTAAATTTAATAATTATAATTAAAATGGAAGATAATAATTGTAATAGTCTAAATAATCAAAATAAACAAAATAATCAAAATAAACAATATAGTAATTATAGCAATTATAATAATTATAATAAACAATTTAACAATGATAATAGTGATAATAATTCAACAGATTATCAAAGTTTATATTGCTTAAATTGCGGTAAAAAAGGTCATATACATAAAAAATGCTTACAACCTATAATAAGTTTAGGTGTTGTCTGTATAAGATTAAATATTAATTTAGATATGAATGATATTATTAATTATTCCAAAAAAATACAAAATAACTATTTATTTTCATTAGATGAAATTAATAAATTGAAAAAAATAAAATATATTATTTCTAATTTAGATTTAAATAATTTTAATAATATAATTGAATATTTATTTATAAGAAGAAAAAATAGTTTAAATTATGTTGAATTTATGAGAGGTAAATATGATTTAGATAACATAACCTATTTAGAAAATATTTTGAATTTAATAAGTAAGGATGAAAAAGAATTATTGCTAAATAATGATTTTGATATTTTGTGGAATACTTTATGGGAATTTAATAAAAAAAAAATTAATAATAATAATGAATTTAAAAATTCAGAACAAAAATTTGACATTTTGAAAAAAGGATTTATTACCAAAAAAAATGAAATAAATATTTACACAAGTTTAAGTAACATTCTTAATAATTCAATATTTGATTATAAAGAACCTGAGTGGGGATTTCCAAAAGGACGAAGAAACTTAAAAGAGAAAAATATAGATTGTGCTAAGAGAGAATTTAATGAAGAAACAAGTTTAAATGAATCAAAATATCATATATTAAATATGAGTCCATTAGAAGAAATTTATTTATCAACAAATAATAGTAAATATAAACATATTTATTATATTAGTCAATACGATGATCTAAATAATACAAGTAATACAATTTTATTAGATAATGAAAATATAAATCAAAAAATAGAAATTGGTGATATAAGATGGGCTAATTTTAATGATAGTTTTCAATTAATTCGAGACTATAATATTGAAAAAAAAATACTTTTATATAGTTTACATAATACAATTAAAGATACAATAATAAATTTTAAAGATATATTAAAGAATTTCTTGGAATTCTTATAATAAATAAAATAAATATAATTATTAATATCAATAATATTATATATTCTACATTATATTTATTTTTATGATTCGTACTATACCTATTTTCAATGGTATATTTAGTAGTATTAATATTTTCTATATTTGTTCCAACAAGTAAATCTTTTTGATAAACATTTTCATATTTTTTGAGCACAACATCATAGGACATAAATTTTTTTCCTATTTCTGAATTAACCATATTATGAATATCAATAAACCAATAAACTAAATCTTTTCTAGAATTTAAGTGCTTGTCAATTGGATGTTCTAATAAATGTCTTTTATAATTTTTTTGACAAACTGAACAAGGAATAACATTCTGTAATGATTCAAAAAAGTTTTTAAAATTTTTTTTATCTATTATTGTGGGATTAATTGGATAAGTAAAAGTTATAGTATGTAGACTAAACCATAAATGAGAACCCCAAATATTTTGATTCATCTTGTTATTATATAAGAAATTATTAATTATAAAATTAAATTAAATAATTAATAATTAATAATTAATAATTAATAATTTTATATAAAAAAAAATCTTGTTTAATTTTATAACAATGGATGTTAAAAATTTTACTAAAGGAATAAATAATTCATTAAATTTTTTAGACAATCATTACATTTATTATATAATTGTTGTAATTTTATTCTTATATAATTCTTTATTATTTATAAATATTAATGATTTCTTTTCAAATGTTTATAAATTTGGAATTATTAGAGTAATTGTATTATTATTAGTATTATATACTTCTCAAAAAAGTTATTTAATATCATTATTACTTGCTATGTCTTATATTTTATCTATATATTTTGATAGAGAAAAAGTGACTAGTACAGAAAATTTTTTTAATAATGAAGAAGAAATGATTCCTCAAGGTATAAATGATATGATGGATAGTAATAATTCTTTAACATATGATTCTGAAAAAATTAATCAAAATAGAATGATAAAAGATCAAAATGCAGTAAATTATGATAATAAACCTGAGGGCTTTTCTAGTGAAATGGACGAAGAACATCATCTAGAAGGATTTTCTAGTGAAATGGATGAAGAACATCATCTAGAAGGATTTTCTAGTGAAATGGATGAAGATCATCATCCAGAAAGTTTTTCAAATCATATGAATAGTAAACAACATGAAACATTTAAAGATAAAAAAACTATAGAAGGTATTCCAGAAAGCTTTTTAAATCAAATGAGTAAAGACCAATATGAATCATTTAAAATGGAACATCTTAAAAAAAAAGAAGGATTAAAGGAATATATGAGTAATAAAAATGAAAAAAATGTAATGAATAATACTTTATCAAAAACAGAATGTATAAAAAATTATAATCCTAGATTTGAGCGTATAGGTGATGTATGTAGTCCTGTTGCTACATTTGAAAATGAATTTAATGCTCAAGGTTTAAATTATCCAATTGGATATAATATGAAATAAATTAAATTAAATTAAATTTAAATAATTTTTTGTAAATTTAATATAATAATTTATATTTAAAATATATTTTATTAAAAATATTATAAATGAATATTTTTAATACAACATTTGAAAAAAAATTAAAAAAAAAACAAAATGAATATAGTTTAAAAATTAATTTTAATGTAGATTTTTTAAATGAATTATCTTACAAAATATTTGGAAAAAATCATTTAATTCAATATGGAATTTTAAAAAAAAATAATTTACTAAACAATAATATAAAAATATATTTTACATCATTTGAATATTTATTTATTCTAGTTAAAATTGATAATTCTAGTGAATATTTTGAAATAATTGATAAAAAAGATTTTTCAAAATTATTATATAATAATAAAAATATTGAGATTAATATTAAAAAAAAACAATCATTTGATGATTTAAGTACAAATTTACTTACAAATTATATTAATAATTTAAAAGTAAACTGTTCTGATTCAGATTCAGACAATAAAAATAATATAAATTTTTATAGTGATGATGAAAGTAATAATATAAGTGATACTGATAATACTAATGATACTGATGATATTAATGATACTGATAACACTGATGATTCAGTTGTATCTGATGATAATAATATTAAAAATAAAAATATTGGAAATAATACTAATGAATATATTATTAAGTATAAAAATTTTGAAAATAATACCGATGATAATAAAAATAATATTATAAATGATAGCAAAGATAATAAGGAAGATAATAAGGAAGATAATAAGGAAGATAATAAGGAAGATAATAAGGAAGATAATAAGGAAGATAATAAGGAAGATAATAAAGATAATTGTTAAAATAAAAATTAAATATATTTATTTAATAAAGAATTAGATTTTTGTAAATTTATTTTTTCTAGTTTAATTTTTTTAATAATATTTGAATTATTTACTTTTTTAGTTTTATTATTTTGTACATTACTTTGAATTTGATTAATATTCTTGTTTTGACTTTGATTATTATTTTGACTTTGATTATTAGGTTGATTTTGATTATTAGGTTGATTTTGATTATTAGTTTTATTTTGATTATTAGTTTTATTTTGATTATTAGTTTTATTTAGATTATTAGGTTGATTTTGATTATTAGTTTTATTTTGATTATTATTTTGACTATTAGTTTTATTTTGATTATTATCTTGATTTTGATTATTACCTTGATTTTGATTATTACCTTGATTTTGATTATTACCTTGATTTTGATTATTAGGTTTATTTTGATTATTAGGTTTATTTTGATTATTAGGTTTATTTTGATTATTAGGTTTATTTTGATTATTAGGTTTATTTTGATTATTAGGTTTATTTTGATTATTATAATTTTTATATAAATTTGGATTATTTACAATATTTGAAATAGTCACTTGTTCATTTGAAACATTATTTGATTGATTGTTTATATTTTTTGTATTTGAAATAATACTATTAATATTTGTAAATAAAATAGGATTATTTTTTATACTTTCTCTTAATTCTTCTAAAAGTTTAAGTTTATTATCAGTATCTAAATCTTCAAAATTATAAATAGATAATATTATTTTATATAAATTTTTAATAATTGATTTTAGTTTATTTATTTCTTTTTGATTCATTTCATTTACTAATTTTTGTTCTATATTAAAATTTTTTACTTTGTCATTAAAAGTTTCAATACTTTTTTGAAGTCTATTTATAATTGTTAAAATCACAGACTTTGAAGATAATGTTTCTGTATTATTTTTTTTTAAATTATTTTGTATATTTTTTAATTGAGAAATAATATTATTTGAACCATTTCTATTATTATTATTACTATTTTTTAAAACATTATTTTTTAATTGGCTCTTATTATTATTTGAAAAAAATTTACTTAATAACATAGAATGGTTATTATTTAAGTCATTATTTGGTTTATTATTTGATTTAGGAAAAATACCTAATAATGTATTATTTATATTATTATTATTTATATTTTTATTTTTAGTATTCATATTATATTTATAGATAAATATTTTAATCTAAATTAATTTAATTTAATTTAATTTATACACTAATTCCCATATTAACTTTGTAGTTAGTATCTACATCAGTTTCTCCAACACATGAGTTATTACTATTTCCCCCAGATAAATTACTTTTATTAGTACTTACTAGTCCATTTGGAGCAACACAATATTTTTGAGGTGCTTGAATACCTGTTACAGGGTTTTGTTTTTTAACTTCAAATTCTTCACCTTCTATACTTCGTAAAGTTTCATCTTTTAATATTGGGTCATAATTACTTTTATTTTTAAAATATAAATGCCATTTATTTAAATTACTATCAGGAATAAATAAATACATTAATGTACCTTGAACTCCATATTGTGCAACATCTTGAAAGTTAGGATTAAATAAACCTGCTTTTGGTTGAGAATTATTTGCATAATTTGAGTTAGGTTCAGATTGGAAAAATCTCATATTAAATCTTGAATCTTCTACTAATGTATTTTTATTATAATCTTGTGAAATACCTAATTCATTATAATCTACATAACTATCCTTATATTCTAAAATTTTAAAATCATTTGTTAAATCATTTGTTGCTGCATTTGTAATTTCATCTAATATTGTTTTAGAAGGATATGTATTTGTAATAATTAAAATCTTTCCTATACAATCCACCATGGGAGCTAATGAAATTTTTGATAATCCATTTCTTCCTGCAAAACTATATTTTTTATCAACTAAATATTTAGAAAATTTATTTACAATTGAATCATAAATTTTTAAATAAATATTTTCATTATATTCAAAATGAAAATTTAATACTAATAAAAATGGATATGAATAAGTATTATTATTATTTGTAATCCATGCCCATTTATTAATCATATCAAAACATTCATTTAAATTTAATGGTTTGGCACCATCTTCCATATTTTTACATCGTATAACAGGTTCAGCACGCGGACTATATGCATCATTTGTACTTGAATATATATCTAATGTTATTAATCTAGAATAAAATGTATTTAAAGCAATCTCAAGTGCTTTAATATTTGGTTTACCATTTAATGGACTATTTCCTAAATAAGAATATGCTGAAGCAGGATAATAAAAATCACATAAATTTAAATTTTGATACATTTTTTTATATTTATTATAAAATGCAACAGGTATATTTCCCATTAATCGTAAATAAGTAGGACCATATTGTTTTCTTAAACTTTCTATTTGAGGATTTATTTGATTGTTATTATTATTATTAAATCTTTCAGAAGAAGAATTATTGAAACAATTTAGTGTTAAAAATAAATAATCATTTTCTTTTAATGATTTATTAATTTTTATTATATTAAAAACAACATTTATTATATTCAATAATGTGAATAATAAGACTAATTCAATTGCTATCAATACTTCTAAATTTATTTTATCATTTATATTATGAATAAATAAACCAATAAATAATATGTAAAATATAGAATTAAATATATAATAAGTATAATTCATTATTTTAAAAAATAATGGCGGTAATTTATGTAAATAATCTCTTAGTAATCCAATAAACAAATAATTTATAAAAAATATGACAAAAATAAAAGTACAAATCATAATAGATTTAGAATAACTATTATCTTTTAGTTTAGAATTAAGTGATACATAAATTATTCCACCTATTAATAAAATTAAAATTGTACTTACAATCCCATAAAATATTCTTAAAAAATTTTTATTATCTTTGTATTTTTCTATATAATTACTAAAAATATTAATGCTTGTTTTAGATGTATGTATAAAATAAATTAAAAAAAATACAAAGAAATAAATTGAATAAAATAATACATTTTTATTATTTAATGGATTTATAATATCTTGATAAATAGAATAAATAGAATTTATAATATTATTAATAATTTTCATATTCTATAATAGTATTATATAAATTTTTTTAATCAAAAAAATTTATATATTCAATACGTTTATATAATAATATAACATTTTTATACCTTTATTTTTTTTTAATATCAATATTTTTTATACATTCATCATGATTATTATTTTCAACATTTTTATAATAATCAAATACATTGAGCTTTGTTTTCTGTTTTTTTTGTATAAAACAATTCACAAATAAATCTAATTTTTTAATTATTTTTTTATCTTTTTCATCAATTACATCTTTCATTGTTTTATTTTTATTAATTAAATTATTATTTACTTTGATAGGATTATTACTATTATTACTATTATTACTATTATTACTATTATTACTATTATTACCACTATTATTACTATTATTATTACCAATACTTTTATTGATTAAAAAATTATGACTTTCAGATAAAATTATATTTAAATTTTCATTCATATCAATTTTATTTAATGTTGCATTATCTTCTTCATTTTTATTTTCATTATTTTTGTTTGTATAAGATTGAATTGTTTTATAATATTTTTTAAAATATAATGATTGTTGTTCATTATTTAAAGTAGAATAAATATTTTTTAATATATTTAAATACATATTATTAATATTTGCATTTGATTGAATATAAATATGTTCTTGATATATCAATGGAGTATTCCAGTTTATTTTATTTTTATTTTTAATAATAAAAAAACAATATAAAAAAATATATTTTTTAGAATTTATTTGCGTTAATTTAAAATTATCTTTATAATAAAGTTCTAATTTTTCAATTAAAAGTATATTATTTTTCTCAATTTTATTTTTAAAATAATTTATTATATTCCATAACATAAATGTCCAATGTGTATCATATATATTTATTTCATTTTCATTTTTTTGTTTATTTTCTTCTTTTTTAAAAAAATCCATAACACTTACATTTTTTTTATTAAAATCTAGATCACTATTCTTAGCCTTAGTTGCTTTATTTTTTTCTAAATATAAATACCAAAAAAAAATATTATTTATATTAATATTATTTGTATCAGGTTTTAAGTGATTATAAATTTCATTTAAACATAATTTTACAGTATTATTTGTATCACTAAAAATAAACTGTTCAATTTCCAATGTATTTTTAGAAATCATTCTTTTTTTTAATTCACCATTATTTATTTTATTTAAATTAATAGAAGGAAGACTTTTTTGTAAAAATAAATTACTTTTAGGACAATTATTTATAAAACAAGTTAATTCAGCATATAAATTTCTAATTTCAAGATTATTTCTAGAAAATAAAGAATGATTTTTAGGATAAAACTGAATTATATTATCAAATAATTTTTTTCTTTTTAAAATATAGATAAATAATTTTGGATTTTTAAAATGAATGTTTTTAAAATATACATTAAAAAATGATTTCCATATATCTTTATCATAACATGATATATGTAATTCAACACACCATTTAATACTTTCTTGAATATTATTATTTATCATAGAATTCTGGAATGCATTAATAACATCCATTTTTTTATAACCTGAAATAGTTGAATTTTTTAAATCCTTTGATGAACGAATATCATATACTAAATATTTATCAGGAAAATTCATACTAATAATTATAAAGTTTTTATTTTTATAATTATTACAAAAAAGATGATTTTTATAAAAATATTTTTTATTTTGAATTTATCCACAACCATAACAATCTGATGCTACTACACATTCATTTATACCATCTCCTGGATATTGGCATCCCCATTCATCATTTCCAATACTTGTACAACCTTTTTTACATGGTTGGCTATAATTATAAAATGGATTATACCAAGATGTATACCATGGATTATACCATGAATTATAATAATTACCTCCTCCACCTATATATCCATTATTATATAAACCTCTTCTATATCCTCTTCCTCCTCTTCTACCTCTTTTCCATCCATCTTGATATCTTATACCACCTCCTCTTCCCATACCACCTCTATTTGCTATATTTCCACGATTTATATTTCCACGATTTAAATTTCCACTAACACCAGCTCTTCTCATACCACCCATACCACTTATATTTCCACGTACACCCATACCTCCGCCTCTTCCAATACCACCCATTCCACCTCCTCTCATACCACCCATTTCGCCTCCTCTCATACTACCACCGCCACCTCCACCACCCCCTCTTCCGTCTCTAAAATTTTCTATCATTAGTGAATTCAAAAAAATCATAATAATAGTAATAATTAAAAAAATACAAATTATATTTTTTACACTTAACATTATATATTATTTCAATATATTTTATTTTTATAATTTATTGAATTCATCTACTTTTGTTATTTCATCAATTAATATATTTAATCGAACACTTGTAGGTGTTTTATTTTTTTCATTCAACAATACTTCATGTAAATTATCATTCATTACTTTTAATTTATCATTCATAAAAATATTTTCACTTAAAATTTTTCTAACTTGCATATTTTTTGTAATTGAATTTGACGCATTTTGTATCATTTTATCGGTTATTTTAAATTGTTTGTTTAGTAAAGTTTCTTTATTTATTACTTGTAATAATTGTCTTAATCCTATAATTGGATAATTTAAAGAAATATCATTTAAATTTCTTTGTATTTTTTCATATTCTTGATATTTAGCATATTTTACTAAATCGTGTAAACTATTTTCATTATTTTCATTAAACCAATCTAATGCACGAATTATATATAAAGAACCCATTATTTCAGCCATTCTTCCAGATGTCATTTCATTTGTTTTAAATTTTGTCCCCATTAATAAAATTATATTGGAAGAAATAGCAAAATTAGTAATAAATTTATCTACTAATAAATCTTCATTCTTAAATAAAAACATTGTATTTCCATAAAATTTATAATAAAATGAGTTTAATAAATTACTGATACTATTATGAATAATACCTTTCAAATTTTTCTTAAATTCATCTACATTATTATTTTCAATACTTTGAACTAAATTATATAAATAGGGATGACTTTTCATTAACCCTTGTCCAAAAATAATTAAACTCTTCGTTAAAGTATTACTTCCTTCAACAGTTATACCAATCGGAATTGTTTGATAAATATTTCCTAAAATATTATTTGGACCCTTACAAATTCCAGATCCCGCAATTAGATCCATGCCGTTATTCACAACTAATCTAGCGCGTTCTGTCGTTTCATATTTCATAATTGCACCAATTACGGATGGTTTAAATCCACTATCTAAGATAGAATTTGTTAAATACTGCATAGCTGTTATTTTTATTGTTTCACTTCCAATATTAGCTAATTTTATTTGAACACCTTCCATATTTGCTAACATTGTATTAAATTGCTTACGATAAACAGCATATGCACCAACATAGTTCGTTGTTAATTTAGCATTTCCTACTGCGCAAGCTGGTAAAGAAATACTTCGTCCAACAGCTAAACATTCCATCAACATTGTCCAACCATTTCCAGCATTTTTTTCACCACCTATAATACTTTCAATTGGAATAATTAAATTCTTAGCAACGATTGTTCCATTTGGAAAAGGAATGTCCATGGGATTATGGCGTGAACCTATTTCAAAATCCATAATGGACGGTTCTAAAAAAGCTAATGTTATACCTTCTTTTCCTTCCTTTAATAATTGTTCAGGGTCACTTAATTTAAAAGAAATACCAACTAAATTAGAAATAGGAGCTAATGTAATATATCTTTTTGATATATTTAATCTAACATATTTTTTACCCTCTTTTTCAAAAACAATTCCTGTATCAAGCATTGAAGCCGCATCAGAACCACTATGTTGCCCAGTTAATCCAAAACATGGTATATACTCGCCATCAGCCAATTTTTTTAAATATTTATCTTTTTCTTGGTCAGTGCCATATTTTAATAATAATTCCGCAGGACCAAGTGAATTAGGAACCATAACAATTACACCAACTGGGTTTGATGCAGTTGAAATTTTTTGAACAACTTGTGATTGTAAATGATGATTTAATTCTAATCCACCGTATTTTTTTGGAATTATCATCCCAAATAATTTATTTTTTTTAATATCATTATAGACACTACTTGGAATTTCTTTTTTTTGAAAAATATCATAATCATTAATACTTTCACAGAATTTTTCAATATCGTTATTAATAAATGTATTATCTTTAGTTGATGGATACTTAAAATTTTCTTTTAAATACTTTTTAGGAAAAATTCCTTTAAAAAATAATTCTTCCACGCTTTTTGTACCACTATTTAAAGCAATCCGCTCTGTTTGTGATATTCGTGGAATTAATTTCTTAGCACGATTTAATAATTTTTGATACATATATAATAATATAAAATATAATTTATTATAAAATTAATCAAATTAGATTTTATGTTTATTTATATTTATTTATTATTTATTATTTATTATTTATATTCGTTATTATTATATGAAGTTTGTATATATTAAAAAACTTGGTTCTGGTGTTAGTGGAAGTGCTTATCTTGTAAAAAATAAAAATAAATATTATGCATTAAAAATACAACATATTTTTGAAAAAGATATATCTGATAAAAAATCCGATATATGGAAGGAAATTAGTTTTTTTAAATATGTTACTGATTTTACTCCATTATTCAAAAAATTTTATTCATATAATATTATAACGGATTGTGATTTTAAAAAAAATAATAAAAGTATTGGATTAACTATCAACAATGATTATATTGACGCATATAAAAAATTACAAGCATCAAAGTATTGTATTGAATATGTAACAAGTTATGAAGAAGATACATTGGGTACAATTCTTGATACATTAAGTATAAAACAAGTTTATTCTCTTATTTTACAAATCTCGTA
>Ga0209702_10005356_pt1 | contig 17564 bp, 12 predicted proteins | sample FRY01_FD_187210 | JGI IMG/M metagenome (GOLD analysis project Ga0209702, IMG submission 187210) | Freshwater microbial communities from Lake Fryxell liftoff mats and glacier meltwater in Antarctica - FRY-01 (SPAdes) (version 2) | ecosystem: Environmental > Aquatic > Freshwater > Ice > Glacier...
ACCCTGCCGTCGGGCAGGTGGATCTTGCGCTTGAATGCACCGACGGCATACAGCACGAACGCCGGGTGGCGGTGCTGGTGGGTCCTTTCGCCCGGCAGGTCCTTGTATTCGAGCACCCGCACCTGCGCGTTTTCCATCACCACCTTGTATTTGTCGCCGTCGGTTTCGACCGGGCTCTGCGCGAACACCGTCCATGGCAACAGCACCAGCGCCAGGCAGCAAGCAGTTTGCTTCAACATTGTCTTTTCCTCCATTCGTCCGGACAAGGCACGACACCGCGCGATGGAGGCTGCTACCCGTGCCGGACGGCGGCGGACCCCTGTGAATGTCATCTTGCGGCTGGCGCACCCCGCGGCGCGTCCATGGAGTCAAGCGTAAGAAGATGGGTCGTAGAAATGGCTTAGAGATTGCGAAGTTCGCCTGCCAGCGCCTCGGTCTCGGCCGCCGGTCGCACGCCGAGCACGACCGACAGCTGTTGCCGGCAGCGCCGGTAGACCGCCAGCGCCTCGGCGCGCTGGCCGAGCACGAGCAGGCAGCCCATCAACCGGCGCGCCAGGTCTTCGGCCAGCGGCTGGTGCTCGACCAGGCGCTGGTACAGGCGTGCCGCCGCGCCATGGTGGCCGGCGCTTTCGAGTCGCGTGCCTTGTGCAATGACCTGCCGCGTGATCCGTGACTCGATGCGCTCGCGCGCCACCAGCACATCGGGCAGGTCGTCGTCGCCGGCGAGAAAAGCGCCCTGGTACAGCGCCAGCACGGCGTCGATCCAGTCGTCGGGCGCCGTAGCCTCGGTGCCCGCCAATGCCGCCTGCGGCGCCGCCAGCCGGGCCTCGAGCGCGACGACATCGGTCCAGCAGGTGCTCGCATCCAGGCTCAGGCTGCCGGCGCGCAGCGCCAGGTGACGCTCTGCACCGAGCAGCTTGCGCAGTCGATGCAAGGTGTTGTCGAACGAGTTGCGCGCCGCGTCGCCCGCTGCATCGGGCCACAGGCTGGCGCATAGCCGCGTAACCGGCACGTTCTGGCCGCCGAGCGCAATCAGCAATTTGAGCAGGTCGAGCGGTTTGCGGCTTTCCTTGCGCGACAGGCCGGTTTGTCCGCCGTCGCGCTCGAAGGCAAATCTGCCCAGCGTGCGGATACGCACCGGCCAGGGCCAGTTGGCGGGGGCGTCCGCCGGGGCCGGCAAGGTGTAACGACGCACCATCTGCTGCACGAACGGCGGGTCGATATCGTGCGCCAGCGCCAGTGCCGCAAGCCGCGGCATCATGTCGCCGCAGCAATACGGCATCGGCCCGAAATCGAAACTACAGGCGCGGCCGGTGGCAAACGCCCGGCGCAGTGCATCGAGCGCGCGCGGGCCCTGGCCGCGTCGGTCGGCCAGCCGGGCTTCGACCTGCGCCAGGATCCAGTGGTGCCAGCGGCACACTGGGTAGAACGGGTGGTCGAGTGCGGCCTGGAGCACGGTTTCCGCCTCCTCGAAGCTGTCGACCTGGGTCGCGGCCAGTGCCTGGCCGATCAGTGCGATGTGCTCGCGCAGCGGCCAGCTGCTTTCGCGCCCACTGGAAACCGCCGCGCGCATCAGCTGCGCGGCGGAACGCCAGTCTTGGTCGAGCAGCATCAGCATGCCGCGCTGGAACTCGTAACTCGTGACATCCACCGGGCTACCGGCGGCCAGCAGCCCGGCGGCCTCGGCCAGGTGGTTGCGCGCCAGCTCGGCGTCACGCGCCGACTCGGCGGCGAGCACCATCAGCAGGTGCGCTTTCACGCGCACCTGCGGTGCACCGGTCTGCTCCAGCGCCAATGCGCGGGTCGCCTGCTCCAGCGCTTCGTCGATCCGGCCGCGCAAGGAGCGCACCAGCACGCCAACACTGTGCCAGCGCAACAGGGTCGCTGGCGCCGCGTCCTGTGCTGCGCCGAGCAGATCGATTTTCACCAAGATGCGGTCCAGACGCGGTGTCTGACCGGTCCACAGCAGGTAGTACGCAAGGCTGCCGACGAGGATGCGTTGGCTGGCACCCAGGGGCTGATCGAGCATCTGTTCGGCCGCATCGGCCAGAGGCGCGGTCAGCGCATGCCCCGGATCGCGGTGCACGAAGGCCGCGAGCAAGCCCGGCAACACGCGCAAGTCCCGCTCGGGGCTGCGGCGCTGCAGGTATTGCCCCGCTTGCGACTCGAGCAGCGGCATCCATGGCGTCAGTGCGTCGTAGTTCGCCCCCTGGAAGATGATCGCGTCGGCCGATGCCGCGGCGGCTTCGAACGCGCCTTCAGCGTCGCCGTCGGCGACGAAACCCGCATGGGCCTGTTGCAGCAGCGCCAGCGCACGGGTCGCGTCGACGGCGAGCTCGCAGAATCCCTGCCAGTAGCACGCCCGGGGCAGCTTGCGCCAGGCATCGGGTAGCGCCGCCATGGCATGGCCGATGAGCGCCGTGCGCCCCTGGGCGACGAAATTTCCGGCGTGCGCCTTCAGCATGGCAAACGCTTCGGACTTGCCAAGCGTCGGCGTCGAACGGGGGCGGGGCGAGGGCATCGTGTCGGTCATAGGTGAGGCATGGCCGGTCGCGGGTATCGGTCCGATTGGGTTGGAGATCGCCGAGGTGCAACCACATGCCGAAGGAGCACTGCCGGCCCTTATCAGCCTTGAGCCAGCAGGGCTCGATCACCTCAGAAAACGCCTGGCATGGCACGATCGATTCCATCGTCTGGAGAAACTTGTCGCGCCGCGTCGGCTCGCAGCAGCTCTCGAACACAGCCTCCCGATCAGCCGCCATGGCAAGGGCTTGTTGCGTCATCTCCAGATAACGCATCGACGTCCCTGTTGGTGGACCTCAATCAGCATTGCGCCACAGGTCCACCACCAGCTGACCGCCCGCCTCCTTGAGCCGTGAGCAGCACAGGATGATCTTGTGCGCGCGCTCCTTGCGCCCGAGCACGAAGTCGCGGTGCTCTACCTCGCCGGAGGCGGACGCGTCGTAGGCCGTGGCGCCAAGGCCTTTGCCTGGGCGTCCAGCGCCAGGCGACACACCGTGTACACATGGTGCTGCTCCATCGCCGTTTCGGTCCTGTGCCGGATGTCGGATACCAGCTTGTCGAAAAAATCCAACCTGACGGAACTGCAGTCCAGGTAACGTGTACCTGCCCGGTCAACCAGCAGCAAGTGGTCAGTCCCTGGACGGCCCTGGACATCAATGTACTTGCGGATCTCGATGCTGCCCTCGGTCCCGGTGATGTACAACCGGCCGTCGCCCCAGGTCGGCAGACCGTCGGGCGTGAACCAGTCGACCCGGATGTAACCCCGGCAACCGGAACCCTCGAGCATGATCTCGCCGAAATCCTGGAAATCGACCGCCCCGTCATCACCATAGTGACCCGCATGGCTGTGCGCGATCTGCGCGTCCAAAGAGCCGGTGAAGACCAGAAACTGGTCAATCTGGTGCGAGGCAATATCGACCAGGATGCCTCCATGGCTCTCGGTGTCAAAAAACCAGCCGGGCCGGATCGCGGCGTTGAGCCGATGCGGACCCACGCCCATGGTGTGAATGGGCCGGCCGATGGCACCCTGGCGCACCCGCTCCAAAGCTTCCTGGACCGCCGGAACGATGTGACGTTCCGAAAAGCAGATCGAGAAAATCCTGCCGCTGCGGGATACGGCATCCATGACCTGCTGCAACTGTGCTGCGTTGGTCACACCGGGCTTGTCTACCAGCACGTCCTTGCCATGCGTCATTGCCTCCACGGCAATGGCGGCCCTTTGAGCCGGAATCGCGGCAGACACGATCAGGTCGATCGACGCATCCTCCAGATAGCGGCGCGTGTCCGTCGATTCGGTCAGGTCCGGAAACTTTTCCCGCAGGCCCATGGCCACACGCGGGTCGGATCGGTTTATGTCGACATAACCGACGCAGATGGCGCCCGCATCCTGCAAACCGGCGATCAGATGGTAGATGTGGCGATGATCGATACCGATCACGGCGAACCGAAGCCCATTCGTTGCGGCGACCATGATCAGTAGCCGAGCAGTCTGGGAAGCGTCAAGGACAGGGCTGGCACATTGGTCACCAGCAACAGCACGACCACCAGCGCCCAAAAGAATGGCATCACCTCGCGGTACACCGCGCCGATCGGAACCTTTGCGATGTTGGCAGTCGCAAAAACCAGCACGCCCAATGGCGGCGTCAATGCCCCCAGCACGAGATTCATCACCATGATGACGCCCAGGTGTACCGGGTCCACACCCGCGGCGAGCGCGATCGGCATCAGGATCGGCACCAGGATCAGCAAGGACGCAAAAAACTCCATCGCCAATCCGACCACCAGCAAAAACAGGTTCAACGTGATGAGAAACAACAACTGGTTGTCGGCCAGGAAGGACATGGTCTGGGCGATTGCCTGTGGAATTCTCTCGATTCCCAGCGCCCAGCCGAATGGCGCCGCCGCCGCCACGATCGCAATGATGGACACCGTGTCTGTCAGGCCTTCGCGCAAGATCTGCGGCAGTTCCCGCAGTGAGAATTTGCGGTAAGCGACGATGCCGATCAGCATCGCATAGACCACGGCGATAGCTCCAGCCTCGGAAGCTGTGAACGCCCCCCCACGCATGCCACCGATGATGAATATCGGCACCAGCAAGGCTGGAATTGCATCCTTGAACGCCAACAGGCGAACGCGCAGACTGGCTGGTTTCGTCGACGCCTCCAGCCCTCTGCGCCGGGCCTGCGTATGCACCATGATCATCAGCGCCAGCGCCATCATCAGGCCCGGGACAATGCCGGCAGCGAACAAGGCGCCGACCGAAACCGCACCCGCAGCGGAAAAAATGATCATGCCGATGCTGGGGGGAATCAAGTTATCGACAGTGGACGCGCAACTGGTGACCGCCGCTGCAAAAGGCCTGGGATAACCTCGTTTCTCCATCTCAGGCACCAGCACCTTGGCCGTACCCACGGCAACCGCGAGCGAGGAACCTGACAAGCCTCCCATCGCGGTGTTGGTCACGACATTGACTTGCGCGAGGCCGCCACGCATGTGCCCGACCAGGGCCGAAGCGAACCGAACCAGATGGTGGGTGATCCCGCTGGCATTCATCACGTGCGCAGCCAGGATGAAGAACGGAATCGACAACAGCAGGAATGAATTGACCGAAGTCGCCAGCGTCTGCGAAATCGGCAGCAACATCAAATCGCCCTGTTTGGCAAAAGCGGCGTAGGCCGCGAAGACCAGGCTGTAGGCAATCGGCACATCGAGAAAAATCAGGCCGAGCGCGACCAGATGCAAGGTCCATCCCACGCCCCATTGCAACGGTAGCAGCGGTTTGCCACTCAGGAACAAGACAAACAAGACGGCGCCAAGGGCCAGCGCGAGCAAGCCGGAAGCCCGGCGTGCGAACGGTAGGGGACTGGCAAGGGCCACATAGAGCGCGGTCAAAGCTCCACTGACGGGCACCGCCATGTACAGGTAACGCGACTGCCATTCGAGTGATCCGCTGGTACCGGTCACCCGCATGCAGAAGTCCCATCCGTGGACGGCCATCGCAATGCTGGACGCGGCGACAACTCCGTGCGCCAGAAAATCCAGCCATTGGCTGGCGCGATCGCTCAGCTTCCCGGTCAGCATTGCCATGCGCATGTGCCGCCCCTGCCCTACCAGAAGCGCGCAACCCAGGTAGACCGTCCAGACGAACAACCAACGTGCCAGTTCCTCCGACCACGACAACGGGTCGTCCAGCAAATAGCGGAAAACCACCTGCAGTACCGTGAGCGTGACCGTGCCTGCGAGCATGAGCACACACAAGGTCCCCAGCACCGTATCGACTGAGCGACGAATCACATGGCTGAAGTTCATGGCGGTACCTAGTGTTGGAGTGTCATGGAGCGCGAGTCGATCCGCGCTGCATGAGTGTGGACGCGTATGCCGCGTGTTGGGGTGGATTCGAAAGCGTGTCGCCGGGGGTGACCGCGATCCGTCGCAACAGCAATGAACAGCATGCAATCGCGATCTCGCGCACCGGCAGGCGCATGGTGGTGAGACCGGGGCCCCACCAGGACAACGCCGGCGTGTCATTGAAGCCGACGATGGACATCGCCTCGGGCACAGCGATACCGCTTGCACGCAGACCTTCGAGCACCCCTTGTGTTCCCCTGGCAGTGGCGGTGACCACCCCGGTTGCCGGCGGCACGAGTTGCAACAGCAACTGGACCGCGTGCCGCCCGTTCTGCACGTTCTGGACGTCGCAGAAGACCAGCTCGGGCGGCACCGGGACGCCGCTTTCCTGACAGGCCTTGAGGAAACCGCGCAAGCGGGCGGCTCCGGTACTGAGCTCCCTTGGCCCGCCAAAATAGGCGATACGCCGGTGGCCCAACCCGATCAGATGGCGGGTTGCCTCGTAAGTGGTCGCTTCGTCGTCGAGCCCGAACCAGTCCGAGCGCAGGCGCGGATTGTGGCGGATCAATTGCACATGGGGTGTCTGCGTCAGCAATTCGACGGTTTCGGGCAAGGGCGCGAGACTGGGCACCACGACGATACCGGCAACACGCGCCTCGGCTAGGCTGCGCACTTGGCGCAATTCGACTTCCGGCCTGTCATCCGAAATGCACAACACCATCTGGAAGCCGGCATCGTCGAAGCTCTGCGAAATAGCTTGCGCGGCTGTCGAATAAAAATCGTTCAGGACATCGGGGATAACCAGTCCAACCAGCGTACTGCGCTGGTTGCGCATCTGCCGAGCCGCGGAATGGGCGACATAACCCAGTTCACGCGCGGCCGCATTGACTTTGTCGCGGGTGGTACGGCTGATGCGCGGATTTCCGCTGAGCGCGCGCCCGACAGTGGAAACGGCCACACCCAGATGCTCGGCAATGTGTTTGATCGTGACCAAAAGCGCAGCCTCTAGTAAAGCGCACCAACGAACGGGAGGAACAGATTCTGTGGCACGTCAACGCAAATTATGCGCTAACGATAGCACATAAAAATCTCCTTAATAGGAAAAATAGTTATTTGATTTCAATGAGTTACAGAATTATAGGGTAAACACTGATATAAGTTTCCCGTACGATTGCGCTATCGTTTGCACACCTTTCTTGACCATAAACACCGCTTTTCCACCCACGAAGGAGCAAACCGCCATGACGCCAGCCCATGACCCAGACGAGTCGCCCATCAGCCGCCGAGGCCTGTTGAAAACCGGCGCGGCAGCGCTGCCGCTGCTGTGGCAAGGGCCGGCCCGCGCCCAGCAGAAGTTCGTTTTCCGGCTGGCGCATTCGGAGGCCAATGGCGCCCCGCTGACGATTGCGCTGCAAAAATGGTGCGACCAGCTCAACAGCCGCAGCGGCGGGCGAATTGACGCGCAACATTTCCCTGGCAGTCAGCTGGGCAGTTACACCCAGCTGATCGAGCAAAGTCGCATCGGCAGCATCCAGGGTACGGTCGGCGGACCAGACACCGAGGAGTCAGTGGCCCCGGAAATCGCGGCCACCGGCGGGGCTCCGGGATTCATCTACAAGGACGAAAATCATGTCGACAAGATCCTGCAAGGCCCGATCGGAGACCAGGTGTCCGCCATCGCACGCGCCAAGACCGGCGTCGAATTCGTTGCTTATGCCGAAGTCGGCTTTCGCCATATCCTGTCCAAACGTCCGGTCACCAACCTGGAGACGCTCAAGGGCCTGAAGATCCGGGTACCGGAGATCAAGATCTGGATCGACTTCTGGCGTCGGCTGGGAGCCAACCCCACGCCGCTGCCTTACGCGGAGCAATATACGGCGCTCTCAACCGGCGTGATCGATGCGGTCGAGGCCGATTTCTTCTCGATCCGCGGCTTCAAATGGTTTGAGCAGGCCAAACATCTGACCTTGAGCTACCACTGGTTCCTGCCCAAAGCTGTGCGCGTCAACGCGCGCTGGCTGGATAGCCTGCCGAGCGACTTGCAAACCTTGATGCGGCAATCGGCCAAAGAGGTGTTTGCCGAGCAACGCAAGGAAAACCGTGCAAAGACAGACGACGCACTGGCAGATCTGCAGAAGTCCGGTGTTACGGTGCACAAGCTCTCCGCCACCGAGTCCGAGGCCTGGCTCGCCGCCGCAAGGCCGTTGTTCGACGAGTTCGGCGCCAAGAGCGCCGAGACCAAGGCGATGGTCGGGCGCATCATCGCCGTGCGATGACCGCACCTGCTTTCACGCTGCGTGAAGAATCCATCACCCTGCCGCAAGGCGCTTGGACCGGAGGCAAGAGGACGCTGGTGTATTGGGGTGAGAAAGTGGCGATGGGATTCACCCAGGGCCGATTCAGCAACTACCTGTTTCCGGTGTTTTCGCCCGCTGGGTACGCGGTGACCAGTGAAAGTCCGGCTGACCATCCGCATCACCATTCGATCTGGATCGGCGCCGATCATGTGAATTTGCACATGCCGGCGCCCGCAGGCGTCGAGGTCTACAGCTACAACTTCTACGTCAACGACACCTTCCAGGGAAGGGCCCCCGGAAGGATCGAGGAAGTGTCGATCGTTGCCGATGGTGATGCCGATGCTGGCAACGGATTGATGATCGTGCAGGATCTGCTGTGGCGCGGTCCGCAGGAGTGGGGCGCGCCTGAAGGCCGGGCAATACTGCACGAACGGCGAACCACGCACATCTGTCACCTGGCCAGCCACTCGGCATTTCAGATCGATATCTCCTGCGCGCTGAAGCCCGACGCGCACGAGGTCACGATCGGCCCGACCCGCCATGCCTGGTTCAACGCGCGTGTCGGCCCCGGCATGTCCAAGCTCCAAGGTGGTCAGATTCGTTATCGGGCTTCGGACAGCGCGCAGGCGCAGCAGGAAACTGCCGTTTGGACCAGCTACAGCGGCACCGTCGGCGGCGGCAGCCGGGCCGGTATCGCCTTGGCACCCCGACTGCCCGTCGAGACGGCGTCTTGGTACACCAGCGACTGGGGCGTCATGACTGCCAATCCGTGCCGGGACAGGGCGATCACGGTCCGACCGGGCGAGGCACCGGCGCAGCTGCGCGCACGCTATCTGGTGTTCGACGGCTCCTTGGACGACGATGCCCTGGATACACTGCTGACCGTATGACGACTGCTTGCGACAGCCTGCAGATTTCCACCACTTTCGATCCTGCGCCCCATCGAGGACCACGACATGACACATATCGCACGCTACCGCGCCCACTCTGCCGTCCACTATGGGATTCTTGCGTCCGACGGCACACTCGATCGGATCGTGGGCGAACCCTACGCTGGCCTCGTTCGCACCGGAGTCCATGACCGCCTGCAGGATGTGGAACTTTTGTGCCCGCTCGAACGGCCGCGGATTTTCGGCGTCGGTTTCAACTACGCAGCCCACGTCAAGGAAACCGGCCAGGCTTTGCCGACTCGACCTGCGATGTTCATGAAACCCGACTCCGCAGCGATCGGCCCTGATCAGCCTATCGTCTACCCGCGCGAAGCGTCACGGGTGGACTATGAGTGCGAACTTGCGATCGTCATCGGCAAGCCCGGTCGACGTATCCCCGAGGACCAGGCTGACGCGCATATTCTCGGGTTCACCTGTGCCAACGACGTCAGCGAGCGTCCGATTCAGTTCGACGAGATGAAGTCCGGCTGCCTACTGATCGGCAAAGGTTTCGACAGCTTCTGCCCGCTCGGGCCAGTGATTGCCGTGGGGCTGAACCATGGCAACCTGCAGATCATGACACGGCTGAATGGCCAGACGCGCCAGAAGAGCAATACCGCCAATCTGGTGTTCTCGGTGCCGAAACTGGTGTCGTACGTGAGCCAGGCGATCACCCTGCGCGCCGGTGACGTCATCATCACCGGGACCCCCGAAGGCATAGGCCCGATGGTGCCGGGCGACGTGGTCGAGATCGAGATCGAGGGCATCGGCATCCTGCGCAACACCGTCCAGGCCGAGGCCTGAATCGCTGATTGTCAGACCCGCTGCGACACAGAAACCCATGGACGCACATGAGCCCGACATGATCGCGCAGGCCATGCAGCGGCTGGGCATTGCAGCGCCGCAGGAGGTGCGCGGTATCTGCCAACTGACAGGTGGCGTCTCGTCGGATATCTGGCGCATCGACCTTGCGGGACGAAGTATCTGCGCCAAACGTGCCTTGCCCACGCTCAAGGTTGCCGCGCTCTGGCAGGCGCCGCTGAGTCGCAACCAATTCGAATACGACTGGTATCGTACGGTTGCGCCGAAATTCGCGCATGCCATGCCCGCGATGCTCGGTCGCGACAAACCCAGCGGCATTTTCTTCATGACCTTTCTCGACCCTGGGCATTACCCGGTCTGGAAGCAGTTGCTACTGAACGGGCAGGTCGACGGCACCACGGCAAGCATGGTCGGACAGACGCTAGGCGCGATCCACGCATTCACCGCAGGCGACGCGGCCGTTGCTGCGCGTTTTCAAAGCGACCAGGAATTCTTCTCGTTGCGCATCGAGCCGTATCTGCTGGCCACCGCCCAGCGACATCCGGACCTGGCCGACACGCTCAACCGCATCGCGCAGACCACCCATACGACTCGACTCGCACTGGTACACGGTGATGTGAGTCCGAAGAACATTCTGTGCGGCCCCGAGCATCCGTTGTTCCTCGATGCCGAATGTGCCTGGTACGGCGACCCGGCGTTCGACCTGGCGTTCTGCCTGAACCATCTGCTGCTAAAGGCCGTATTCATGCGCCAGCACGCTGCGGCCTTGCTGGATAGTTTCGTAACCCTGTACCAAGCCTACCTCCAACTGGTGAACTGGGAAGACCGGGCCGCAATCGAAGCGCGGTGTGCCCGGCTGTTGCCGGCGCTGTTCCTGGCGCGGGTGGACGGCAAGTCGCCGGTGGAGTACCTGACCGATCCCCACCACAAGGACACGGTCCGCCGGCTCGCAAGGTCTTGTCTGCAAGCACCGCATGACTCACTGGCATCAATATTGCGCCTGATCACAACGGAGTTGACATCATGAGCACCATCCAATCCGTCACGGGTCGATCCGTGTGGGATTCACGCGGTTTCCCGACAGTCGAGGCCGAAGTAAGCCTGCAATCGGGCGTGACCGCCAGGGCCATCGCACCAGCTGGTGCATCCACCGGTGCCGGTGAAGCGCACGAATTGCGCGATGGTGGCAAGCGCCTCCTCGGCCGTGGTGTCGACCGGGCGGTGCAACAGATCGAGACCGTCATTTCGTCACTGCTGCAAGGCCGCGATATCCACGACCAGGCGGGCATTGACAGCGCCATGATCAATGCCGACGGGACCGCAGACAAGTCGCGGCTGGGCGGCAACACACTGACCGCGGTATCGCTGGCCTGCCTGTGGGCTGCCAGCGCCGATCGGCGCCAACCATTGTGGCGTTATCTTGCCGGAGATCGTCCGGTCGGACTTCCGCTGCCGGAGATCCAGATCTTCGGCGGTGGTGCCCACGCGCGCGGCAGTGTGGACCTGCAAGACTATCTGGCCGTGCCCAACGGAGCGAGCAGTTTTGCGCAGTCGCTGGAATGGGTCGCCGAGGTGTATTACGCAGCGGGGAAGGCACTCGCCAGCCAGGGCAAGAACCTGGGCGTGGCCGATGAAGGCGGCTATTGGCCCCAGTTCACCTCCAACGAAGCCGGAATCGAGGCGCTGGTCAAAGCCATCGGGGAAGCTGGTTTCAAGCCCGGGCGCGATGTGTCCATCGGCCTCGATCTGGCCGCCACCCAGTACTATTCCGAGGGCCGTTACCACTGGCGCAGCGAGAAGCGCATGTTCACCGGTGACGCATTGCTGCGGGAATACGAGTTGTGGGCCGAGCGCTATCCCATCATTTCGATGGAAGACGCGTTTGCCGAAGACGATATCGACGGCATGCGGGCGATGACCCAGACCTTGGGCCACAAGCTCCAGATCATCGGCGACGACTTTTTCGTCACAAACGCGCGCCAAATTGATGCGCGCGCAGCGCAGGGTGCCTGCAACGCGGTACTGATCAAGCCCAACCAGATTGGCACCGTGACCGAAACCATGCAAGCGATTGCGATGGCACGACAACACGGAATGGACTGCATCGTTTCCGCACGCTCTGGCGAAACCGAAGATGTCAGCATCGTCCATCTGGCGGTCGGATGGGGGATCGCGCAGCTCAAGGTTGGCAGCTTTGCCCGCTCCGAACGTATGGCCAAGTGGAACGAGGGCCTGCGCATCGAAGCGACACTGGCCTCGCCCCAGCCCTACCCGCAACCGCAGTTGTTCCCCTGGATACAACGCTGAGCGATGTTGGGAAAACCAGGGTGAAGGTTCTATTCCACTTCCAGGCCAGCGCCAGCCTGCAGTCCTGGCTTGCCACGCAACCCCGGGACGGTATCGACATCGTTTTTTGCCCGGAATCCGATGTGGACTTGTTCGAGCGTTTTCTCCCCCAGGCCGATGTGGTCTGGCATCTTCTCAAACCCGTGACGGCTGACATCATTGCCCGTGCCCCAAGGCTGCGGCTGATCCAGAAGGTGGGAGTCGGCGTCAACACCATCGACTTGCAAGCGGCGGCACGCCGTGGGATTGCCGTTTGCAACATGCCCGGCGTGAACAGCCGGGCCGTGGCCGAAATGACGCTGGCCCTGATGCTCGCCGCAGCGCGCCGCCTGCCAGTGCTGATCAATCGGTTGCAGGCCGGCCATTGGACGGTTCCCGACGAGATACAGGATGGCCTGTTCGAACTGCATGGCAAGACAATCGGTCTGGTGGGTTCCGGCAACGTGCCGCGCATCCTGGCATCATGGCTTGATGCCATGGGTGCAAAGGTCGTTTACCATAACCGATCCGTCACACCCGCTTTTGCGTACGAGTGGCTGCCGTTGGTCGATCTGTTGCGCCGCAGTGACATCGTATCGCTGCATGTGCCGCTGGCCACAGAGACGCATAACATGATCGGGCATGCACAGTTTCAACAAATGAAACCGCAGGCCATTCTGGTCAATACAGCCCGCGGAGAATTGGTCGACGCAGTGGCGCTTCGGCAGGCCCTCGACCAGCGCAGATTGGCGCTTGCCTGCCTCGATGTGTTTGCCACTGAACCGATACCGCTCGACGATCCGATGCTCGGGCGCGACGATGTGATCGCCACGCCCCATACCGCATGGCTGACGCGCGACATGTTCACACGGGCCATGCAGATCGCACTCGACAACACACGCAGACTGGCAGCGGACCAGCCCTTGTTGCACCGCATCTCTGTCACATGACTCTGGCCGGATCGCGTGAACGACCCGCCGACCAACGGATGACCCGGCATTGATCGCTGCGTCTGCCATGAGTATTCGACCCTGCCTACAGGTCGACCACAAGCTGCCCACCCGCCTCCTTCGGCCGTGAGCAGCACAGGATGATCTTGTGCTCGCGTTCCTTGCGCCCGAGCACGAAGTCACGATGCTCGATCTCGCCCGACGCTCCGGCGTCGTAAGGGGTGGCGCAAACACCGCACAGGCCGTCGCTGCACTTGGTGTCGATCTTGATGCCGGCCTGCGCCAGCACGTCGGTGGCGCTGCGCTCGGCAGACACCTCGAACGTACGTCCGGTCCTGGCCAGGCGCAGTGTGAACGCATGGTTGACCCAGGCATCGGCCTCGGGTACACTGAAATACTCGCGGTGCAAGGCCTCCTCGGGCCATGCTTTGGCGGCGCCTGCTTCAAACACACCATCCATGTAGCGCGGCGCACCGCAGGTGTAGATATGCATGCCCGGCGCATAGTCGGGCGTGAGCAGGGCCAGGTCGGCACGCGCGCCTTCGTCCTTGAAATGGAAGAACACCTTGTCCTTCCACGGCACCTGCGCCAGGTCGTCCAGGAATCCGGCCGTCTTGCGGCTGGCGGCGCTGTAATGCAGCGCAAACGGCTTGCCCAGCGCGTGCAGCCGGTGCGCCATCGCGATCATCGGCGTGACCCCGATGCCGCCGGCAAACAACAGGCTCAGGCTCGCATCCTCGTACAACGGGAAATGGTTGGTCGGCTTGGTGATGAACACCCGGCGCCCCTCGCGAAACGCACGGTGCATCAACAGCGAACCGCCACGTCCGCCACTTTCCAGCGGTTCGCGCAACACACCCAGCACGTACTTGCTGCGGTCGGCCGGATCGCCGGCCAGGCTGAACTGGCGCTGGTACTCGGGCGCGATCACGATGTCGATATGGGCGCCCGCATCAAACGGCGGCAAGGGTGACCCGTCGGGCGCCGCAAACTCGTATTTGGCCACCCCTTCGGCCATCTCCTGGCGCCGCTGCAACACCACCGGAAACACCGGCGGCTCGCCCTCGGGCAGTTTGCACTGCGGCACCAGGTCCTCGGTGTCGCCGGCGGCCAGACGGGCCTGGTACTGCGCCGGCGTCAGCATCGCCTTGTAGCGCTCGACTCCCTCCTCGCGATCGGCCACGAACGTCACCGGGTACGGCGGCGGCATCTTGTCGGCCGGGTACACCGCCAGGCTCTGCTCCTCGTATTTCAGCTTCAGGTCTTTCTGCAATCCGCGCTGATTAACCTGTTTCGCCTTCACATAACGCCCGGTCATGCGATCGAGTTCGATGTCCCACCACCACTTTTTCACCGGGTTGATGGAGCCGTTGTCCAGCCGGTCGTCGAGTTCGGCCAGCAAGCGCGCGCTTTTGGGCACGTTCATCGCCAGCCAGCGAAATCCGCTTTCGGCAAACAAGCCTTCCAGATTCCACGGGCAGGTCTTCATGCAGCGCCCGCACATGGCGCCGGCCGCGTTGGTGATGCGGTAACGCGTGCACTTCTCGGCGTCGCTTTTCCAGATCTCGTATCCGTTGTACATCAGCTTGGGGCCGGCGCTGATCGCACCCGACGGGCATTCACGCGCGCACTTGTTGCAGTTCTGGCAAAAGGTCTGCAGGCCAAAGTCGATGGGCTTGTCGTAGGCCATCGGCATGTCGGTGGTCACGGTGCCGCTTTTCAGGCGCGGCCCCAGATAGGGGTTGAGGATGACCTCGCCAATGCGACTGACCTCGCCCAGGCCGGACAGCAACAGTAGCGGCGGCTGCAGCACGTCGCCGTCGAGCACCGAATGCACCCGGGCCGAATAGCCCAGGCGGCGGATCTGTTCACCCAGAATGCCACCAAGCATCGAAAACCGCAGATAGGCCCGCATGCTCTGCGCCACCGCGATCCAGTCATCGCCACTGGCACCTTCCATGGTCTCATGACCCTGATCAAGCAGCAGGTTGACACCGTTGGCATGGTAGGCCGGCATCGGGTTGCCGCCGGCGTCGTGCGAGTAGTAAGCCCATGTGGGAACGGCGCACAGACCCACGGCATCCACGCCCATGTAATACGACGCGGCCTTCAGGTTGTCGGCATTGCGCTTCGGGTCCCCGGTGCTGGCAGCTACCGGGCCGCGCGCCTCGCCGAACTGCAGCAGCAGCAAGGCACCGAGCGCACGCCGCGCGCAGGCCCCGATCGGGCTTTTGAGCACATAGTTGCCGCCCTTGGCTGCGTCCTGCACCGTTTTGCCCAGGTCGCCGAACAAGCTGCGGGCGAAGAAATCGGCCCGTTTCGGAAAGCGCGGCACGCGCTCATGGTCGATGAAAGTGGTCGGCGTGTCGACCCGTTTGAGGTCTTCGAACGGGTACGCGCCCAGGCGGAATTCCCGGTCCTTGAAGGCTTCGCGGTTGAGCGCACTCTTGAGCGTGCCCTTGCCCACCCACCAGGCCGGCCCGTGCGACTGCCAGCGCTGCTGGTCCTGGGGCGGCGCGAGCGGTCGATCCACGGCCATCGCAAACGTGGTGGTCACGGCCGCCAGCCCGAAGCGCCGCCCCACATAGGGGTTGCTGCCATCGGCATGGGCCAGGCCGATGGCCACGGCCAGCCGGCCCAGATCGATGTCGCTGCAGGTGGCGCTGTGCGCGCGCGCCGGGTGACCGAGCATGCGCAGATAGGTCGACAACAACACGGCCGTCTGCGCCGACAACACGGCAGCGCGTTGCGCCTGGGTACCCACGATCCAGTCGCAACCGGCCTCGCCGGGTTTCGGGTCGCGTGGGTATTCGACCAGGATGGCAATGGCGTGCGTGTGCTGATCGATCGGACCGAGCACGGTGCGCGCTGAATCCATCACATCGGCCAGGATCATGTCCATTCCGGCGGCAAAACTCTTGGGTTGGCTATGGGCCAGTTCCTCGCCGATCGCCGCCACCATCGGATTGCGGATCGCCTCAGTCAAGATGGCCGCGGCGGGCAGTAGCCCCACCGCCATCATCGTGGCATCGAAGTAGTAGCCGGAGGCCTTCAGGTGCTCCGCCCGCTCCTGCGGATCGGCGCTGAGTTCGCCGGGCAGCGGGTTGACCGTACCGTCGCGCACCAGGTCGAACATGCCGATGTAGCGCGCCATCGCGTGCTTGAGCGACTCCGGATCCGGGTCATCGAACGACAGCGCCTGCATCGGCGCACCGGTTGTCAGTTCGGGGGTGGTGTCGCCGCGCGTCAGCCGCTCGAGCGGATAGGGGCCGAGATGAACCGGTCGGTCACGGTAGGAAAAAAATCGCATGCGAACCTTGTCGTTGTCACAGTGAAATGGGTGTGCGGCTCAGGACTTCGGGCGGCTCTTGCGCGGGCCTTGCGCGGCGCGCGGCGCCTGACCTACCGCGGCATCCGATTCGCGCGAAGTCCGCGTCCGGCCCTGCACCTGTTCGCAGTGCCGCACCAGCAGTTCGACCAGCACCATACGTTGACCGGCACACAGTTGCGCCGGTGGGCGGAACATCTCCTGCACGCCCATGCCTCGCAGCGCCGAGAAGATCAGATTGGCGAAGTTTTCCTGCTGTGGCGCATCGGCCAGTTCGGGAAAAGCCCGCAGAAAGCCGTTGGCCATGCGCAGCCGCAAGGTCTCACGTTCGGCGGCCATGTGGTGCAGCAGCTCGGGGTCGGTGCGACAGGCCATGAAGATGCTCCACATGGTCACGTAGTTCGGCCGACCGTAGGTCAGGTTCCAGGCGGTCGTGATCGCGTCCTGCGCGCGCTGGCGCAAAGGCAGCGCAGGATCGGGCCAGACTGCCAAATTGCCGCCCAGGTCATCCGAATGCACCAGCTCGGTGGCCGCACGCAGGATCAGCGCCTTCTTGTTCGCAAAATGGTGCTGCAACGCCCCGGGCGTGACACCGGCGACCTTGGCGATCTCGAAGGTCGACGCGTGCTCCAGCCCCCGCTCGGCGATCACCTCGATGGTGGCGGCAATCAGGTCCTGCTGCGTGGTCTGGCTGCGTTCGGCGTGGCTGCGCCGCACATGGGTCAGCGGGGTTTTCGCGGACGCTTGGACCATGGATCTCCCCGAGTTTGGATGGCAGGTAGGGCCGATTGCGCCGGACGTAACGGCATCTGGCGTGGCCCGAACGCACTGGATGCCGACCGGACAATTTACATTCTAAGCAAAATGTAAATTGCCGACAAGAGAGAAATAGGCCGTCTTCGCGCCCGTCGGCCGGTTACAAGAACCGCTGCACCACATGCGCCAGACGCGCAAAGTGGGCCGGTATATCTTCTTCCGAGACCGCGCCGTATCCCAGCAGCAGCCCCTTGGCACTGGCCGGTTGTTGCATGTGGTACAGCGA
>Ga0209702_10005363_pt1 | contig 17549 bp, 12 predicted proteins | sample FRY01_FD_187210 | JGI IMG/M metagenome (GOLD analysis project Ga0209702, IMG submission 187210) | Freshwater microbial communities from Lake Fryxell liftoff mats and glacier meltwater in Antarctica - FRY-01 (SPAdes) (version 2) | ecosystem: Environmental > Aquatic > Freshwater > Ice > Glacier...
ACGATTTTCCATCCTTTGCCGGTATTTGACATGCTCAGGTAATTTATTTTGGAAAATCCGTCATATTTCATAGTTACCTTAACCACACTCTGAGTTGGAGTTGATTCAACAATACTAAACTCAGTAATGCAGTTTTGCTCAATATTTTGATGATTTTTCAATAAATTAAGCATCTGATTTTTATCATGATGAATGATTTCCAGTCCACGGGTTGAAGTGAATTTCACGTCCTTGTCCATTACTTCGTTCAGTCCATTGATTTTACCGTGAGCAACTGCATCGATATAAGCATTAAGAGCATAATTGATGTTTAATTTTTCACTTTTGGTATCATCTGATGCAAATGCACTTGTTGATAATACAACTAATAAGGCGGCGGCGATAGTTTTTAAAGTTTTCATAATAATTTGTTTTTAGGTTTAATTTTTTTTGTTAAAGTGTGTGTTAATATTTTTTTTTGTTTGTTTTCTTGATCAAATGTATAATGGATATCAAAGCCGGCATATAACAATTAGGCGGAGGCTGGCAAGTTCTCGGTAAATGGCGGTAAATGGCAGGTGAAATGTTGGGGAGGGATTTTTACCGAGAGAATGGGGGGATGTATACGATATATTTTGTAAGTTTTAATATTGTTATGCTGGAATTTTCTGCTTTTAGAGATAGAAAGAGATGAAAGGTAAAAGCTTAAAGCTTTAAGCACATCGATTAGCTTTCAAGGTACACCAGAAAACTGGCAACAAATAAATTTAACAGTTAATAGAACAATAAAAAATTTTGCATAGGATTACAGAATTGAAACATCTGCATTTGTTAAACGAGCTATTGAATACCAAGTTTTTCATTCAATAATTTTTCATCATTGGCTTCGAATATTGGTTTGTGATAGTCATGCAATTTCGAAAGCATATTTAATAGCACTATTTTTTCTTGCTCACTAAGATCGCCTGCAACAAGGCTCCCCATTTTTTCTAACTGGCTCCTAACTGAATTTATTTCATTAAAGCCAGCAGGAGAAAGCTCAAGCAACTTACTTCGTTTGTCATTGGGGTTATCAGTCTCCTTAATTAATTTCTGGCGAAGTAATCTTTTTAATACTTCGTTTCCAGATGATTTTTCACTTATATTGTTTCGTATTACATCGGTTTTTTTTAATTGTTTATTAGTTAACAAGCTTGCCAATACACTAAAGTCATCGATGGAATAAATTAAGGTATGTTTAAAAATTTTCCTCGAATAAAACAATGCATACTTATACATGAAATAAATGTACATAGTAATGAAAGGTTTCGTCTTTTCTGATAATGTTGTATCAACCTTCTTGGCTAAATTAACTTCATGCGATAGCCAGCTAGCAAAATTTTCATCATCCCATTCCTCTCCATCTGAAAGCTGACTTTCAAATCTTTCTGCCCAGTCAATTAACTTTTTTATATTTGAATATTTTTTCAACATTGTATTTTATAATACTAAATTAGTTATAAAATTTTGTTAGAAATAAAATAAATTTTAATATTGCATCTGTAAAGTATTATATAATACAAAAAAAAGAAAATACATGTACGATAAGAAATTTGAAAATAATGAACTTTTTTTCAAAAAATTCATACTTTCTATTATCCTATGCTTAGTGGTTACTTCTGTTTTCTCCCAAAAGATAGGAAGTGTTAGCGGAACAATCATGCAAAAGAACAATCAGCAATCATTGTTTGGTGCGAATGTAAATATTGTCGGCACAAACTTATCAGCTGCAGCTGATTCTAATGGAAGGTTTAGAATTTTAAATATCCCTGTTAAAACATATAATCTTGTTGTTAGTTCTGTAGGTTTTAAAACATTTACACTTTATAATATTGTTGTAAACAGCGGGAATGAAAATGTTTTCAATATTGAATTGGAAGAGGATGCATTTGGCTTGGGCGAAGTAATTGTAACAGTCAACAAACGAAGTGTAATTGCAGCCTCACTAGAAACACCATTAAGTGTTCAACGCTTAACTACAGAAGAAATAAGAAGTAACCCAGGAGGTAATTTTGACATAAGCAAAGTAATACAAACTTTACCTGGCGTAGGTGGAGGACAAGGAGGAGGTACATTTCGTAATGATATTATTATTCGGGGTGGTGCTTCCAATGAAAACGTATTTTATCTTGATGGAATTGAAATACCGGTGATTAATCACTTTCAAACACAAGGTAGTAGTGGCGGGCCTCAAGGTATTTTGAATGTATTTTTTATTGAGGATGTAAAACTAAGTTCTTCGGCTTTTGATGCCCGATATGACAATGCACTAAGTAGTGTATTCCAGTTTAAACAAAAAGTTGGTAATGCCAACAAATTCCAAGGGAATGCACGAGCAAGTATAAGCGAATCTGCCATCACTTTGGAAGGACCTTTATCTAAAAATAAAAAAACGACATTTTTAGCTTCAGCCCGAAAATCCTATTTTCAACTACTTTTTCAAGCACTTGATCTTCCATTTCTTCCAGATTTTTGGGATTTTCAAACAAAAATAACTCATAAAATCAATGATAAAATGACCCTTAATTTTATTGGTATTGGTGCTATTGATGATTTTAAGTTTGTTCCTATAAAAGATGCAACGCCTGAAAAATTATATCAAGTAAGTTCTAGTGCAGCAATACAACAATGGAATTATACTGTAGGCGCATCACTTAGAAAAAGCCTTTCTAATGGTTTTTGGAATTTGGCGTTGAGCCGCACAAGGTTTAATAATAATCTTCAAAAATTTGAGGATAATGAAAATCCAACTGAAGCCTCACGAACTTTAGATTTTGTAAGTAATGAAACAGAAAACAAATTACGTTTTGATATCAATAAATTCAAAAATGGCTGGAAATTGTCTTATGGAGCTTCAACCCAGTTAGCAGAATACGATAATAACACATTTGCTGTAATACAGAAGGAAGTCAGAAATGCAAGCAATATTATTGTACAACCAGGTATTAATCAAAACTTTTCAAGTCCATTAGATCCTTTTTTACGCTTTGGAGCTTTTGTGCAAATAAGTAAAAGAGCGATGAATGATAGGCTAGGAATAAGTGGAGGTTTGCGTACAGATATGAATACATTTACCACTGAAGGGATGAATGGTTTGCAAACTTTATCCCCAAGAATATCATTTAGCTATGTACTAGCAGATAAGTGGACTGCAAATGCATCCACTGGTATCTATTATAAATTGCCAGTTTACACCATTTTGGGTTATGCCGATAATAATAACGTGCTAGTCAATCAAAATGCTAAATACACCCGCTCAACACACTATACTTCCGGGTTTGAATTTTTACCAAATGAAGGATTACGTTTTACATTGGAAGGATTTTATAAGCAGTACGGCAATGTAGCTGTATCTGCAAGAGATGGAATTTCATTAGCTAACCTCGGAACTGATTTTACTGCACTAGGCAGCGAAGCAGTGAATACAAACGGGAAAGGTAAAGCCTATGGGATCGAGTTTTTTGTACAGAAGAAGTTAACAGATAATTTTTTTGGTATTCTTTCTTATACCTATTATCGCAGTTTATATAGTGGTACAGATAACAAACTGATTGCAAGTAGCTGGGATAATCAACAATTATTGTCTGTAACAGCGGGTTACAAATTTCCAAGGAATTGGGAACTGGGCTTAAAATTCCGTTATCAGGGTGGTGCACCTTTTACACCATTTGATGAAACTGCTTCAAGATTAAATTTCACCTCACAAGGAAGAGGAACTTTGGATTTTGCAAGATTAAATACACAACGCCTAGGGGGCTTCAATAGTAGTGATGTAAGGATAGATAAAAAGATTAATTTTAAAAAATTAACTATTGATTTGTTTTTAGATGTCACCAATTGGTATGTATCAAGAAATCCGGTTATACCAGAATATACCTGGCAAAGAACAGCCGACAACAGAACTTTTAAAACAACTGACGGATTAGCGATTAGAGCAGATGGAAGTAATGCCATACCTACTAACGTAAAAAATGATGAGCCACAAGTGATTCCAAGCCTCGGTGTAATTATTGAATTTTAATCTTTTAAAGATTAAGAATTACGTTGAAGTATAAGTTTCATTATTGGTATGCTTGATAATTTTGCCAATAAGTAATACCAAGGAGTGGAAGGTTAAAAACTTAAAGATTCAAGCACAATAAACCGATTGGCTTCCATTATTTTCTACAGGATACTGATAACAGCTAACAAACAACAGCTAACTTATATAAACTCAACACCCATGTCCTTCACCTTCCAACATATTCCGGGCATGAAACACTCCTGGGAGGATAGCTTCCAAAGATTCTCTTGCCCCGCTGGTGCTTCCGGGAAGGGTAACAATTAAAGTTTTTCCAATTGATCCGGCAACGGAACGGCTCATCATGGCAAGTGGGGTGCGCATTTGCCCAAAGCTCCGGATAGCTTCAGTAATACCGTCTGCATCTCTTTCCAGAATCTCCTTTACGGCACTGACTGTATTGTCTCTCGGACCAAGTCCAGTACCTCCAGTCGTAAATACGAACTGTATATCTTCTTTCACCCAATCCAGAACCTGCTGTTGTATTGCATCTTTATCATCAGGGAGTACTTTATAATACCATACTTTAGCATTTGAAGCTTCGAGCATGCTACAGATCAGTTTTCCGCTTTTATCTTCACGATCACCACTTGCAGTTGAATCAGAACAGACCAATACGGCGCATGTGGCGGAGTTTTCTGTGTACCGGCTGCGGTCGCTTTTGCCACCTTTCTTTTCAAGAAGTCTAATGTGTCCGATTTCCAGATTTGTATCGACAGGCTTTAGCATATCGTAGATCTCCAATGCAGCAACCGAGACTGCTGTGAGTGTTTCCATTTCAATACCTGTTCGTCCAATAGATTTAGCTTCACCTTGTATCACTATTCCTGTCCGGTTAAGGATATCATCACTAAATAAGTCGGAATGAAGTTTTCTGCCAAGAAATTCAAAAGTAAAATCCATGCCATCAATATTAACCGGATGGCAATGGGGTAGAAGCTGTGGAGTAAGTTTGGCTCCTAAGAAACCGGCTGCACGAGCCACATCAAACAGATTTCCCTTGGGAAGCTCATTGGAATTAATCAGATCGATGCTCTTTTCTGAACAAAATATAATTCCTACTGCCCTCGCGGTACGGAGTGTGATCTGTTTATGACTGATATCGCGCATTTTAGGTTATAAGTTATACGTTTTACGTTTTACGTTTTTGAAATTGATAAGTTGAGAATGTTATTTGAGTAGTAAAGCTAAGAATTTGTTTACCATAAATAATTATTCAATTGAATCAACTACCGTAGTAGCTGAACAAGCAGATAAAAAGGAAAACATGTTTGATTTTCATGGCAATAAAAATAGTACACTTTTTGTTTTTCAAGTATCAGGAAAATAAATGAAAATTTCTTTGTTTAGCTTACAGAAATCGACTTTTACCTATTTTAACTTTGTAAAAATTGTGTATTTTGTAGAACGAAAGATTATGTGCTTAATTAGTTATTGGAATCTAAATTTAATATGAATACAATATGCATAGTATAGGCCTTAAACAACAAGGAAATATTTATTTCCTACGTTTGGAGTTTTAACCACTCGTATGCAATTAACAAAGGTTCCATCCCGTACATGCGGGATTAAAAAACAAATAAATAAATGAAAATCGGTCTTTTTATACCCTGTTATGTTAACCAGTTATATCCGAATGCTGCAATAGCTACGCTAGAGTTGCTGCAGAAGTTAGGTACTGATGTGACTTATCCTGCAAAACAAACCTGCTGTGGTCAGCCAATGGCGAACTCGGGTTACGAACATCTTAGTCAATCCTGTAATGATTTATTTATTGAAAATTTTTCCGCTTTTGACTACATCGTGGCACCATCTGCCAGTTGTGTGTTGCATATCAAAGATCATTTGCATTCACACGCAAATGAAGCAGCAGCAACCGAAATTCGGGGAAAGATCTATGAACTGGTAGAATTTCTTACCGATGTGCTTAAAATTGAGAAACTGGATGCTAATTTCCCGCATAAAGTTGGGATTCATCAGAGTTGCCATGGATTAAGAGGTCTTCATCTGGCGCAGATGTCTGAGTTGGTTGCACCTGATTTTTCAAAGCCCCGCCATCTGCTGAATATGGTAAATGGCATTGAGTTGACTGAACTTGATCGGGTTGACGAGTGTTGTGGTTTTGGTGGGCTTTTCTGTATTGCAGAAGAAGCTGTATCCGTAAAAATGGGTAAAGACCGCATTACGGATCACACCAAACATGGTGCTGAATACATCACTTCACCTGATCTTTCCTGCCTGATGCACTTGGAAGGAATTCTTCTGCGAAACAAAAGCAAGGTTAAGATTATACATATAGCAGAAATATTAAATAGCTCACCCACAAAGGCATGAAAAGTACTTTAGATCACGCAACATTAGCAGAAGAATTTAATAAAGATGAAGAACGTGTCGATTGGCACGATGGTGCACTTTGGTGGATCAGACAGAAACGCGATCGCTCTGCAAATCAAACCCCACAATGGGAGGAATTAAGAGAGGCGGCCTCTGCAATTAAATCCAATGTGATTTCCAATCTGCACGATTACCTGATACAGTTTGAAGAGAATCTGAAGAAAAATGGTGTTAAGGTTTACTGGGCCACAGATGCAGAGGAGCATAATCAAATCGTTTATTCTATACTAAAAGAGAAGGAAATCAAGCAGATGGTTAAGAGTAAGTCTATGCTTACTGAAGAATGCCAATTGAATGAATACTTGGAAGACCGGGGTATTGAGGTAATTAATTCTGATCTAGGTGAGTATATTCAACAGATTGATAATGAGCCGCCTAGTCATATTGTATTGCCATGTATTCACAAACGTAAAGAAGAAATAGGCGAGTTGTTTCATGAGCACCTCGGGACAGAAAAAGGTCTTTCAGATCCGACCTTATTAACCAGAGTAGCACGAAAACACCTTAGCAATGTATTCCTGACGCGTCGTGCAGCACTAACCGGTGTAAATTTTGCTGTCGCCGAAACTGGTGAGTATGTAGTTTGTACTAATGAAGGGAATGCGGATATGGGTGCACATCTTTCAGAGGTTCAGATCGCTTCCATGGGTCTTGAGAAGATCATTCCCGAGCGGAAGCATCTGGGGGTATTTCTAAGATTACTCGCACGCAGTGCAATAGGACAGCCGATAACCATTTATTCCAGTCACTATAAGAAACCTCGCGCGGGACAAGAGATGCACTTGATATTAGTTGATAAGGGTAGAAGCGATTTATTGGCCCGACCAGATTTCAGAGATTCTTTGAAATGTATTAAATGCGGAGCTTGTATGAATACTTGTCCCGTTTACCGTAAAAGCGGTGGTTTAAGCTATCATAATACGATCTCCGGACCGATTGGGGCAATTCTTGCGCCAAATCTGGATATGAAACAACATGCAGATCTTCCATTTGCTTCAACACTTTGCGGATCATGTACAAATGTATGTCCGGTTAAGATACCAATTCATGAACAGCTTTATAAATGGCGTCAGGAAATCGTGAAACTAGGCTATTCTGCTAACCGTAAGACCTTCAGCATGAAGGCAATGGCATTGACTCTTTCTTCCCCCGAAATTTATTCTACAGCCGGCAAAACAGGACGCTGGTTATTGAATAATGTTCCATTTGCAATTAATAATAAATTCAATCCATGGTATAAACAACGTGATATGCCCGATAGCTCACAGCAATCTTTTGGAGAGTGGTATGCAAAGAATGGTTCAAAAAAATGATCAATAAGAAGTTTAAATGAGCAGCAGAGAAAATATATTGGCGGCTGTTAAAAAGAATCAGCCTCCGCTTACAGCCCTTCCGGATATTTCGATATTTAAGGTGCATGAGGAAGATATTGTTAAAAAGTACAGTGAAATGTTTGCTAGTATTGGCGGTTTACTTGTTTCGGCAGGAAGTCTTGAGAATGTAAAAGAACAGATTCGAATGAATTTTGATCAAGGCAAGCGGATTCTCACAACACTTCCTTCTTTATCTGATGTTGCAGAGTTATCTGATCCTGAAGCAGATCCTCACAGTCTGTTAGATGTAGAGTTAGCCATTATTGAAGCACGTTTTGCCGTAGCAGAAAATGGTGCAGTTTGGTTAACAGAAGACGTTATGGGGCACCGAGTTTTACCATACATTGCCCAGCACCTTGCAGTGATTGTTCCTGAAAATAGCATTGTTTCAACTATGCATGATGCCTATGCGAATATAGCTTCAGAAGATTATGGATTCGGAGGTTTTATAGGCGGTCCTTCTAAAACAGCTGATATTGAGCAGGCTTTGGTACTTGGAGCCCATGGTCCATTAAGCATGACCGTTTATTTGATTAAATAATATACCTGAATATAAATGAAGAACGATTCAATCATCATTCGTGATAATTTAAAAGAACAGTACAGAGACCTATACACTGATGAAGTTTTGCTGGCTTTAAACACATTGGCACATTTCAATAAAGCAGTGAAGAGTTTAATGAACGAACGGATCAAACGGAGGAATGATCGTCATAAGAACAGCAAAAGAATCGAATTCTACGATCCTGAAAGTCTGATCCCCAACTCTTCCATAAAAGTGAAAGATGCCCGCGAGGGAAGATTCGAAGGTTCAGTCATTCCACATGATCTTCAGCGCCAATGGATTCAGGGAACTGGTCCGGCAGCAAAGCCAAACGCAAGTCTGGAAAGCAGCATCAGGAACGCGGCCTATGCGCTTTTATCAGGCGCTGACGGATGGATGTTTGATGGAGAAGATGCCTTAGGACAGATCGCCAGCATGTCACTGGATAACCAGCGTAACTTGAAACTCGCAATTGCCAAAGATCCGATTTTCTTAAAAGTGGCTGAGCAGGTGGCTTCAGAGATGAACCGTTGGGCAGAAGGATTTTTGGGTAAGGCAATTGTAAAGGATTGGAAAAGTCAGCTTGATTTTACTACAAAGATTTTCCGTTGCCGTGGACTGCATCTAGACGACAGGCATATTCGCGATGCAGATGGTGTAGCACTAGCCGCTTCAATCGCCGATCTTTGTCTATATGTGGTAAATAATTACAGACAACTACGAAAATCAGGTTCATCAATTGTACTCTATCTACCTAAGATCCAGACTGCATCAGAGGCTGCATTATGGAATAGTATGCTGAGTGCACTGGAAGACCATCTGGACCTTGAAAATGGAACAATTAAAGTATATCTGCTTGTAGAGCAACTTGAAGCTACTTATCAACTGATGGAGATTAGAGCAGTTTTGGGTAAACATTTCGTAGGATACAATACCGGTCGTTGGGATTACATTAATAGCGTTTCTGATGCCATGGCCTGGGATAAGAGTTTTGTTAATCCAAATATAGAGTCGGTAACCATGACCTATGGTTATATGCGCAATTATGAAGATCGTGTTCGCCGGGCGGTTAATATAGCAGATAGTAATGGGAATTGTGCAATCTGGCAGGGAGGTATGGAGCCCAATATCCCGGTAGGGTCAACTGAGGGTGTTGCTAACAGCATGAAAAAAGCATTAGCCGGTGCAGATAGGGAACAGCGTGAAGGTGCAAGCGGTAAATGGGTAGCACATTGGAAAATGGTGAATATCGTTAGGCCGGTTTGGGAAAATATAGGACAAGCAAACCAAGTAGGGCGTAAATTCCCTGCATTGACTTATACCCAACAGGATGCAGATGGACTAATTTTACTTGAACCGGCACCAATTACAATCAGAGGGGCAAGAAACCTGCTGAGTGTAGCCATTCAATATGGAAATGCTTTTGCTCAAGGTATGCAGGCAGCGGCATTGAAAGCTGCAGATGATTTTGGGAATGATGATATACTCTATCTAATGGAGGATATGGCAACCGGAGAAATTAGATTGAGTATCGTTTGGGAATGGGTGCATAAGGGAGCTGTATTTACTGAAGATGATCCTGGCACAGGGATTAAGGCAGGTGATAGCTTTACAAAGGAACTACTCAGAAGACTAATGGATGAGGAGTATGAGAAGTTGCTCAAAGCAAACAATAAGGACGTGTATGATGCCTCAAAAACAACAACTCTGCCTATTTCACGAGAAATAGCTGAGATTTATGTTTTTAATGAATTTAAAATTCCATGGTTCATTGATTTATTGAATATTAACTTGAATAATGAAAGTTTGGAAGAGGCTAAAAGGAGGATATCGAATTACCTCGAAACATTCAAAAGCGAAGGCAAACGTATTACAGAAAATCCGGATTTTGTAATATAAAATCACCATTTGAACATTTTAGCCGGAACGAGATTTTATAAGACTTAATCCTAATAATTTCAATAATTAGTCAGTTATGTTTCATTGTAAAATCTCTAATGCTAAAGTTTTTTGTTTTATTATCTGCATAACTATGCAGCCTTTTCAGATCTTTTCCCAAGCGGAAAGGCCCAATATAATATTTATCTTAACAGATGATCAACGCTGGGATGCATTGAAGTACGCTGGCAATCCAATCATTGAGACCCCGGAGATGGACGCCCTAGCAAAATCCGGAACCTATTTCAAGAATGCCTTTTCAAGCACACCAATATGTGCAGCAAGTAGGGCATCTATCCTAACCGGATTGTATGAACGGACACATGGATATACCTTTCAAAAGCCTATGCTTCAGCAGCCTTATGCTGAAATCATGTATCCTAAATTGTTGAAAGACAAGGGTTATTATCTTGGTTTTTTTGGGAAGTTAGGTGTGAACATAGATAATCCAAAACAATATTTTGATCAGAGTGATTTTTATGATCGTGCTGAATGGCCGGATAGGCGTGGTTATTTTTATAAAACAATTGATAAAGACACAGTCCATCTTACTCGATACAGTGGATTTCAAGCTCAGGAATTCATCAGAAATGCCCCGAAAGAAAAGCCATTTTGTCTTTCCATTTTTTTTAGCGCTCCACATGCTCAGGACCCTTCGAAAGAACAATATTTTTGGCAAGAAAAGTCAAATCATCTTTATGCGAATGTGGTGATTCCGCCTCCTCTTCTCTCAGATGATAAATATTTCAATCAGCTGCCAGCAGAGGTAAAACAGGGTTTTAATAGAACAAGATGGAAATGGAGGTTTGATACACCTGAAAAATACCAAAACAGTATTAAAGGATATTATCGGATGATTACTGAAATTGATAATGAAATTGGCTTGCTTCGCAAACTGCTGAAAGAAAAACGCCTGGCAGACAACACAATTATCATTGTTATGGGAGATAATGGATATTTTACAGGTGATCGACAACTGGCCGATAAATGGCTGATGTATGACGTTTCGGTTCGTATCCCTCTCATTATATACGATCCAAGAAAAAATGATCCATCAAGCATCGAAACGATGGTTTTAAACATTGACGTAACTAAATCAATTCTTGAATTTGCAGGCTTACAAGCTCCTAAAAACTACCAGGGAATTAGTCTAAAACCTTTCCTTAGCAAGGGTAATAATTATAATTCAGGCAGAAAATCTATTTTGATTGAACACCTTTGGAATTTACCTGATATACCATCAAGCGAAGGTATCCGTACAGACCGGTGGAAATATTTTAGGTATAGGCTAATCAAGGCTCCCGAAGAGTTATATGACCTTAAGAATGACTCACTAGAGACTATTAATCTGGCGGTTAATACAAAGAATTCAAAGGTTATTAAACATTTAAGGAAGTTATTGGATGCCCGTTCTGAAAAATATAGATCAGAAAAACTTGTTCCTGATGAATCGGAAGTTGCTGGAATGAAGTTTTAATGATATCCTATTTCATAAAAGAAAATAATTGAATCCAAGATAATTTAATGCTGAAATTTATCCTTCGGTATTATAGATGAAATTGGCGTAAACTCATTGGCTTATTAATATTAGAAGTGATGCCTTTAGTTTTTTTTATTGTTAGAAATTCTCCAGTGTTTTAAATAAAATATATGAAAAGTACATTGTTAATTATTGTTTTTTGTTTGATTCAAGTTTCTGCTTTTGCTCAATTATCTGCAAGGGATATTCTTAAACAAAAAACGGAAAATGATCTTCAAAAAATTATTGATTCATCACCATCCTTAGCCGGTTTAATGGCTGTCGATTTGATTAGCGGAGAATCTATAGGTATCAATGAAAATCTAATTTTTACACAAGCTAGTGCCATTAAGATACCCATCCTTATGGAGGTTTATAAGCAGGCAAATGAAAAAAAGTTTGCCTTATCGGATATCAAACCATTATTACCTTCAAATACGGTAGCAGGATCAGGAATTCTGAATGTTATGGTCGATCCGGTTAATTTGAGTATCAGGAACCTATGTGTGTTGATGATCGGTCTGAGTGATAATTCAGCCACAAATACACTGATCGAACTTGTAGGTATGAAGAGCGTGAACAATACTATGTTATCTCTTGGTTTTATAAATACCAAACTGCAGCGCAAAATGATTGATCAGCCTGCATCTCTGAGAAATGAGGAAAATCTTTCTACTCCTGCAGAAGCTGTGCGCATTATGAAGCTATTGTATGATGGGAAATTTATAGATAGTGTAACTTCTGAAGAGATACTTTCAATTCTAAAAAAGAATCCAATAGAGAACAGTAAGATTGCAAGTGAACTTCCAGGAAATGTAAAATTAGCATTCAAGCCCGGAGGAATGGGAGGGGTGTCTACTGAATGGGCGATTGTTTATCTATCAAATAGACCCTATGCCATTACTATTATGGAAAACTATAAAATAGCTAGTACCCCTTCAGGTGTTATTAGTAAACTTTCTAAGCGGATTTTTGATTATTTCTCGATGATGAAAGCAACGAAATTTGGGGTTTTAATTGAGAATTGACAGTCATTAGTGTCCGGGATAAAACAAAATTTTTGAGTAATATTAAAATTCGTCCGCTCTTGCCTCGGAAGAGGGCACTTACTTTCCCCTTCAGCTGGAAATTAAGCAATGCCGACCGAAGGGAGACCACGAACACATAAAAAACATATATAAAAAGTGAGTAACAGCCGCGTTTTCCTGGTATTTCTGGCAAAGCCATGCCTTTGGCATTGTAAATCCACACTTTATCCTATAGGTGTAATCCAAGCCGTGTGGACATTATTGTAAGAGATCTTTGGAACTACCACACTTCTCCGGATTACTTAACCGCAGTGATTTATGAAAGATAGTGCAAGGATAAAACGCGCTTTTAAGCCAAATCCCAAGAGCTGGTCCCCGCAACTAGCAAGAACAGTAATATATGCTCTGTTTTCACCCCAAAAGCACTATCCCAAAACCATTCATAACAGATAAACGGTTCCGAAGGACGATTCAAGACCAAGTGCCAGCCAAATCAAAAAAAAGATGCATGGTCGTTCAAATAGCACTCCCGAGCATCAGATTTTGGGATCATACCCGAAATACTTTCATATTTCCCTGTCCCCCAAAAGCAGCGATCCCTGATTTTTGGTGAGCGAGGGTCTTGTGGGCAGTGGCACCTAGGGATTGAAAAAGGCTTTTCTTTCTTTTGGCCTTCAAACCTGAGCCGCTATTTATCGGCGAAAGCATGAACACCTAAAAAAACAATAAAAAATGGTGAATAACAAATTGGCCTTCCCGGCAATAGAGGGAGGCAAGGTAAAGTGGGGGCTCTTAATTCTAATTTAACTATAACATCCAATTGAGATGCCCAAATTCAGATATTCTGTATATTCCTTATTTTACCCGGACAGCAATGAGTGAGAGTTGGCAGTTGACAGTTGATAAATTCAGGCACTGACAAATAGTATGTTTTACTCAAATAATTTAATAGTAAGTACATAAATAGAATAGAAAGGCAACATCGTAATTCCAAACCTTTTTAAAATTTTTGCATAAGACTTATTCTAATTGATTTATTATAGTTAGAAATTCTGATTGCAATGTAACCGCCTTATCCTTTGCATACCAGCCATGAAGTTCTTTTTCAAAATCACCCCATGTTTTTCCCTCAGGGTTAATCTTCCATGCTTTCAATAATTCCTGGGCCAGAGCAGGCCTCGGCCCCCACACAAATGCCTCTTCACTCGATGTTTCATTTATGGCAATTAATTTAGGAATTGCCCTTGAACCAGAGGTAAGGTAATTATTTATTAAATCTGGATTAGGATCCCTAAATATAATATACAGCTTAATCTTTTCAGTATTCAACTTTGCAATTTCAGCAATAACTGGAAGGTTTTGAGCGCTATCGCCACACCAGGCTTCTGTAATTACCATCCACATATAATTATTTTGCAAGCTTTCTACAGATTTTTTTAACAAGGGGTCAATCACAATTGTTTTATGAATCCTTTGAGTTCTGGCAAAGTTCAATTTTGTAAATTCAATTAATTCCTTTGACGCGTCCTTAGAACTTGTTTTTCCTTGTTCAACCCATTCTTGGAATTGCTTTAAATAACTTTCATAGGTGTATAACCCTAATGCGCTTAATAATTTGGTCACTTTCTTATTTTTTTGATTGAGAAATTCCGTGTTTTCCAAAGTCGATAAGTTGCTTTGGCTTTATATAACCTTGGGTGTAAGTGATGATCTTACCATCAGAATGTGTAATTATCAAAGTTGGATAAGCATTTACGCCATATTTTGCTGCCAAGGCTGGGCCATTACCTTTTTCCATATCAATAGCAACATTTATAAAATTACTGTTAAAATACTCGCCGGCAGTTTTGTCGGGAAAAGTATTTCGCTTTAACAATTTACAAGGGCCACACCAGGAAGCATAGGCATCCAAAAAAATAAGTTTATTTTGTTTTTTGGCATTGGCTAAAGCCTTGTTCCAGTCGGCTTCAATAAATTGAATTCCTTCCCCTTTTTCATTATGGGTGTTGATGAAAGCCTTTATTTTCGATTTAGGCATAAAGGCAAAAACTGCTGTTACTATAAGCACAAATAGGCCAGATAAAAGAATCTTCATAAGCATTTTTATTATATAGACTAATTTTCCCCTTTTTCCTTACAGTGATATAGCATTGTTTAACAATAATTAGCATAAAATAGCACTACCAGATAGTCCTGTAAACCTCCGTCATTGATAAATAGGTTGTATCTTGTATTCTAAGTTTCTAAAAGCGTCGGCAGGTTGACCATATTTTCGTACATATTAGGGGAACATTACTGCCTTGTTTTTTTGCAGTCCGCAATAGAGGTTTTGCCCTTTCATCTGCATTATCAAGATTAATTGGCTGAAATAAAATTTTATAGGTGATATTTTGATTTTCCTTTTATGAATTTATGATTGATATTTTTATAAAAGTTTTGATTTTAATTCTTCCAGCGTTGCAATACCCTGTTTACGCCAAACTTCCTTTCCATTTTTATATACAATAAAAACTGGAAGTGCTTCAATATTCAATTGCTTTAAAAGATCGGTTTGTGTGGCGGCATCAATGTTTACCACGCTATATCTATTGGCAGACCCATTTTTAAGTTGTGTAATTATAGGCTCCATTTTTCTACATGGAGGACACCAAGAAGCACCAAAATCAACCAATACCGTGTTTGAAGAGCTGATCTGTTCATTGTAATCTCTTAAAGTAAGCTGTATAACTTTTATTGCGCCTTCAACTGGTTTATCAGTTTTCTTCCAAGCAATTAGTCCGCCTTTCATATCCTGCACATTAATAAATCCATTTTTCTTTAAAAGCTTAACGGTAGCTGCACTTCGAATACCAGTTTGGCAATAAACATATAAGGGTTTTGATTTATCTAGATGTTGGGTACGGTCTTTAAATTGTTGTTGGTTGTACCAGTCGGCCTGCAAAGATTTTCTTAAATGGCCCGAATTATATTCTGCCGCTGTTCTTACATCAAGCAGCTGTACTCCGGAAATATTAATTGCTTGTTCAAATCCTATTACCGTAAGTGAGCTTTCTTTAGATTGTGCTTGGCAATAAGTTATAATTAGAGAGATTAATACTAAAACGCTAAATCTTTTCATTTTCCATAATTTGAATTGTATTACTTTATTTTCATATTAGACGTAGAAAAAGATCAACCTTACATGATATTATAATTCTTTTCAATATTAGTCCTTTTGTTCCTGGTAGATGGACATTTTATATTGCCAAAATAAGAACAACAAATGGACAATCTGTAACTATTTCAATAATGTATTTTAAAAAAATGGGATGGTTTACTTTGCTATAATTATATTGAATATACAACCGACACTTGCCATATACAATCCAATCTAATTAGAATGACTTTATATGGGGCTTTATTGGGAGGCCTTTTATTAAATATATTATCAACTGTCAATTATTTTCCTCCTCCAAACTTGTTTAATCTCATAATGAAAGATAGCATGAAGTATCTGCCTAATCTGTTGATCTGACGGTCAATAATGATATTATCAAATACATCTCTTGAAATGCCTGTATTCTCATTTAACAAATCATTCCCTTCAAAACGTAAAGTTCCGTTATTTCCTTTCAGAAAACGGTATTCAGAATATAAGCGAAGGATGGTTGGGTTTCTTACGATTCCGTTATCAAAGCCAGAGTTAATAGTTTTTCTGAGATCATAACCTAAAGTGAGATCTTTGAAAAAGTAATTTCTTCCCCGAAGCTGGAAGCTGAGGCTATTGGTTTGTCGATCCGAAAAATTTGCCTGAGAATATTGCGTTTTGTTGATGGCATAAGAAGTCTCAAGTTCAAAATCAATTACATCCTTGATATCTATCTCAAACTCGATTTCTTGTCTAACCATGAAGTTTTTGGCAATATTCTTATTCAGGTCAATAAAAGCAACATTATTATTCAGGTATGCTGAACCGGAATAAGTGAGTGTATATTTACGTTCATCGAATGGCTTACCATAGGAATAATCCCCCCGAAGAGAATAAAATCCATCGGTATTGGTATAACTGGTTAACTGGTCAACGGTATTTGGAATCTGAACTTTTGTGGTTACAATTTTATCTTGTGTCTGACTGAATGAAAGGTTTGCATACAGGGTATGCCCCATATTCCAGTCAGACTGATTATATCTAGCATTTAAAGTATGGATGAATTCAGGTTTAAGATCTGGATTTCCGGTAATTGTATTCTGAAGGTTGGAATTGTCTGTGATAGGTTGCAATTGAAGAAAGCCCGGCTGATTATTACGACCCCAGTAATTTACATTAAATGACTGCTGTTTGGAAAAATTATAAACCATTCTTGCAGAGGGAATAAGGTTAAATGTTCTATTGTCGGTGTTTATACCCCTGCTCAGATTTTGTCCCTTTAGTATGGCCGGTTGAGCGTTTAATCCTAAAGTATAATTGAATTTATCTGCGATATACCTATAATTTGCGCCGAATCTGTGAGTATAGAACTGAAACTCATAATTATTACTCAGATCTGCATTGAATATCGAATTTCCACCATTGATATCATTGGTAATACGGTCTGTTGTAGTACCTGAACGACTGTGACTATAGTTAAATTCAACATAGGTTTTGTCCCAGATCGGTTCCATAAAGGTTATATTCGACCAAAGAGAATAGTTATTA
>Ga0209702_10005366_pt1 | contig 17546 bp, 14 predicted proteins | sample FRY01_FD_187210 | JGI IMG/M metagenome (GOLD analysis project Ga0209702, IMG submission 187210) | Freshwater microbial communities from Lake Fryxell liftoff mats and glacier meltwater in Antarctica - FRY-01 (SPAdes) (version 2) | ecosystem: Environmental > Aquatic > Freshwater > Ice > Glacier...
TCACAACCATCCTCATCAGGAGCATCATACTTGTCTAAGACCAGTTGAAGAAGACCTTCCTCTTCTGGGGTTAATTCGCGATTACAGAGACCTCTTGCCTGCGTTACACTCCCTTTTGCAGTTATTTCCACAGTAATGTATGATCGGAATTGCGCATCTTCCTTTCGTTTCAGGCTCCAAACGGAGGTATGTCCATCAGCGCAATGCTGAATATAGCTCAGGGCACAGTGCTTCAGGTTTAGGGATTCTTGCTGAAGCTCGTGGCCGTTTTTTATCTCTCCAAATTGGTATTCATTTCCATGAAGCTCAAAGACTCTCGGCTTCATTCCCTGTCCATTCCAGCTAAGATGAAGAAGTTTCAATAGTTCCTCATATTCCTGACGGTTGTTCCAGTCATTAAGTTCTTGTTCCAACGATAGGGCAATTCTTCCCTTCAGCGAGAAATCATTCTCATCAACGTAGCGTCTGTAATCGATGTGGTCCAGAAAATCAGTCATGTTCATGGCCACTTCGTCCCATTCTATTTTGCAGCACAGATGGAAAGCCTGTTTCCAAAACGGCAGGTCTTTGATGAAAGTTTGCAAATTGAATTGGAATCGTTTGCAGCTCTCCACAAATTCCTCAAGCACTCTTTCCCCTCCTTTGGCACCGATCAGCAGTTTGGAACAAACAATTTCTCGCAGGAGTATGTCTTCCTCAAACTTAAGAGTTGTTGGAAATTCATTTTGAAGCACCCAAGACTCTTTGCGCGACATGGGCATTGGAAGTGAATGAAATTTTCGAATGTTATTTCCCTGCAAAACAAACATCAACAACTCAATTTCACTAAGTGCAAGCTGTGGTAAATGGTTTGTCAGGTACTCCGGGTTCTCATACTTAACAAATAGGTGCGCGAAGAAATCACTCAGCGATTCGCTTGAACCATATTCATCAATATGGTCGATAGATTCGTTGATAGAACCGATCGCCATTCCGGGGTACTTGCTAAATACTAAACACGCAGATAACAAGTATTCTGCCGACCGCAGTTTCCTCAAGTTCAACTTTGGTTTTCTCTTGAGAATACGACCTAATAAGTCCAAACTAATTTGAAACTCATGGCTGGTTTGCTTTCTAAAAAGCCCGTTTTCCTTGGCAGCAATAAGGACTGAATAAACCAGATGAGAGTACGTTTCTCTACTGTAAAAACATGGTTCGTTGAGAAAGGAGAGCCAACACCCGACCCGCTTCAGAAGTCCACGGTCTCCTAAATAATCTAAGTCTTCCAGGTACTTTTCGAGCTCATCGTCATCGACAACACTAAGGGCGGTTAAGCTAAGTTGTTCGTCTAAGATACCTTCGAACCGAACCGTCCTAGCTTTCAGATAATGATTTTTGGAATCATAATCCGAAGCGTTGATTGAACGTGGCTGCCATGGTTCATATATTATGGGATTGTAAATGGCCGAAGACTTTAATTATCTCAACAGAGATTTAGAACCAAAACTAAGAGACATTTTCACTAAAAAAAGATGCGTTCAAAAAAACTTGCGGCAAGATCACGATGCAAAGAAAAAGGCACGGAGAACACAGAGTTCATTTATCAAAACCATTCTGTTCAATACTCAATTATCCGCTTCTGTTAGTGGCACAATCTTCGCCATACCTTCGAAAAAACTAACGCCATGTCACGTATCACACTTCTTAGCCTCTTTATCTCTTCTCTCTCTGTTTCTTCCGCCCTCGCGCAGCACACCATCATCATGAAAGATGGTTCGCAGAAAAAGGGTGAATTGAAGTCACTTTCGGGCCCAACCATGATGATGCTCACCAACGGAAAACCGGTAGACATCGCTGTTTCGGATGTTCGCACCATTCATTTCTTTGATGAAGGAGAAAAGACTTCGCAACCTGCCGCCAGCAACAGAAGAGAATTCAAAAACGGTTTCGATCAAGTCGAATATGTAATGGAAGGTCGCACCATGACCAAGTTTCCGAAAATCGGTCTGAGCACCAAGGACAAAGGTGTGGTAGTGGTTGACGTGACCATCGATAAGTACGGAAACGTAATCAGTGCTGATGCTGGAGCGCCAGGTTCAAAGACCACGGACGACAAATACCTGTTCGTGAAAGCACAAGCCGCTTGTCAGCAGACAAAATTCAATAACGATGCTACTGCACCGCTTTCTACCAAAGGCCAGATTTTTGTGATTTTCCCGTAGGGGGTTTAACCGCAAGGCCGCTGAGTTTTTCGCGGAGACCACAAAGACAATTTCTTATCGGATTCCTGCTTTTCGCTGCCGAACATATTCCGAGAGTGCGATTCTAAAGGAGTCTATTTCAGCAAACGCATCTTTCGCATCAACAAACACTTGTTTGCCCTTCTTCGCCTTATCATAAAGAGCAATGTCCTCCTTCATCTCAAGGTCTTCGAGCATCATTTCATACTTCTTAATAGGAAGAATAACGGCAACTTTCTTGCCTTCATCATCCGTAATGTATTGGTTCTTCGTGACCTTCATGGCCAAAATTGACACTGTTACTCTTGCCAAATAATACGGAAGACGATTAAATACCCTAATGGTTGATATCCCGTTTGAAAGGCCACTTGTGGAATACCACTAACTTCGACATCCAGTACAAAAACACGGAAAATGAGATTGATCACCATTTTATTGTTCACCCTATTTGCGTTTCCCATCGGCACACCAAGCTATGACGAAATGTGGCAGCAGGTGGAAGCATTTACACGCGATGGCAAACCCAAATCTGCCTTAGAAGTAGTCGCCAAAATCCACGACCAAGCCGTGAAAGACGGCAACAGTCCACAGTTGGTGAAGGCTGTCATTCATGAGATCAAGTTCCAAGCAGATTTTGAGGAGGAAAGCCTCGTGGCAAGCATTATCCGTTTAGAAGATGAGGCCAAAACCGCTCCCGAACCAACCAAGCAGATTCTCCATTCGCTTTTGGCCGAAATGCATTGGGGTTATTATCAGAACAACAGTTGGCAGATTTTGCACCGAACCGCTTCGGAGAACTCGGGCGAGAACATTCTAACATGGGATTTTAAGCGCATTGCGCAACAAGCCGACACACATTTTCAGCTGTCGCTCGAGAATAAAAAAGTGCTACAGTCCGCTTCGCTGAAAGAGTATGAAGCCATTCTCACGGGTTCGGATACGTATCGGAATCTTCGTCCTTCTCTCTATCATTTACTGCTTTCTCGCGCGTTGGATTTCTACACTTCGGAAGAACGAGAACTCGTCAATTTTGACCAATCAGGCATTTATAACGACACGCTTTTGTTGGGTTCGGTAGATGAATTCCTTGCTTGGGAAGCACCGAAAAATCAAGGCGTTCAGCCAGCGGTTTATTCCATCCATCTCTATCAAGAATTGCTTCGCGAAGCAAAAAAACTGGGCACCGAAGCTTTGGTTTCGGAAGACCTGAAACGCTTGAGTTTCATTTATGGTCGTTCGCAAGAACAATCGGCCCAGCAACGGTATCAGAACCGACTGGAATCACTCTTAAAGCAAAACAAGGTTGATGCGGTTTCTGCTGAGGTCGCCTATTATTTGGCGCAACTCTTCTTTGAGCAAGGAAGCGCGGTTTCAGACCCCACGCATCCCGCACATTGGAACTGGAAAACGGCCGATTCCTTGTGTCAGGTTTACGTCAACAAATTCCCAAATACGCTTGGCGCGAGGAATTGCCTATCGCTTTCGGAGAGCATCCGCATGCGAGAATGGGGTATGGATGCCGAAGCGAATGTGCTTCCCGAAAAGGCATTCCGTTTCCTTTTCCGTTATCGAAATGCTGGAAAAGCCGAGGCTGAGAAATGGTTGGCTCATGTGCAGGTGGCCAAACTAGACCCTATTCAATACAGAGAAAACGCTCGCAGCAACTATGGCGAAAAACTCATCAATTGGCTAAAATCGAACTCAAAAACGGTTTTAGAAAAGACGTTTGAGGTTCCGAATCCAGGCGATTTCCGCGAGCACAGCATCGAACTCCCGTTGGAGAAACTGCCCATCGGAACGTACGTGGTTTTTGTGGGTTCGGATGCAAAGCTTTCCACCAACGCGGATGTGGTGGCATACAGCATAATCACTGTCACCGACCTCGCCCTCATCAAACGCTCAAACAATGACGGACAAACTGTATTGAAAGTGGTTTCCCGAGATTCTGGAAAACCGCTTGTTAACGCCAAAATTGAGTTGCTCAGTTTGGTTTACAACCGCAAGAATCGCAGCAACACATACGTGCTGGAACAGACCCTCGCCACCGACCAAAACGGTGAAGCAAAGTGGAAAGGACAAAGTCAGGATTACCGTGGCCTCATGGTGGATGTATCTCTCGGCAACGACAAATTGATTGGGGCCGATAACGTTTATGGACACAGAAATCAGGAAGACGTTCGTTGGAACGACCAGACAACTTTCTTTCTTGATAGAGCCATCTATCGCCCTGGTCAGGTTATTCACTTTAAGGGAATTGTGCTGTCAAGCAATGGTTCGGAAGTAAAGACGCTGATTGACAAAAACACCTCTATTCAATTGTTCGATGCCAACGGACAGGAAGTGAGTCAACTCAGCCTGAAAACCAATTCATTTGGAACATTCTCAGGAACCTTCATTGCGCCAACTGGCGGGCTGAACGGCATGATTCGTATTGGAAATGAGAGCGGTTCGCTTTCCTTTCGAATGGAAGAATACAAGCGCCCAAAGTTTGAGGTTACGGTCAATCAACCAAAAGGACAATTTCGTGTGAATGACACGGTTTCGGTTTCAGGAACCGCCCTATCGTATTCGGGCGTTCCGTTGGATGGAGCCGAAGCCAAATACCGAGTAACTAGAACGGCTCGTTTCCCTTATCCATGGCGCTGTTGGGGTTGGTTTCCGCAATCGCAACCCAAGCAGGTCGCGTTCGGAACGGCAACTTCCGATGCTTCGGGCGTATTCCAAATTCAATTCATCGCACAGCCTGATCCGCTCATCAAGGCAGATTATGTACCTGTTTTTAGCTATCATATTGAAGTAGATATCACCGACCAAAGTGGAGAAATGCAAACAGGTTCGTCCAATGTTTCGGTCGGGTTTCACTCGTTGAATATCGACATCGACTTACCGGCAATCATTGAGCGATATGACCTTGCTCGCTACAACGTTTCGGCTACCAATCTTTCGGGCGAGGCGCAAGCTGCCGATGTTTCGGTTGATGTGTGGAAATTGAAGCCGAACGACCGCATTCTGCGCAATCGTATGTGGCAAACGCCTAATCAATTTTACCTCACGGAAGCAGAACACAAACAGCTGTTCCGCAACGAGCCTTACAAGACGGAGGACGATTTCCACACGTGGGATAAGGACAGAAACATGTTCCATGCGGTGCTGAAAACCGCCACAGACAAGGATGTAAGCTTGGCTCCGTTGAATGGCCTCGGACAAGGTTATTATATGGTAGAACTGACCGCGAAAGATGCCTTCGGAACCGAAGTGGTGCAGAAAGCCTATTACTGTCTGACCGAGAAGGATGCGAAGTTGCCGCCTTATTACACCACCGCTTGGTTTCATGCGTTGAAGGACAAATACGAACCAGGAGAAACGCTCGAATTGTTGGTCGGTTCGTCTTATGCTTTTGTAGATTTCCGAATAGAGGTAGAAGTGAAGGATGCAGGCTTCAGCACAAACAAACTCATCTTTTCAAAGGACATTACCTGCACGGGAACGCAGCAGAAAATCGATATTCCTGTGACCGAAGCGTGGCGCGGCAATGCGCAAGTTCACATTACAGCGGTTCGGAATAACGAACTTTTGAGCTGGTCGAAAACCATTTCTGTTCCCTACACCAACAAGCAATTGGATGTGAAATTGGAAACCTTCCGTAAGGAAATGTCGCCCGATGATGCCGAAGAATGGACAGTAAAAATCACCGATAAAAACGGCAAGCCAGCTAAAGCGGAATTACTCACAACCATGTACGATGCTTCGTTGGATGTGTTGGCCGCCAACAATTGGGGATTGGCGCCTTATCATTTCCTTAACGCTCGATACAATTGGGAAAGCAGCTCGTTTGGTCGCGCGCAAACGCAGCTTTGGAATAAAGATTGGATCAAATATCCGAGTTCGGCCATTTCTAGAGACTTTGAAGAATTGAACTGGTTTGGGTATTATTTCGGTGGTGGAAGACGCTACTACAAACGACTTGAAACGCTTTCGCGCAATACGCAAGGTGGTGAGAGAATGGAAATGGCCGTTGTGGAAGAATCGGAAATGTTGATGGATGGAGATGGAATTCAAACAGGAGCTGCACCTGCACAATTCGATGATGCATCTGGTGGTTTGATGGCTAAAAATGCTGAAGAAGATTCACGTTCGGAAGCTCCGAAAGAAATAAAAATGCGCTCGGATTTCAGCGAGACGGTGTTCTTCCATCCGCATTTAACAACAGACGACAAAGGAAATATAAGCTTCAAATTCAATGCGCCACAGTCATTGACCAAGTGGAAGTTCATGGGGCTTGCTACCACTCAAGATTTGAAAATTGGAACAGTAACGGAAGAGGTTGTAACGCGCAAACAGTTGATGATTACGCCCAATTATCCGCGTTTTGTGCGAGAAGGAGATAAACTGGTTTTTCAAGTCAAAATCAATGCACTCGATAGTACAATCAAAACGGCTCACGCTTCTTTAGGAGTGGGCGATGCCTTGGTTGAATTTGGTCCACTTGTGAAAACAGAAGTACAGTTTCTTCAATTTGAAAATGGGTCTGCGCTCGCTACTTGGGAAATCGACATTCCCGAAGGAATTGCTGCTGTCAAATTCACTACCAAAGCGTGGTCTGATAAACATTCGGATGGTGAAGAAAAGACCATTCCTGTGCTTTCAAATCGCATGTTGGTAACGGAATCTATGCCGCTTCCTGTTCGCGGAAAAGGAATCTTTCATTTCACGTTTGATAAATTGGTTAATAGTAGAGACGTAAGGAATTACGCCCTTGATAGTACAGACGTTAGATCTAACGTCTCTACACTGCGCCATCATTCGCTTACGCTCGAATTCACGCCAAACCCAATTTGGCTAGCAGTGCTTTCGTTGCCTTACATGATGGAATATCCGTACGAATGTTCGGAACAGATTTTCAGCCGCTATTATTCAAATGCCATTGGTTCTTACTTGGCCAATTCCGACCCCGCTATCAAACGTGTGTTTGACCAATGGAAAAGCGCTGCGCAGGGCAAGGATTTGATGCATCAAACCCCAACCAAAGGTGATGCTTTCCTCTCCGAATTGGAGAAAAACCCAGAGTTAAAACAAGCATTGCTAACCGAAATGCCTTGGGTGCGCGATGCACAGAATGAGACCGAGCAACGCAGACGAATTGCCGAATTGTTCGATACTGACAGAATGGAATCCGAACTCGGAATTGCCCTCAAAAAACTGAAGCAGAACCAAAAATCTGATGGCGGTTGGGGCTGGTTTAATGGAATGCAATCGGATATGTACATCACCCGCTATATCGTGGCCGGGTTCGGTAAAATGCGCAAAATGGGGTTGGGGCTTGATGCATCAAGCCCAAACGACCCGACAAAAATGCTTGAGAACGCCATCGAATTCCTCGATGAAGAAATGGTGAAATACTACGACCGAAGAGCGTTGAAGGAAAAGGATTACGCCCCTAGCTGGACCGGCCTTCACATGACTTATGCGCGGTCTTTTTGGTTGGATGATTTCAAACTGAAAGGAAAGTCGCAAACCACCTACAATCTTATTGTGAAACAAATCCGAGATAAATGGACAAAATTGGATGCTTCGCAGAAAGGATTGGCGGCTGTTATTCTTAACCGTTCTGCGTTTGAAGCCGATGCAAAAAAAGTGATTGTATCTCTCCGTGAAACGGCTTTGCACAGCGAAGAATTCGGTACGTATTGGGCCATGGACAAAGGTTATTACTGGCACCAAGCTCCAATTGAAAACCACGTGATGATTTTGGAAGCATTCCACGAAGTGGCAAACGATGCCGACATGGTTTCGGAAATGAATATTTGGCTGCTGAAGCAGAAGCAAACACAGAGTTGGGAAACCACTAAAGCAACTGCGGAAGCATGCTATGCCTTGCTTTCAACGGGTAAGGGTTTGATGCATCAAACCCTTACAACAGAACCTCTGGTTTCTATCAAAATGGGTAACGAAACCATTGACCCACGGACAGACAAAGACCTGAAAACCGAAGCGGGGACGGGTTATTTCAAAACCAATTGGAGCGGTAAGGGTTTGATGCATCAAACCCAAACTGCCATCGCAGAAATGGGAAACATTACCGTAACCAAAGACAACGAAGGCGTGGCTTGGGGTGCGGTTTACTGGCAGTATTTCGAAGACCTTGACAAGATCACGGGCGTGACCGACAATCCGATAAAAATGAAGCGGGAAGTGATGTTGCTTCAAGACACGGAAAACGGTCCGTTGATGGCGTCATTGGATGAGAATATATCTCTTTCCGTGGGAGATAGAGTTCGGGTAAAAATCACATTGGAAACCGACCGCCACATGGAATACGTGCATCTGAAGGATATGCGTGCCGCAAGCTTTGAGCCACGCAAACAACTTTCTGGTGCTGAGTTTCAAGAAGGGCTGAGTTTCTATCGTTCTACAACGGATGTGGCGATGAATTTCTTCTTCGGTTATCTACCAAAAGGAACATTCGTATTTGAGTACGACTTGAACGTAACGCAAGCAGGAACCTTCAGCAATGGAATCTCACAATTGCAGTGTATGTATGCACCTGAGTTTACAACGCATTCGGAAGGGGTGACGCTGGAAATTGGGAGATAAACCCTTTCAATAATTCTAGCGATTCCCATTCCGCCACCAACGCAAAGGGCAACAAATTGAAGAACTAGAGGCCAAAGCACTTTTTTACCTCATCTTCAATTTTCTTCGGGTTTTGCCGTGTGTCAATGATGTTCATGACCACAATAGCATCATCATGAATCTCATATAGAACCGTTGTCTGTTTGGTGATGACGCACTTTCTTAAGCCTTTGGAAAGAACACTTTCAGGAAACGCTTTTGGATTGGACTTCACGGCTTCAAGTTTCCCGTTCAACTTGTCAAGAAACAGTTTCGCGGAGCGATTTGACCACTCTTCACGGAGATACTCAGTTCGGAAAACTGAATGTGCATCACTTTGATAACCGTTTGTAAACGGCTTCCCAGTCTTCCGTTTTTCCTTCTGCAACTTGTTTGCGGCTAAGTTCAACTTCGGCCTTTTGAGCATCCGTAAGTTCATCCCAAAAATCACCTTTATCTGGCTTGAAAATGGAAAGAACGGCTTTCAATTGCGCGTCATTACCCGCAGACATGACCTGTTTGAGGGCTTCCAATTTAAGTGCAGCGTTGCTCATGCTACCAACGGTAAGAAACGAAACCGTGTTCTAAACCCGCTCAATGATCGTAGCAATTCCCATTCCGCCACCAACGCACAGCGTAACAAGACCAGTTTGCTTGTCTTGACGTTCGAGTTCATCGATGAGTATTCCCATCAGCATGGCGCCAGTTGCTCCAAGCGGATGACCCATGGCAATGGCGCCACCATTCACGTTGATATTGCTTTCATCAATTCCGAGGTCTTCCATAAAACGGAGTACCACGGCAGCGAAAGCTTCGTTTACTTCAATCAGGTCAATGTCACCAATTTCCATTCCTGCCTTTTTCAAGGCTTTTCTGGTAACGGGTGCTGGCCCTAAAAGCATGATGGTTGGTTCTGTTCCTGTGAGAGCCATAGAACGAATTCTAGCGCGTGGCTTCAAGCCTTGTTGCTGGCCGGCTTCTTTACTTCCAATGAGAGTTAATGCAGCACCATCAACCAGTGCTGATGAATTTCCCGCATGATGCAGGTGATTTATTGTACCAACCTCAGGATATTTCTTCAAAGCCAACATATCAAATCCCATTTCGCCTAGTTTGGTAAAAGATGGATTTAACTTCAGCAATCCTTCAGCAGTTGTTCCCGGGCGGATAACCTGATCTCTGTCTAAAAGCAAGTTTCCATCTACATCTTTCACCGCAAGAATCGATTTTCCAAATCGTCCTTCATTCCAAGCGGCATCTGCTTTGGCGTGAGAACGAGCAGCAAATTCGTCCAACTGAGTTCGGTTATATCCGAATTTTGAGGCAATCAGATCAGCTGAAATTCCTTGCGGAACGAGACCGTGCTTCATAATGAAATCGCGGTCGTCATACATTGGTCCGCCATCTGAGGCAATTGGCACACGGCTCATGCTTTCCAATCCACCGGCAACCAGTAAATCTGCATTTCCACTTCCAACATAAGCCGCAGCCATGTTGATGGCTTCCAAACCTGATGCACAGAAACGATTCACTTGAACACCAGCTGTAGTATCTGCATAGCCAGCTTCAATAGCAGCTGCTTTAGCGATGTTCGCTCCTTGGTCTTTCACGGGGCTCACACATCCGATGATGGCATCTTCCACTAAATTGGTATTCAGGTTGTTTCTTTCGCGGATAGACTTGAAGGTCAAAGCCAGTAAATCAACTGGTTTTACCGAAGCCATTGCTCCATCAGGTTTTCCTTTACCGCGCGGTGTGCGCACCGCATCATATATGTAAGCGCTCATTTTCTGGGATTTGGGACAAATATAGGCCTCCCCCGACCCCTCCAAAGGAGGCGAGTAAAAAAGATCAAAAACATGTCGTTTTTAGCTTCAATAAACACTTTAAGAGTTACATTTGCGTCAAAATTCCATCCATGCAAATCGATTCAACCTTTACTAACGCCATTCACATTTGTGTTTACCTCGATAGAACAGACAAGACACTTGTCAATAGCACCGAATTGGGCGAAAGCATTGGCACAAACCCAGTTGTTGTGCGAAGAATTGTTGGTCGTTTAAAGGAATTCGGCTTGATAAAAGTGAAGCAGGGAATCGGTGGCGGATACTTTTTGGGCCGACCAGCCATGAGCATCACGCTTTGGGACATCTACCTCGCAATGAAAAAGGAAAACCCTTTCCGTTGCAAGGTTGGAAATGATGAAGACACGGTTTCGATAAACTTGCCAGAAGCATTGGAAGACACGTTTGCGAAAGCTGAATACGCTTTGAAACAACCCCTTTCCGCAGTTACCGTGAAGGCGGTTTCGGGAAAGGTCGGTTAATACAACAACTTATCGTTCGGGTATCGCGTTACGTGAACCGCCTTGGCGCGTTCGTAGAGTAAGTTCTTGAGCTCGTCTATGTTCGCCTTTTTTGTTGCAGAAATGAAGATGCAATCCTCTCCCATTTTGCCCATCCACGTTCGTTTTAGGTCTTCTAGGCTCAAGTTTTCTCGAGTAGATTCCGTTAGATCATCCTCGTCTTTCTTCACGTAGGTGTAGGCATCAATCTTATTGAAGATGAGAATCGTCTGCTTGTCGCGTGCACCAATCTCGGCCAGCGTTTCGTTTACCACATTAATGTGATCTTCAAACTCAGGATGCGAAATATCGACCACATGAAGGAGAATATCTGCCTCCCGAACCTCATCCAACGTTGATTTGAAACTCTCTACTAATTGGTGAGGCAGTTTTCGGATGAACCCAACCGTGTCTGACATCAAAAACGGTAAATTCTCAATCACGACTTTCCGAACGGTTGTATCTAGCGTAGCAAAGAGTTTGTTCTCAGCCAACACATCCGATTTGCTCAACAGATTCATGACGGTTGATTTGCCAACATTGGTATAACCGACCAACGCCACTCGTACCAATTGTCCGCGGCTCTTTCGCTGCGTAGCCATTTGTTTATCGATGTCCTTCAACTGCTCTTTAAGCAAGGAAATCCGATCGCGAATGAGGCGCTTATCCGTCTCAAGCTCCTTCTCTCCTGCTCCACCACGCGTTCCAGTTCCACCACGTTGCCGCTCCAAGTGAGTCCACATATTGGTCAATCGCGGAAGCAAATATTGGGACCGCGCCAGTTCAACTTGTGTTCTGGCCTGTGCGGTTTGAGCACGTGCATGGAAAATATCCAAAATCAAAAGGCTTCTGTCATAGATTTTCTTCTGAAAGATTTTCTCCAAGTTCCGAAGCTGCGAAGGGCTGAGGTCATCATCAAAAACCACCACATCGATGTCGTGTGCCTTTATGTATTCATCAATCTCGTTGACCTTTCCTGAACCTAAGAAGGTTTTCGGGTCTGCTTTTCGGAGTCTTTGAGTAAAGCGCTTCTTAGTCTCCAAACCAGCGGTCATGGACAAAAACTCGAGTTCGTCCATGTATTCGGCCACTTTAGCCTCGGTATCATGTCCTTGAATGAGCCCAACCAAAACGGCCGTTTCCTGAACAGGAGCTGTATCGTATAACTTTCCCACTTAATTTGATTCTTTCAATTCGTCTAAATAAACAGCTACGGCTGCAATCTGTTCTTCCGAGATTACCTCCGCAAAAGCTGGCATCATATTCCCACCTTCGGTAATGTTCTTAATTCGTTCTTCCAAGGTCATTTTTGAGACCGTCAAATCAGGCGCACTGTTCAATTTCAACTTGCCGTTGGCTCCATGGCATGCCACGCAATACGTCTTGTAAATCTGCTCTCCAGATTCAGAGTGTGCGTCCTGTGAATTCACATTTCCGCAAGCGTAAAAAACTCCGATAAGAAGCACGAATAACGCCTGATTCATCAGAACCAACCTCTTCCCAACGATTCACGAAATGGCCATGGAATGGAGACAATCAACACAAAAAGGGCAAGCCCGAAGTAAAACACAATCATTCGGAACTTTTGCTTGTCCTCAGTGGCCTTTTTGCTTCGAATTCGTCCAATTGTTACTAGAATGATTGTAATCAGCATGGCAGCAAGATGCTCCACCAACCAATATCTAAGCACAGGGTCTTTCATCGCAACGCCCATTCCTGATTCCATTGCCACCTTCACTAGCGGACTGATAAAATACAGACCAAAGCCAAGCAACAATTGAATGTGGAACGAAATCAGTGTAAACAGGCTGAGCTTGTTATCCAAACTGCCATACGCTTGTTTTGAACTTAGCGCTAGGACGCTTTTAACCACAGTTGCAACAATGAGAAGCAGGGCGACCCAGCGTAAACCTGAGTGCGAGCGAAGAAGAATTTCGTACATGATTTCTGTTTGTGGAGCAAAGCTACGCATTTGCTTTAGCGAGCGTCTTCGCATGTGATAATGTTGCCTTGAGCCGCCACCTACAAGATCCATAATCGGCAGCTTTTTAAGGCTGCTGACCCCATATTATCCCAACCTACAACGGTCGGTGTCATGAAATAGGCGCTTTCGTGGTCTTTGACCTTATATTTCTCGGACATGCAGAAAGTTAATGAAATAGTGCTTTCCCTGCCTTGCTGCCGCGCGATTGCATCGCGTGGCCATGGCCCTGTTGTGGTTTCAGTTAATGGCTGGTATGGGGCTTGCGGACGCGCCCGAGCGGGACACTAATCCAGTTTATGATAGGTTGCGAGGTATTTATTTAATTCGGCTTTTTTATATGCCTCTATCTCGAGTTGATTGCCTTTCAACATATCGTGCGTAATAAAAGTGTTCATTTTGTAGTAGTCCTGCGATTGGATGTACGTGCCCAGCGCAACACCGTTTTTGGTGTAGGCAAAAAATTTCCACACTCCGGGTGCAATTTCTTCGAGAAACTGAAACGTATATGCAAGGTGGTTTTGCATAAAGATGTGGAGCAGTTTTTTCGGGTCGTTTATCTCAAGGTTTAACCGCTCGTTGTAGCGCTTAAAATAATGGGATGTATAATAAAATAGACCCCTTTGATTAGGAAATGTTTGAATGGCAGTAAGTCCGCGGTCGCCAATATACCACACCAGATAAACGGGAAGCGTCACTTTTTTATCTACATCCCATTTGAATATCCAGTTGTTTTTGAATTTTGAAAAGTAATCGTACACCTTTATGATTCGCTTCTGGCGCAAGGGGGCATGTTCCTTTTTAAGGTCCTTCAGCACAAAGAGCGATTTGCGCACGACAATCTCAAAATCTTTGTCTATCTCTTTACGAATCTCTGCAAGATTCATGGCTGGAACTAACATGATTACACGGATAAGTTTGTTTGTGACCTCCTGACCTTAAAACGAAAATCGAATAACCTTATTGTAAGCTGATGGTTTGTGATAGCTACGTTAGCTGCTGTATTGCGTAACGAAAATAAAGAAAAGGTGGAAGAAATAATACGGTTTGATAACGTGTTAGCATGCTCATTTTAAAATGGGCACAACGTGGGTCATCGGGAGACACATCTTTGTCTTTAATTCGTGTCGTCCCTACGGGACTTGAAGCACATATTTCAAACGTAGTGCTACCATAATGTCGTCCGCTATGCGGACTGAAAAAAGTCCTAGCGGGACGAAATTATGGTAGAAATACAAGCGATTATGCAGCCAAGCTCCGTAGGAGCGAAACGTGAAGATTTGCAATGTCCACCCTTTCTCACAGGCACGCGTTACGCAAAAGCTAAACGCGCGCCATCGGGGATTGACATTTGTGCCAACTGTACGGAAGGGACGAAGGTTTGGGCTTAAATGTGAATCAAATTCACATCTGAGACTTGACCGAAATGTGCACTGGAAGTGATTTTGTAGTCTGTGAAAGCTTATTTCACTGAAAGAGATTGACTTTTCGAATTCATCGGTAGCAATAAGGTAATCTCTTATTCGGAGACGGTCTCCTGACCATGGAAGCCTGCTAGGTGGTCCTATGCCTCTTTCTTTAAATCAGTTACAAACTGATTGTATTACATGCCACACAAGTGACGCTGCGCTTAACACTTGCGCGAGCGGGGGGTCTCTACTCCACCATCTACCACCAAGTCTCGGATCGAGCTGACGGAAGGGTGTAGTGTAGCTCGTTCCATTTGAACCATTGACCTCATCATCCTTCTCCATGCCGTTGAAGCCGAATCTGTATTTGTTGTGCTCAGAGGCAGAAAGATGGCAAAATCGCAACATGGTTCAAATATCGTTTTTTGTGCTCATATTTTTTCTCATGTCCGTGGAAACTCGCTAGATAACAATCGGATTTCGGCCAATGTCTAATCATCCTCGTTGCGTTTATAGCCGATCTTTCGTCTGTTCTGCTGCTCAAGTTCCTGCCGTTTACTTGCTTCAAATTGTTTTAGGTATTCGAATATCATCTCAAGCTGGTCGTCATGGCCTTTTACGTTATTTCTGATCTTGTCTAATTGCTTGAATATCTCCTGATGATCCGTTATCAGCTCTCTCATCTTTGTGAAAAGACGCATGATCTGGATGTTTACTTGGATTGCAACAGAACTGTTCAGTACTGTGGACAACATGGCTACACCTTGCTCAGTGAAGCAGAAAGGAGCGTATCTCAGACCTTTCCTATCTTCTTTGGACATCACAGTTTGTGATCTCCAAGACTGGAACTCTTCTTTGTCCATCTCGAACATGAAGTCCTCTGGGAACCTGTCCAAGTTACGTCTAACGGCTTGTTTGAGAACTCTTGTTTCCACTGCGTACAATGCTGCCAGATCTCTATCCAACATCACCTTTTGTCCGCGCACTTCAAGTATTTTACTCATCAATACCTCTTGTGGTATTGAAACATCAAGGTTCTTTTCGGCCATTTTCAGCGGTTCGTAAGTCTATCCACAAAGCTAAACTTTCATGCTATTTGCGAGGCTGCTGCTGTTGGGCTCTGCATACGACCAGAGAAACCCCTGCAAACCAAGCAATCTCATTATAGCGAGCAGTTCTTCGGGGAAACTGGGGGAACGTAGCCGTGGCAGACCACCCTTCAATCAACCTCAAGGGAATCAGATGTCCACTGAGGGTTCACGGCCCCAAACATCATGCGCATTGCCACTTCGGTCATCTCGGCATTAGAAGTTTCATTAATCACTACAAGGTTTGAATCAAAGTGAAAATATTCGTTTACAAAAGTGTCCTGCCCAACACGAAAAGTATGGGATGCCGAGAAGTGCACCTTAGTGCTTAAACCAAGTTCACTGGACAACCTTTCTTTTTCTGGCCGCTCAAAAAACTCACCAAATTTTAAAGACTCGTAATCATTATGATTTTGCGTCAAGTAAGCACCAATGGCAGCTTGAAAATAAGGTGTATCCTGAGCGATGCTTGACTTTCGACTAAACCAAACCACACTAGAGAGTAACAGTATTCTAACAGTCATGGTTTACGTCTCTAATTCTTTTAGATGACGGAACATCTTTTTAGTCCCACCAAAAGCACCACCATATCCGCGATACGAGTCATCCATAAAAAAAGCCCTTTGAGTTAATCCTTCCTCCAAAAACTCAACCACAATCCATGGTACCAAATACCAGCCGAAAACTACTCCGATAAGATTTCCTACACCTAATCCAAAAAGATAGTACAAAAGTGAACCCTTAGATAAAAAGCAGAACATTAGAAAAAATGAATCAATCTTTAGGTAGATCATCCAATTAAATTTCTGCCTACCAAGGCTTACGGAGCGAATACTTTCTAAAGTTATCACCTTGGAGCCAGACCTGAACTCCACTTTTTTTTTGATTGCTGTTGAAGAGAAGTAACCCTTTGTATTCATAAACAAACACCTTGTCTATCCGATTCGCATGCTTCAATGAAGCATACCAAACCGTATCAAAGCGCGTTTTTAGACTGACTCTACTTGTCATTCTCTTTCTTTGCTTGTCCTGCAACGTTTTTGGAGACAGAACCTGCACTACCAGCCGCATCCAAAGTATTGACCGGGCCTGCTCCATTTTCGAGAATGTTTCCCTTCGCTTTACTAAAACTCTTTATTCCTGAAGCAATATTGACGGCATCGTATAGTGCTCCTGCAACGTTATTTTCATCTCCAAGCGCCCCCCGCCCGCGCAAGTCTTCCGTTTTTCGCGGACGACTTGTGTGGTGTTCAACGCAATCAGTTTGCAACTGATCTCCCAAGACTCCGTCATAATCCTTCTCCATACCGTTGAAGCCGAACCTGTATCCACGCGCTATCATGCTTGAAAAGTAACTGAAAAACAGGAAACCCCATTCCGAACGTTCAGAAGCCACTATTCCGATACGTTTTGATATGAATTGAACGAAAAAAGGCCGCAAATGCGGCCCTTTTCTTCTACACCATAGCTAAACTTTACGACTGAATCAACCTTAATTTTCGTGTAATGATTCCGTTTTCTGACCTTACTTGAACGAGGTAAACACCCGAAACCAGATCTGACAAATCAAGCACCTTTCTATCTGTGTTTTGGAATGGAACAGCCAATGTTTCTTGGCCCATTGCATTCAGAATTGTAATTGTTCCCGTTCCAATCAAACCTGTGATGTTAAGTACATCTGTTGCTGGATTCGGATAGATGAGCACGTTCTCCAGCCCAACTTCATCAATACCCACTTTGTTTGGGTCGATGACAACCGTGTCGCCAATTACGGTCAGCTCAACCGTGGTTTCTGATGCCGTAAGTGCCACTACTCCACCAATACCAAGTGCTACGTGATGAATTGTAACCCTATCGCAAAGTCCTCCTAGCGACTTCTGAATTTCAGAGTGG
>Ga0209702_10005368_pt1 | contig 17542 bp, 14 predicted proteins | sample FRY01_FD_187210 | JGI IMG/M metagenome (GOLD analysis project Ga0209702, IMG submission 187210) | Freshwater microbial communities from Lake Fryxell liftoff mats and glacier meltwater in Antarctica - FRY-01 (SPAdes) (version 2) | ecosystem: Environmental > Aquatic > Freshwater > Ice > Glacier...
ATTGGAGAAAAATATAATTTTACACTAACCGATGCCATAGAAAAAATTCCGGCAGAAGCTTTAGAAATTATTTTAAATGGTGGAAAAGACAAATTCTCGGTAATATCTAAAACTTTAGGCGTTACAAAAGAGTATAAAATAGAGTTTGAAGGAATTTCCAATTTTATTAAAAATCAATTTACAGAAACAAGCTCAACGGCAATTAAAAGATGGGCAAAAGAGTTTATGGATGAGGTAAATTGTTCTAATTGTTTAGGTTCAAGACTTAAAAAAGAGAGTTTATATTTTAAACTTAACGATAAAAACATTGCAGATTTATGTGCAATGGATATAATTGAAGTTAAAAATTGGTTTGCCGATTTAGAAAATCATTTATCAGATAAACAAAAAACAATTTCTATAGAAGTTGTTAAAGAAATTAAGTCTAGACTTAACTTTTTAGTAAATGTTGGATTAAATTATTTATCGCTCAACAGAAGTAGTAAATCTTTATCTGGTGGAGAAGCTCAAAGAATTAGATTAGCAACACAAATTGGCTCTCAACTTGTTGGTGTTTTATATATTCTAGACGAACCAAGTATTGGTTTGCATCAACGAGATAACGAACGCTTAATAAATTCTTTAGAAAATTTAAGAGATATTGGCAACTCTGTAATTGTAGTAGAACACGACAAAGAAATGATAAAACGTGCAGACTATGTTATAGATATTGGACCAAAAGCGGGTAGATTTGGCGGAAAAATAATTAGTCAAGGTACGCCAAAAGAATTATTGCAACAAAATACTATTACTGCTCAATTTATGAGTGGCAAACTGACTATCGAAGTGCCAAAAACGAGAAGAAAAGGAAACGGTAAAACCTTAAAATTATTTGGTGCAACCGGTAATAATTTAAAAAATGTAACCGTAGAGTTTCCGTTAGGTAAGCTAATTTGTGTAACTGGAGTTTCTGGTTCTGGAAAATCTACTTTAATAAACGAAACCCTTTACCCAATATTAAATGCTCATATTTTTAACGGAGTAAAAAAGCCACAACCTTATAAAAAGATAACTGGTTTAGAAAATATAGACAAAGTTATAGATATAGACCAAAGTCCGATTGGAAGAACTCCAAGAAGTAATCCTGCAACTTATACAGATGTATTTTCAGAAATTAGAAAACTGTATACATTAACTCCAGAAGCAATGATTAGAGGTTATAAAGCTGGACGATTTAGCTTTAATGTTTCTGGCGGAAGATGTAATACTTGCGAAGGTGCTGGAGTAAGAACAATAGAAATGAGTTTTTTACCAGATATATATGTAGAATGCGAAACCTGTATGGGTAAACGTTTTAATAGAGAAACGCTTGAAATTAGATATAAATCTAAATCTATTTCTGATGTGTTAAACATGACTGTAGACGAAGCCGTTGAGTTTTTTGAAAACATCCCAAAAATTTACAGAAAAGTAAAAACTATACAAGATGTTGGTTTAGGTTACATTACACTTGGGCAACAAAGTACTACCCTTTCTGGTGGCGAAGCTCAGAGAATAAAATTAGCAACAGAATTGTCTAAAAGAGATACAGGTAATACTTTTTATATTCTAGACGAACCAACTACAGGCCTACATTTTGAAGACATTAGAGTATTAATGAATGTTATAAACAAATTGGTAGACAAAGGTAACTCTGTATTAATTATAGAACACAATCTAGACGTAGTTAAACTAGCCGATTATATAATTGATGTTGGAATGGAAGGCGGAAAAGGTGGTGGAGAAATATTATGTACCGGAACGCCCGAAGAAATTATTAAAAACAAAACCAGTTATACAGCAAAATACTTAAAAAAAGAATTATCTTAGCATGTTTGTTTAAAATTAAAAAAGAAAGAAAAAAAGATGGCAGCAGATCAATACGAAAATGACGATCAAAAAATACAAGAAAAGTTAAAACAAAAAACTTGGAATGAAATAAGAACCAATGATTCTTGGGCAATTTTTAAAATTATGTCTGAGTTTGTAAATGGTTTTGAAAGCATGGGACGAATTGGCCCATGTGTTTCTATATTTGGTTCGGCAAGAACAAAACCAGATGATAAACATTATTTATTAGCAGAAAGAGTTGCTTACAAAATTAGCAAAGCTGGTTATGGAGTAATTACAGGTGGTGGTCCAGGTATTATGGAAGCTGGTAATAAAGGCGCACATCGAGGTGGTGGAGCTTCTGTAGGATTAAATATAGAATTGCCTTTTGAGCAACATTTTAATCCTTATATAGATAAAGATAAAAACCTAAACTTTGATTACTTTTTTGTTAGAAAAGTAATGTTTGTAAAATATTCTCAAGGTTTTGTTGTAATGCCTGGTGGATTTGGAACATTAGATGAGTTGTTTGAAGCAATTACATTAATTCAAACTAAAAAAATTGGCAAATTCCCTATTATTTTAGTTGGTACAGATTACTGGTCTGGTTTAATAGATTGGATTAAAAATACAATGATAAACCAGTTTAAAAATGCAAGTCTAGAAGACATGAACTTAATAAAAATTGTTGACACAGAAGATGAAGTTGTAGAAGCTTTAGATAATTTCTATAAAAAATACAATTTAAGTCCTAACTTTTAATAATTTAAGCTGCCAATTGGTAGCTTTTTTTTAGCTTAGCATTTTAAACTTTTACATAAAAACACGTAATTGAAAAAAGTAATAGTCCTTTTTATAATTGGTATTTGCATCAACTTAAGTGCACAAACTCAAACAAATTTAATTGTTGAGCTTGTTCCAGAGCAAAACAAATTAAATATTCAACACGAATTAATCTATTACAATAATTCTAACATTACAATAGAGCAAATAGTTTTTAACGATTGGAATAATGCTTATTCTTCTAAAAACACTCCTTTAGCAGAACGTTTTTCTGACGAGTTTACTAGAAGTTTTCATTTAGCAAAAGATTACGAAAGAGGTTATACAGAACAATTAACTATTATTGATTTAGATGGTAACTTATTAGATTGGTGTAGACTAGACAAAAATATAGATATTATAGAAGTAAAATTAAGAGAAAAGCTATTACCAAATCAAAGTGTAAAATTGACTCTAAGTTATGTTGTAAAAATACCTTCAGACAAATTTACAAAATATGGTTATGGCGATAATCAATTTAATTTAACCGATTGGTTTTTAACTCCTTCTAGAATAGAAAACAACCAATATGTAAAATACAATAATTTAAATTTAGACGATAAACCTACTCAAGAAAGTGTTTACAATTTAAAAATTACAACACCAAAAGAGTATTTTATTACATCTGATTTAATTTTAGAAAACACAGAAACTAGTAACGACAAACAAACATTAACTTTTGTTGGTAAAAACAGGTTACACTTTTCTTTAGCAATAGAGAAACAAAACTCTTATTTAAACTATCAAAACAATCTTGTAGAAGTAGCAACTAATTTAAAAGATAATAGGCTTAACAATGTTCAAAAAGCAATTATTATAAATAACGTTACAGAGTTTGTTAACGCTAATTTAGGACAATATCCACACGAAAAAATAACCGTTTCTCAAATAGATTACGAGAGAAACCCCTTTTATGGATTGAATCAATTACCAGCATTTATTAGTCCGTTTCCAAATGAATTTTTATTCGAAATTAAATTTCTTAAAACCTATTTACATAATTATTTAAAAAACAGTTTAAATATAGATGCTAGAAAAGACAACTGGATTGTAGATGCTTTTCAAATTTATATCATGATGAAGTATATAGAAGAGAATCATCCGGATATAAAAATGATGGGGAATATCTCTAAACTAAAGATTTTAAAAGCATATAATTTGATAAATGTTAGTTTTAATCAGCAATACAGCTACTTTTATATGCTTATGGCTCGAAAAAATATAGACCAGCCAATTGGCGATGATAAAAGCTCGTTAATAAAATTTAACGAACAAATTGCTGGTAAATATAGAGCTGGATTAAGTTTAAAATATCTAGACGAATACCTTGGCAACAATGTTGTATCTTCTAGCATGAAAACTCTTTATCACATTAGTTTAATAAAACCAATTGATAGATATGATTTTAAAAACATAATAACACAAAACAGTTCTAAAAATATAGACTGGTTTTTTAACACTATTATAGATTCGCGTAAGCTAATAGATTATAAAATAATAGCTGTTTACAAAGACAGTTTAAATGCTACATTTACAGTTAGAAATAAAACTAGTGTTGTAGTTCCAATACCTATTTACGGACTAAAAGACAACAAAATAGTATTTAAAAAATGGCTCGAAAATGTAAAAACAGATAGTACATTTACAATAAACAATACAAATATAGATAAGCTAGTTTTAAACTATAAAAACGAAGTTCCAGAATACAATTTAAGAAATAACTGGAAAGCTTTTAATGGGTTTTTGTTTAAAAACCGTTCAATAAAATTTAATTTTCTTAAAGATTTAGAAGACCCGTTTAAAAATCAAATATTATACGTTCCAACCTTAGATTATAATCTATATAACGGGTTAACCCCTGGAATTAGGTTTCATAACAAAACATTATTAGATAAACCTTTTTTGTTTGATGCCATTCCGTCTTATTCTCTAAAATCTAAATCGTTTACAGGTTATTTTAATCTAGCAGTTAACCAAAATATTAGAGATAAAGAGCTTTATCAAATTAGATATTACTTATCTGGAAGTTATTTTAACTATGCATCAGATGCTAAATATTATAAAATAAACCCATCTATATCTTTTAGATTTAGACCAAAAGATTTAAGAGATAACAAAAAACAACTCTTATATATTAGAAACATAGTAGTAAATAGAGAACAATCTGCAATCAATGTAATTAGCGACGAAACAGAAAATTACAGCATATTTAATGTTAAATTTATAAGTTCTAAAACCGAAGTTAAAAACCACTTTAGTTACAATTTAGACACTCAATTCTCTAATTTATTTGGAAAAACTGCTGTAGAAATAGCCTATAGAAATTTATTTGAAAATAACCTACAACTAAATCTTCGCTTTTATGCAGGTACTTTTTTATACAGAAAAACACAATCAGACTATTATAGTTTTGGTATAGATAAACCTACAGATTATTTATTTGATTATGGTTTATATGGTAGATCTGAATCTACAGGTTTTTTTAGTCAGCAATTTATTAATGCCGAAGGAGGTTTTAAATCTATGTTTCAAACAAGATATGCAAACCAATGGCTAACAAGTTTAAATGCAAGTATAAATATATGGAACTGGGTAGAGATTTACGGAGATTTTGGTGCATATAAAAATCAATCCCGAAAAGAACAATTTATTTACGATAGCGGAATAAGATTAAATCTCGTAACAGATTATTTTGAAGTGTATTTTCCTGTAAATTCTTCAAATGGATGGGAAATATCAAATAAAAATTATGAAGAAAAAATTAGATTTATGATAACATTAAATCCTGACATTTTGATAAAATTATTTACTAGAAAATGGTTTTAGAAATCAATAATTAAATTATATTTTTCTCAACAATTTACATTTATATCTACTTTTTAGTTAAATTTGTTCTTTACAGATTTTATTTAAACCTATGATATCACAAGAAGCAAACAAAACAATGACTTTTGAAGACTTTAAAACAGAAGTCTTAAACGATTATAAAATTGCAATTACAAGTAGAGAATGCAGTTTGCTAGGTCGTAAAGAAGTTTTAACTGGTAAAGCTAAATTCGGAATTTTTGGTGACGGTAAAGAAGTGCCTCAGCTTGCAATGGCTAAAGTATTTAAAAACGGCGACTTTAGATCTGGATATTATAGAGACCAAACTTTTATGATGGCAATTGGCGAATTAAACATTCAACAGTTTTTTGCTGGATTATATGGTCATACCGATTTAAATCATGATCCTATGAGTGCTGGAAGACAAATGGGAGGTCATTTTTCTACACATTCTTTAGACCAAAACGGTAATTGGAAAGATTTAACTATTCAAAAAAATTCAAGTGCAGACATCTCTCCTACTGCTGCTCAAATGCCTAGATTATTAGGTTTAGCACAAGCTTCTAAAATTTATAGAAATGTAGATGTACTACCTAAAAAAAATAATTTTTCTAATAACGGAAACGAAATTGCTTGGGGAACTATTGGTAACGCTAGTACTTCCGAAGGAGTGTTTTTAGAAACTATAAATGCTGCTGGAGTTTTGCAAGTTCCAATGGTAATAAGTGTTTGGGATGATGAATACGGAATTTCTGTTCATGCTAGACATCAAACTACAAAAGAAAATATATCAGAAATCTTAAAAGGGTTTCAAAGAGATGAAAACAGTAACGGTTACGAGATATTAAATGTTTTTGGTTGGGATTATCCTGCGTTAATAGAAACCTATCAAAAAGCAGAACAAATTGCTAGAGAAGAACATGTGCCTGTTTTAATTCACGTACAAGAATTAACACAACCACAAGGTCACTCTACCTCTGGATCTCATGAAAGATATAAAAGTCAAGAAAGACTATCTTGGGAAACAGAATTTGATTGTTTAGCTCAATTAAGAACATGGATGATGGCAAACAATATTGCTACTCTAGAAGAAATTAACGGAATTGACGCTGGAATTAAAAAAGAAGTGCTAGAAGGTAAAAAAGCAGCTTGGAATGCATTTGTAGAACCCGTAAAGCAAGAACAATTAGAATTAGTTGCCATATTAGAAAATATTGCAAATGCTAGTCCAAACAGAGTATTTGTTCAGAAATATACTAACGATTTAAAATCTATAAAAGAGCCTTCAAGAAAAGATATCTTAATAGCGGCTAGAAAGATTTTAAGAATAATAGTTGGCGAAAACAGTCAATCTTTATTAGCAAATTGGATTAAAAATTATACAAATAAGATTCAACCAAAATTTAGTTCGCATTTATTCTCGCAGTCTAATAAAAATGTATTTTCTGTAGAAGAAGTTTCAGCAACTTACGATGATAATTCGGAAGAAGTTGATGCAAGATTGATAATAAGAGATAATTTTGATGCTATTTTTAGTAAATATCCAGAAACATTAATTTTTGGTGAAGACACAGGAAACATTGGCGATGTAAACCAAGGCTTAGAAGGAATGCAAGAAAAATACGGAGAATTAAGAGTTGCAGATGTTGGTATTAGAGAAGCAACAATTATTGGTCAAGGTATTGGCATGGCAATGAGAGGTTTAAGACCAATTGCAGAAATACAGTATTTAGATTATTTACTATATGCAATTCAAATTATGAGCGATGATTTAGCAACATTACAATACAGAACACATGGTAAACAAAAAGCACCTTTAATTATTAGAACTAGAGGTCATAGACTTGAAGGCATTTGGCATTCTGGTTCTCCAATGGGAATGATAATTAATGCAGTAAGAGGAATTCATGTTTTAGTTCCTAGAAATATGACTAAAGCTGCTGGTTTTTACAACACATTGCTAGAAGCAGACGAACCTGCTTTAGTAATAGAATGTTTAAATGGCTACAGATTAAAAGAAAAAATGCCTACAAACCTTGGTAAATTTAAAACACCTATTGGAGTTGTAGAAACTATAAAAAGTGGGTCTGATATAACCCTTGTATCTTACGGTTCTACAGTAAGATTAGTAGAACAAGCTGCAAAAGAATTGTTAGAAATTGGTATTGATTGCGAAGTAATAGATGTTCAATCTTTATTACCATTTGATGTTAATCACGACATTAAAAAGAGTATTGTAAACACAAACCGTTTACTAATAATTGATGAAGACGTTCCAGGTGGAGCTTCTGCTTATATTTTACACGAAATAATAGATGTGCAAAACAGTTATAAGTATTTAGATAGCAAACCGCAAACTTTAACGGCTCAACCTCACAGACCATCTTATGGAACTGATGGCGATTATTTTTCTAAACCATCTGTAGAAGATATTTACGAAAAAGTTTACAGTATGATGAACGAATCTAATCCAGAAAAATATCCGGCTTTATTTTAAAAATTATTCAATTATTATATTTTAAAGCCAATTTTAATAAAATTGGCTTTTTTGTTTCATACAATTAACACAAAAAGTACTAAAACATTTTTTTAAGATAAACTAATTACTATTTTTAGAAAAGTATAAAAATTACCCCAAACAAATAAAAACCTAAATAAAAAAACTTTATGTCTACAATAGCATTAATTATATTTTGCGTTTTATTGCTTATAGCTTATCTTTTTGACTTAACTGCTTCAAAAACAAAAATTCCATCAGTAATATTACTTCTATTATTAGGATGGATAGTAAAACAATTAGCTATAAATTTTGAAATTGTTTTACCAGATTTTTCTACACTTTTACCTGTTTTAGGTACAGTTGGACTTATTTTAATTGTGTTAGAAGGTTCTTTAGACCTAGAATTAAACAGTTCTAAACTTAGTGTGTTAAAAAAGTCGCTAATTGGGTCTTTATTACCCATGTTATTTTTTGCTTTTTTACTAGGTTATATGTTTTATTACTTTGGTGACGGTTCTTTTAAAGACAGTTTAACAAACGCAATCCCTTTTTGTATAATAAGTAGTGCCATTGCCATACCAAGTGTTAGAAATTTAGCTCAATCGCATAAAGAATTTGTTATTTATGAGAGTAGTTTATCTGATATTTTTGGAGTTATTTTCTTTAACTTTATTGCTCTTAACGAAATTTTTGACTTAAATTCTTTTGGGCATTTTGGGCTTCAAATTGTAATAATAACAGTAATTTCTTTTATTGCTACAATTATTCTATCGTTCTTTTTAAGTAAAATAGAGCATCATATAAAATTTATACCTATCATTTTACTAGTTATACTTATTTACTTTATTAGTAAAATATTTCATTTACCCGCTTTAATCTTTATTTTATTATTTGGATTATCTATTGGTAATTTAGACGAATTAAAAAAATATAAATGGATACAAAGATTTAAACCAGATGCTTTAAAACACGAAGTAGAAAAATTTAAAGAATTAACCGTAGAAGTGGCGTTTTTAATACGATCTGTATTCTTTTTACTATTTGGGTTCTTAATAGAAACATCAGAAATATTAAATACTGATACATTAGTTTGGTCTATTGGTATAGTTTTAGCCATTTTTGGCTTTAGAACCATACAGTTAAAACTATCTAATTTACCATTAAAACCGTTGTTATATGTTGCTCCAAGAGGTTTAATCACCATTTTATTATTCTTATCTATAGATCCAGCAGATAATATAAATTTAGCAAACAAGTCATTAATTATTCAAGTTATTCTATTAACCGCATTATTAATGATGTTTGGCTTAATGACAAATAAAAAAGAAGTAGAACCTGTTTTAGAAATAAATATTTTAGAAAACTCAGAAAAAGAATTACAATGCAAAGAAAAGATGGTTATAACGAAAATTTAAAAGTTATATTAAAAAATAATTTATAAAATACTATTTTACAATACTTTCTACATTCCAACTTAAATCTTTACTATAATTTAAATTACCGTTCAAAACCCTTAACGGACAATCGAAATTGTTTGTAAATAAGCCTCCAGTTCCTAAACCTTGAGGCAAACTGTTGTTAAGTGTAAATGCCCATTGAGCAATTGCGTTTAAACCAATATTGCTTTCTAAAGCAGATGTTATCCACCATTTAATGTTGTGTTTTTCTGCAATTTCAATCCACTCCAAGCTACCTTTAAACCCTCCAACTAAACTTGGTTTTAAAACTATATATTTCGGCTTTATTTTTTGTAATAATTCTTCTTTTTTATGCTTGTAAAACACGCCAATTAACTCTTCGTCTAATGCAATTGGAATTGGAGACGTTTTACACAGCTCTGTCATGTTGTCAGTGTTGTTTTTTGCAATTGGTTGTTCTATACTATGTAATTTAAATTCAGCTAATTGGTTCAGTTTATCTAAAGCTTCATTTAATACAAAAGAGCCGTTTACATCTACTCTAATTTCTATGTTTTTTTCTGAAAATTTTAATCTTATTTTTCGTAATAATTCTAATTCTTTATCAAAATCTATTGCTCCTATTTTTAATTTAATACACTTAAACCCTTGAGCTATTTTTTCTTGAATTTGAGCTTCCATAAATTCAAAATTGCCCATCCAAACTAGTCCATTTATTTCTATTGATTTTGTTCCGTTTGTAAAATCTGACGGAAACAATTCAAAAGGAGATTTAGATGCAAGAGATAAAAAAGCCATTTCGACACCAAATTGTATCGAAGGAAATTCTATCAATTCTTTCCAAAGTGCCTCTTTGCCTAAATAAATATTGTTGCAAGTCCATTTTAACTTTTCTTCGTAATCTGGCCTATCGTCTACGCTTAATGTTCTTAATATTCCGCATTCGCCTATTCCTAATTTTTCGTTACTTTCTAAAATAATAAACCAAGTTTCTTTTTGAGTTAAAATACCTCTTGAAGTTCTAGAAGGTGTTTTAAAGTCTAAAATGTATTTTTTATAAGTCGCAATCATTGTTTCGGAAAGTAATTAAAAACCTTCTTAAAGCTGCTTTTTTTAGTTTTAAGAAGGTTTTGATGTTTTTATTCACTAAGACTTGGTTTTGTATTTTTTAAACGTTAAAACGGCTTGTTTTTTAAATTATAATTCTATAAACCCACCAATTTCTAACAGCATTAAGTCTTTGTTTTTATCAAAGAATTTTTTTATTGCCTCTTCGTGATTAATTTCGATGTATCCAAAAGTATCAAAATGTACTCCTAAAACTTTATCACATTGCACAAAATCTGAAGCTAAAATGGCATCATCTACATCCATTGTAAAGTTGTTTCCTAGTGATAAAATAGCTAAATCTAGTTTTGTTCTTAACGGAATTAATTTCATATCCATTGATAAAGCTGTATCGCCAGAAATGTAAATGTTTTTTCTTTCGCTTTCTATAACAAAACCACCTGGATTACCGCCATAAGTTCCGTCTGGAAAAGAAGAAGAATGTATTGCATTTACATATTTTAATAATCCAAACTCAAAATCCCAACTTCCGCCATGATTCATTGGATGGGTTTGAAAACCTTTATTTGCATAATAAGTTGCTATTTCCCAATTAGAAACAATTACAGCATCTGTTTTTTTAGCAATTGTTTCGACATCTAAAATATGATCTTGATGTGCATGTGTTACTAAAATAAAGTCTGCTTTAATTGTATTTATATCAATATGAGAAGCTTTTTCGTTGCCAGTAATAAAAGGGTCTACAAGAATATTAATTTTGTTAACTTCTATACCAATTGTAGCATGACCATAAAATGTAATTTTCATATCATTATCTTTTTAAACTATTAAATCTGATATAAAATATATCAAACTTAAAGATATTAAAATAGATAATAAAAAAGTGCTTAATGCTAACTTTTTAAGTTCTGGATCTAAATCTTTTGCTTCTTTTATTTTTTTAACACGTAATAAATGCGATGCAATAGGAAAAAATGCTGCAATAAAAATATATTGATCTAACTCAAAGTCTTTAACTAAACCAAAACAAATGGTTAACAACATTGCTGTAAAAACTAAAAAGTAATGGTATTGTCTAGCTTTTTCGCCACCTATTTTTACAACAATTGTATTTTTTCCTGATTTTTTATCAGATGCTTCGTCTCTCATGTTGTTTAAGTTTAAAACCGCAACGCTTAACAAACCAATTGCAGTAGCTGGCAAAACAAGCTCCCAATCTATAGTTTTTGCAATCAAAAAATAAGTACCTAATGTGCTTACTAGTCCAAAAAAAATAAATACAAGAAGATCTCCATATCCATAATATCCATATGCTTTTTCTCCAACTGTATATTTTATTGCAGCAATAATAGCAGAAATACAAACCAGTAAAAAGAAAAGCGAATAATATAAATATTGATCTTTAAACGACACGTAAATTAACATTACAGCACTTATAAAAGTTAGAATTGCTGTAATTATTACTGCCTTTTTCATTTGTTTTGCAGAAATCACTCCGCTTTGAACTGCTCTTTTTGGACCTATTCTATCTTGATTATCTGTGCCTTTTACTCCGTCTCCGTAATCGTTTGCAAAATTAGAAAGCACTTGCAATCCTAAAGTTGTTAATAATGCAACCCCTATTATTTTCCAGTTAAAATAAGATTGCGACATGGCATAAAAACTACCTACTAAAATTCCAGAAATAGAAAGTGGTAATGTTCTTACTCTTGCGGCATCAATCCAATGTTTCATATAATTTATTTTTAATTTTTACATCCAATTTTTATTCGAACTTTCTACAGCATAAAGCCAGTAGTTTGTCCATTTTTTTATTTCTAAAAAGTTTGCATATTTAAAGTTAACATCTCCTGCAGCAGTATGAAATATAACATGACCAACGTTAGCTTTTTTATGCCAAAAATATTGTCTAGTTGTTATACCTTGTATTTTAAAAGGTTCTATAATTAAATGTTCTACATCCCAAGCGTTTCTTTTAAAAATTAAAAACTCGTTATTTAAATACAATCTGTAGTTTTTAAATTTAAAGAACAACACAACTCCAACCATTATTAAATACACTAAAATTAGGCCAAAATAACTTTGCAGTTCTTGGTTTATAAATAATCCGGCAATTATAAATAAAGAAACCGGTATAATTATACTTAAAAAAACTGCTTTTACTATATATCTATAATTAGGTGTTAAAACTTCTTGCTCTTTTATTTTAGAAGTAAAAAGTAAGTTTAAAACCGCTTCTTTTTCTAGTTTATTGCAACCCGGAATTTCAATATCCGATTTTTTATTATTGGTTTCTGTTTCGTCTGTGGTTGAAGCTTGTTTTAATATAATGTTTTGAATATCAAGCTTTTTTTGAAAATAATTCTGACTAAATGATGTTATTTGAACCTTAGATGGTTTTAACAATGTGTTTTTCTTTGCAATTAGTCCAAATGTTATTGCAAACGTTTTATTTTGTTTTGTTATTTGAAAGTCAAAATGCTTTACAACTGTTCTAACTATATTAATTACCAACACAATTATTAAAACAATCATTAATAAAAAAGAAATAGAAAAATAGTTTATGCCTTGTTCTACATATCCATCTATTTGATCTTTATCTATATCTATTGACTTAGACACGTCTTGAATTCCGCCATAAAACGATGCTACAAAACCTCCAATTAATACAAAACTTCTAGAATAATTAGATGTTAATCCTACTTTTAAGAGCGTTAAAAAACTAAGTTTTAAAAAAGGTTTTTCGGGAGTTTTAAACCCTTCTATTTCTTGATCAACTGCTTTAACCTCGTTATTTAACAACGATTCTTTTAAATGTTGAGCAATTTTATAATCTATAGCTCTTATGCTTATTTCTTTTTTATTACTTCCTGCAGTATCTATATCTAAGCTATAAACTCCAACTAGTTTTTGTATTAACGATTGATTAATATTTACTTGCTGAATTTTATCAAGCTGAATAATAATTTTATTTTTGGTAATTACTCCTTTTTGAATTACAAATTCGTTTTTATGTTTGTCTAAAAAAAATGTAAAATTATTATGTTGAATATAGGCAACAACACCAATACAAACGAGTAAAATAAGTAATCCTAAACCAAACAGAATTATTTTACTTGTATCTAATTTATAAATTATTAAAACCAAAGGCAACCAAGCAGCTCTTACAAAACTTTGAACCGAATCTGTAAACATTATTAAAATGCCTTTTATAGATTGTTTTTGAGGTTTATTAAATAAAGTTTCCATTATTGTTTATTGATTTTTTTCTGAATTATCAATAAAATCAACAGATTCATCTTGCTTTAGAGATTTATTTTCTAATATTTCAACTTCTGCTACAATAGAATCTTCTACTAAACTCTCTGATGTTATAATGTTTAAAAGCAAAATCTTTATTTTTTCGGCAACTTCTTTTTGTAACCCTGGAATGTAAACATCGCTACTACTTCCGCCAGCTGTATAAATTTGCAATTCGGTTAAATTATACATTCTAGAAAAAAAGCCTTCGTTAATGGCAACGTGTTGTATTCTATTAAACGGAATAATTGTAGTTGTTGTAGATAAAACTCCTTTTTTAAACATTAAATCTTTCTCTCTTATTGCATATCCTTTACGTTTAAAACCAATATTAGATGTAACAAATAAAGCAGCAATAACAAAAAACAATAACCCTATTAAATACAATGCAAACTCAGAAGAATTATCTATAAAAAGCAACATTAAAGAAACAGCAATGCCAAGTACTACAGAAAAAATAGTATTGCTTATATATATAACGTTTAGATAATCTTTATGAATTGGCGTGTAAGTCACTTCTTCTAAAGAAGGTAGATTATCAAACGAAATTTGATTATTTGTGAAATTTTCCAAATTTAAAATGCATTTAAGTTAATTACGGAAGCCATTTTTTTTCGAAGTTAGGTTTTCTTTTTTCTAAAAAGGCATCTCTGCCTTCTTTAGCTTCATCTGTCATGTATGCTAATCTTGTTGCTTCGCCAGCAAAAACTTGTTGCCCTACCATTCCGTCATCTGTTAAATTCATTGCAAATTTTAACATTTTAATAGATGTAGGCGATTTTGCTAATATTTCTTGAGCCCATTGGTAGGCTGTATTTTCTAAATCTGCATGTGGAATTACGGCATTTACCATTCCCATTTCAAAAGCTTCTTGTGCATTATAATTTCTTCCTAAAAAGAAAATTTCTCTTGCTCTTTTTTGTCCAACCATTTTGGCAAGATAAGCCGAGCCATAACCGCCATCAAAACTAGTTACATCTGCATCTGTTTGCTTAAAAATAGCGTGTTCTTTACTTGCAAGAGTCAAATCGCAAATAACGTGCAAACTATGTCCGCCACCAACAGCCCAACCTGGAACAACTGCAATTACAACTTTTGGCATAAAACGTATAAGTCTTTGTACTTCTAATATGTTAAGTCTATGCATTCCGTCTTCTCCAACATATCCTTGATGTCCACGTGCTTTTTGATCTCCACCACTACAAAACGAATAAATTCCGTCTTTGGAACTTGGACCTTCGGCAGAAAGCAAAACAACTCCTATAGATGTGTCTTCTTGAGCATCGTAAAAAGCTTGGTATAATTCGCTGGTGGTTTTAGGTCTAAATGCGTTTCTAACATCTGGTCTATTAAAAGCAATTCTAGCTACGCCATTATATTTTTTATAAGTAATATCTTCAAATTCTTTTGCTGTTTTCCAATTAATTGAACTCATGTAAATGCTGCTATTTGTTAAAATAAAAGTTGTAAAAAATAAATTGCTCTATTTTAGCGTAAAAATAAAGCATTTTTTACTCTTAATTACAAAAACAAAGAGTAAATCCTTATGAATAAATCGATATTTTATGTTGCCTTTTTAGTATTGAGCTATACTGGATTTTCGCAAACTTATTATCGCTAAATTCAATGATAATTAAAAATATCGTCATATTCAACGATGTTTTTATTATTTTGCATAACGTTAGAAATACACATGCCAACCAAGGTTACATTTATATGAGGGTTGCTTACATAAAATTAAAATCTATTTCTGTTTTATTACATAAAGATGCACTTGCTGCTAAAACTAAAAAATCTTTGAATCTATAATTAATGAGCTCAATAATTTTTAACTCATCTAGAGATAGCGTTTTGCAGCTTGGCGAAGTGGCTGATTTCGAAGCACTAAACTTTCTGCCACCACAAAACTTGATACGAAGCACAAAACTCTCATACGAAGCACCGAACCGCCAATTTTTTGTAGGTGCTGTAAGTGGCTAACGTTCGTCTGTACATTTTGCAGCTTCTCTTGCTATATTGATTCCGTAAAAGGAACCTATATGGTTTCTTTGTGTTTGTTGTAAATCATTTGGCAAACTTTATCCATTGCTTTAAAAATTGCAATATCAAAATTGGAAGCATTAGTAATGCTTGTTAAAGTAACAACAGCATCGTACAGTATGTCATTATCTTGACGCCCAATACGTTCTATAAAATTTATTTTATTACTTCCTTTTGGAGAATCTGAAATGATTATTTCTTCAGTATTCATATCTATTGCAAATAATATATTCTTGTTCATTCCTCGTTAAATTGGTTTATAAATTATTAGTGTAAATGACAGCGGTCATTAGTATTGGTTGTCTTATTTTTACATCTCGCTCCTTTCTTTGTTGTTCCTGTGCATTGTTTCGAAGTAGTTGATGACTTTTTAGTTACGTTGTTTTCACAACAATTAGTGCCGACTCTCCTATTATGTACTTTACAATAGCAACTATTTGATTTACTTCGATTGCATTTTTGACAAAGTAATTGAATATTTGATACAACACTACTACCACCGCAAGAATATGGAGTGATATGATCATATTCTAGGCTTTGAGAACTACCACAACATTGACAAACGCCACCATCTCTTGTAAACACAACCTTTTTTATTGTTTCTGAAATATACCGACTCTGAGAAAAGCAACAAACACTAAATAAAAGTAGTGATAAGATTAAATATAATTTTTTCATTGTAATACTTTATTTTAAAGACTGGTTTTAATGAATAGATGTACATTCTCTTCAATGCGTTTGCCACTAACGTTTATGTATAAGAATAGTTGTGGGTTTGTATGTGATTTGTGCAACTTAAAAATCGGAGATTTTTCCGGCGAAGCAAATTGCTTTTTGAATGTTTGTCGGTTTGTACTAGTTCAAATTTAAGCATAAATTATATGCGGTGTTGTAGCACGTACTAGTTCAGACCTCGATTGAAATTTTGACTTTTCCGCCAAGTCCTTTTTCCACGATGTCATATAATGTTTTTAAAGTCAGATTACTGCCGTTATTTTCAACTCGGGAAATGTAAGTCCGCTTTTTGTCCACTAAATCGCCAAGTTGCTTTTGAGTCAGATTTTTTCCCTCGCGTGCACTTCTTAAAAGTAAGCCAATTTTAAATGATTCGAAATCTCTGTCGAGTTCATCTCTGCGTTCAGTTCCGTTTTTACCGTAAACAGTATCCTTAATGTCTTTCCAACTTTTAGTTTCCATTATGTTTGTTTTTGTCTTCATAATATGAATTCATTAGATTAATAGCTTTGTCAATTTCCCTTTTTGGTGTTTTCTGTGTCTTTTTAGTAAATCCGTTCAGTAGAATTACAAGTTTTCCCTTATCAAAAAAGCAAAAAACACGCCAAATATTAGAACCCAATTTAATTCGGGCTTCATAAAGTCCTTTAGTTCCTATTATTATTTTTAGATAAGTCGCAGGAACTCTTTCGTACGTTTCGATTATTTCAATAACTTTATATATCTTATCTTGTACCTTAATCGGTTGGGCAAGCAAGAAATCCTCGAAATGATTTTTGTACGCAATTACTTCTCTGACTTTTTCCATTCGAACAAAGGTAACTTAAAAGTTACTATTTTCAAAATTTTAATTTAATTTTTTTTGAAGCTCGAAAATTTTCTTCGTATGTGTTGCAACGAGTTTTTATATGATTTGTGCAACCTGAAAATCGGATATTTTTCGGGGGTAGCAAATCGCTTGTTGAATGTTTGTCGGTTTGTACTA